>Ga0210009_1000599_pt1 | contig 38481 bp, 31 predicted proteins | sample CryGeyCG2114_065_FD_185457 | JGI IMG/M metagenome (GOLD analysis project Ga0210009, IMG submission 185457) | Groundwater microbial communities from aquifer - Crystal Geyser CG12_big_fil_rev_8/21/14_0.65 (SPAdes) (version 2) | ecosystem: Environmental > Aquatic > Deep subsurface > Groundwater ...
GCCGTGGCGGGCATTTTAGGCGGCGAAGTGGTGGCAGGTGATGTGGTGGTTATCCGTTACGAAGGCCCGAAAGGTGGCCCGGGTATGCAAGAAATGTTGTATCCAACCAGTTACTTAAAATCACGCGGTTTAGGCAAGGCCTGTGCGCTGATCACCGACGGTCGTTTCTCCGGTGGTACTTCAGGTTTATCTATTGGCCACGTATCACCCGAAGCAGCGGCGGGTGGCACTATTGCCTTGATTGAAAATGGCGATCGCATCGAGATTGATATCCCCAAGCGCAGTATCAAGCTGGCGTTAACTGATGCCGAATTGGCCGCTCGCCGCGAGGCCATGTTAGCGCGTGGTCCAATGGCGTGGAAGCCCATAGGTCGAGAGCGTTATGTATCACTCGCGCTTAAGGCCTACGCCATGCTCGCCACCAGTGCCGATAAGGGCGCGGTGCGCGATCGCAGTAAACTGGAGGGCTAATATGTTGCCACTTGCCTCTATGTCTACAGCATCGCAAGCTCAGGCGGATTTAGCCCATTTTCAGTTGGCACAAAGCTATCTGCAAAAAATCCTGTTGTCATCTGTGTATGACATAGCGAAAGTGACGCCGCTTTCAAGCATGAACAAGTTATCGGCGCGTTTAGGTTGTCAGGTATTTTTGAAGCGCGAAGATATGCAGCCAGTGCATTCCTTCAAGTTACGCGGTGCCTATAACCGTATTGCCCAGTTGACGAAAGAAGAATGTCAGCGCGGCGTGGTGTGTGCTTCGGCGGGCAATCATGCTCAGGGTGTGGCGATGTCGGCGGCGAGTCGCGGTGTGGATGCTGTGATTGTGATGCCTGAGACGACGCCCGACATTAAAATCGATGCGGTGCGCCGTTTAGGTGGCAACGTGGTATTGCACGGCCAAGCCTTCGATCAAGCCAATGGTTTTGCGATGGCGATGGCTAAAGAAGAGGGCCGAGTCTATATCGCGCCCTTCGATGATGAAGCTGTGATCGCAGGCCAAGGCACTATCGCCCAAGAGATGTTGCAGCAGCAGCGCGATCTCGAAGTGGTATTTGTGCCCGTGGGCGGCGGCGGTTTAATCGCGGGTATCGCAGCCTATTACAAGGCGGTGATGCCGCAGGTGAAAATTGTCGGCGTCGAGCCAGAAGATGCCGCCTGTTTAAAGGCGGCGATGGAAGCGGGCGAGCCGGTGACACTGGCGCAAGTCGGTTTATTTGCCGACGGTGTGGCAGTAAAGCGTATCGGCACTGAACCGTTTCGAGTCGCCAAACTGTATGTCGATGAAGTCGTGACTGTCACTTCGGATGAAATCTGCGCTGCGGTGAAGGATATCTTCGAGGACACCCGTGCGATAGCCGAACCCGCTGGGGCTTTGTCCTTAGCTGGGCTTAAAAAATATGTCAGCGCCAATGCCAGTGGCGACAGCGGTAGAGGTGAGAAAGTCGCGGCGATTTTGAGTGGCGCCAATGTGAATTTTCACAGTCTGCGTTATGTGTCTGAGCGCTGCGAACTCGGCGAGCAAAAAGAAGCTGTATTAGCGGTGAAAGTCCCTGAACGTCCGGGAAGTTTCTTAAAATTCTGTGAGTTACTCGATAAACGGGTGATGACGGAGTTCAACTATCGTTTCAGTAGTCGCGATCTGGCCGTGGTGTTTGCTGGCATTCGCTTAAGCCGAGGCCAAGGTGAGCTAGAACAAATCATTGCCACCTTAGAGGCCAATGGCTTCGAAGTTCAGGATTTATCCGGCGATGAAACCGCCAAATTACATGTGCGCTACATGGTCGGCGGGCATCCACCCGAGCCCTTAGAGGAGCGTTTATTTAGCTTTGAGTTCCCCGAACATCCCGGCGCGCTGCTGAAGTTTTTAACTACCTTGCAGAGCAAATGGAATATCAGTTTATTCCATTATCGCAACCACGGCGCGGCCTTTGGCAGAGTGCTGGCGGGATTTGAAGTGCCCGCGGCGGATGCCTTGCCGTTCCAACAGTTTTTAACTGACTTGGGTTTTGTCTATCAAGAGGAAACCCAAAGTCCTGCCTATCAGCTGTTTTTAAATGCGGGAAACGGCAACAAAGTCTTATAGCATTAGTGATGAAGAACATAGCTGCACTCGGCACAATGACATTTTAGGCTCAAGTTAAGTCAAAGTTAGGCTAAAGGAGGGGCGCACAGGCGCCCCTTTTTGTGGTAGTTTTGTAGACTTAATACTCTAGCCGCCGATTAGCGTGTCACGTTAAGTGGCTGACTTAACCCGCTAACGATTAACTCGCTGGTTTTTAAAACAGAATGGCTAACGAATACGAATTAATATCCAGACCTCGACCTGCACGCATTAAGGAGACATGATGTTACCAGCACCGCGTTTTACCGCCTTTAATCCTCCTCGCCGTATTTTGATGGGCCCTGGCCCGTCGGATGTTTATCCCGAAGTGCTTGCGGCGCAGGCCAGACCGACGGTTGGCCACTTAGATCCGCTGTTTGTCGGCATGATGGATGAGCTTAAGAGCCTGATCCAATACGCCTTTCAAACTAAAAACGAAATGACTATGGCGGTGTCTGCGCCGGGCAGTGCGGGCATGGAAACCTGTTTCGTTAACTTAGTCGAGCCGGGTGAGAAGGTGATTGTCTGCCGTAACGGTGTGTTTGGTGAGCGTATGCGCCAAAATGTCGAGCGTATGGGCGCCATTGCTGTGCTGGTGGACAATGAGTGGGGCACGCCTGTCGATCCTGCTGCAGTTGAAGCGGCGCTTAAAGCCAATCCCGATGCCAAATTTTTAGCCTTTGTGCACGCCGAAACTTCTACTGGCGCTTTGTCCGATGCTAAGACCTTGTGTGCATTAGCTAAACAACATGGCTGCTTATCAATCGTCGATGCCGTGACTTCCCTTGGTGGCGTCGAGTTAAGAGTCGATGAATGGGGCATCGATGCCATTTATTCCGGCAGTCAAAAGTGTCTCTCCTGTGTGCCGGGTTTATCACCTGTGTCTTTCTCGCCTGCTGCTGTTGAAAAACTGAAAAATCGTAAAACCCCAGTGCAAAGTTGGTTTCTCGATCAAAGTCTGGTGATGGCCTATTGGACCAGCGCGGGCGGCAAACGCAGTTACCATCACACTGCGCCAGTGAATGCGCTTTATGCACTGCATGAATCCCTGCGTATGTTGGCGGCCGAAGGTTTAGAGAATGCGTGGCAACGCCATCATGACATGCATTTAGTGCTGCGTGTTGGGCTGGAAAAGTTAGGGCTAAACTTTGTGGTTGCCGAAGCTTCGCGTCTGCCACAACTTAACGCAGTTTACATCCCAGCAGGTGTGGATGATGCCGCAGTGCGGACTCGTTTGCTCAAGGATTACAACCTCGAAATCGGCGCTGGTCTTGGCGCCCTTGCGGGCAAAGCATGGCGCATTGGCCTCATGGGTTTTGGTGCCCGTCGCGAAAATGTCGCCTTATGCCTCAAGGCATTAGAAGAGGTGTTGAACTAATATGCCAAGATTACGCTTTGCCCTTTGCGGCCTAATGATCGCTCTGCTCAGTGCCTGTTCGGTGAACAATACCAGCAATGCGTCCTGCGATTTTGTGCGCGGAACTAACAATAACCAAAGCATGCGAGAGGCAAGCGGCCACGATACGGGCAGCGCCGATGAGCGACAAAAAGATGCCGGTATCGGCTTCTTGAATGTCATCTTCGGCGGCATCAGTCGAGCACTTTCTTCCGATAAGTCAGCGGATGGAAAATGTGTGTAACGCTGTGGGTCTTAGTTGTCTTTGATATATTGAAAATCCCCGCAATGCGGGGATTTTTATAAAACCAGTGTAGCTTTGATTTAGGTCATACTGATTAACCTGAACTCGGGATAAGAAAATTTGAACTAATGGCCTTCTTTGTGATCGGATCTTTCGACCAAGAGAAACTTAATCACTCTGGAGAGCCTATGCATAAATTAGTGGAAATGTTTTTCGATGTCGATGATTTTTGTGCTGTTTTCATCCCTGAATGGGAAAAAACGCTGTTAACTGATGGAACACGCAAGCGCCAACGTGCTGGTCGTATGACAATGAGCGAAGTGATGACTATCCTCATACTTTTCCAGATGTTCCACCACCTGATTTCAAAAACTTCTAGACCTGCTTTCTGGCTCATTTCTATCAATCAGCTTTCCCAAATTTATTCAGCTATACCTGCTCTCTTGAAGTGATGTCCACTGTTTTAGTGCCGCTTTGCAGCTACTTTGCCAGCCTAAAAAGTGAACACATTGACATCGAATTTGTTGATTCAACAAGTATCAAAGTCTGTCACAACCTACGGATTAATCGCCATAAAACCTTGGTGGGATTGGCGTACAGAGACAAAGGCACCATGAGTTGGTTCTATGGTTTTAAACTGTATTTAATTGTCAATCATCAAGGCGGAATTGTGGCTGCCAAGGTGTACTCCCACGAATGTACATGACACAAAGCCGGTAAGTGAGATGGTGCACAGTGATATGAATAAACTCTATGCAGACAAAGGTGTATCAGCAAAGCCTTGTCAGGTGAATTACTGGAGAAAGGCGCCAAGCTGGTGACGAACGTGCGGAAGAATATGAAGGCAAAGGCAATGTTGTGGTGGGATAAGGCCATGCTGTCGAGACATTTTATCATAGAAACCATCAACGACCAGTTAAAAACTATCTCTCAGATAGAGCACTGCAGACACCATAGTGCGCATGGTTTTATGCTCAATATGGTAGCGGGGCTCATCGCCTACCAATTGAAAGACAATAAGCCACAAATGAACATCACCAACTCGGAGTTTAATGCTATTGCAATTATGGCTTGTTAAACCGATCTCAGGTTAAACCATGTTATTTATGCAGGCAGCTATATTCGCTGATATCAATTAGGCTGGAATGGATACAGCACTTTCTAAGTCATTGATCTGTTTTTGCATCAATCGGCAATATATCCCATTTTTGTTCAGTATAAGTGAATCATGAGAGCCTATTTGACTGATTTCTCCCTGATCCATAACGACGATTCGTTGGGCTCTGCTAATTGTTGAGAAGCGATGGGTGATCATGATAGTCGTTCTTCCCCTCATCAGGTTTTCCAGGCCCTGCTGCACCAGATACTCGTTGTGTGCATCCAGCGCGCTGGTCGCTTCGTCGAGGATCAGAATATTGGCATCCCTTAAAATTGCCCTGGCAATGGCAATTCGCTGTTTTTGCCCACCGGACAGCTGCACTCCACGATCGCCCAGTTGGGTGTCATAGCCGGAGGGCAGCTTGCAGATAAACTCATGGGCATTGGCGTGCTTGGCCGCCTGGATCACTTCTTCTGCAGTCGCCAGTCGATCTGACAGGGCATATTGAATATTTTCCAGTATGCTGCCGGAAAAGAGGCTGGGCTCCTGTTCCACAATGGCGATATTTCGTCTTATGGCATGCAGGCTCAAGGTGTCGGCATCCACCCCATCAAACTTGAGTCGGCCAGCGTCTGGCTTATAAAAACCCAGGATCAGGCTGGCAATGGTCGACTTGCCTGCGCCGGATGCACCGACCAAGGCAATTTTTTCTCCCGCAGCAACGGATAACGTAAAGCCTCTCAATGCCTGGTTTTCGGGGCGGGCGGGATAGGCAAACGCCACATTTTCAAAATGTATCTCGCCTTTTAATTGAGGTAAATCTGCTCCGCCTGACCCTTCCGGGATCTGTGGCGGCAGGGAAAGCAATTCGAAGACGCGTTCCGTCGCCCCCACGGCTTTCATCCATTCCCCCCAAAACCAACTCACTCCGGATGCCGACATGGCCACCATGGCGGCATAAAGAATAAAACTGGTTAATTCTCCGATACTCAGCTTGCCTTCCAACACCATCTGGCCGCCGAACCAGAGCGTCACCAGCAAGGCCATATACTGGATGAAACTGGTGACGCCTTGAAAGCCGGCGAAAATACGCGTGTTGCCTAAGGCGAGGTCCTGGGTTTTACCCGTTGCCGTGCGATAGCGCTGCTTGGCTCCATCTTGCTGGCCAAAGGCATGCATCAAGCGAATATTGGTCAGGCTTTCCTGCGCTATATGGTTACAGTCTGCCAGGTTGTCCTGAACCAGTTTTGATCTGCTGCCCACCATTTTTCCTGCTTGTCGGGCAGCCAATATGGATAAGGGCACGACGATCAACATTAATAAACTGAGCCCGGGCGACAGCATCAGCAGCAAGACGGCACCGCCAATGCAAGTCAGCAGGGAGCGCAGGGCGATCGCCAATGCCATGGTCAGGGTATCTTTTAATATTTCTACATCGGCAGAAAGTCTATTGCTCAGGTTGCCTACATTATTGCGATCAAAAAAACCTATTCCCTGGCCAATAATCGCGCCATAGAGCGCTTGTCTGAGTCGGGTCACTATTAAGATGCCCGCCGACTCAAAGAGGTAGTAACGCAGGGAGGTCGCCGCTGCGTGGATCAAAAATACCAGTATCATGAGCAGCGCAACCCAAGTTAACCAACTTCCTTGCTGGGCCTGGGCTGAGTTATCGATAAAGTAGGCTACGGCCTTGGGAAAACTGAGCTGGATGATGACAGTGACCAACATCACGAGGAAACCAAGCAAGAGCCGATAAATATAGGGTCTGATCAGTGACAGCCTGAGCCGGTGCAATTTCCTTGTCTCCAGGTTCATAATGCAGACTCCGCTTCCGTTAATATGTCGTCCATCTGAGAGATAAAGCTGATCCAGTCATGATCACCTATCATACCGCTGGCTTGTAACACCCGGTTTTCATCCAGAAATAAATAAAATGGGGAAGCCGTACGTGGGTTCAAACTTTTTCGTACTTCGTTGTCCATTGATACCACCAGGTTTAACAGTGGCGTATCGGCCAAAAATGATTTTATCCTGTCCGGGTGCTCTGACATGATCAACCAGATCTCAACCTCTGCGCGTCTCAGCGCAGCTTGTATACGGCAAAGTTCCGGGAGCTTGCCATGACACTCCTTACATTGAGTGGATAAAAACACCAACACAGTCGGCTTGTTTATCGATCTTACCGGTGTCTTATCCATCAAGGTTTCACCCGCGAAATAGGGCACCTGTTCATCCACAGGTAAGGTTAAAGGCAGGACATCGACACCGGGCATATTCATGGTTCGCATCATGCCGAATAGCCTGAACGTGAGGGTAAGGTTAATTGCAACGATAACAATGAGACAGGCCAAAACCAGGTGTAATAATGTCACGTCCATCATATGAAATCCTTAAGCATCATGGCGTAATATCATGACAACATCTGACAAGTGTATTGTGAGCCGGGCAAACAAAAACGCGCACCCCAATAGCAGCCACTGTGAAGCCGGAGTCACAACCAGGTCGCTCGACGTAAAATTGAGCATAATGCAACAAGCCGCTATCAAGATTAACGCGCGGTAAAAATCATGCCCGTTGACGTGGCGATTTTCCTGCCCGAAGCAATGACAGCTAACCAACCTGTGCCGTAGCAGAATCGACGCTATGAAGAGGGCAAAGCAGACAAATAACAGCAGTGCAGCCTGCATGGCCAAGGCACGCCAGGGCCCGTCGAGAATTAACAAGGCCGCCAACGACCACTCTATTGTGATTAATCCCAGTGCCGCGGCGCTGCGCCATGGCGCGGCCAGATGTAATGTCGCCGCCAGACTGTCTGCAAATTTGGACCATGAGGCGGTCTTACCCCAGGCGGCGAGCACCAGTAGGATGAAGATGAGGAAACGACAAAATTCTGCCAAATAAGCCAAGATGTTACCTCACGATTTTCCAGCAGGGAGAAGGTCTTTCAGGGTGGCACCAACGCCCATTGACGTCATGGGCAGTGGCTATGATGGCATCAAACCAACCGTCGTCCAGTGATTGGCAAGCGCCCGGACCTAGGTTGGCTCGAATTTGTTCAGCCAGTTCCCAGGCCCTCACTTCAAGCCGGGGATCTTGCCTTATCTTTAAGCCTAATTGCGTCATTTCTTCCCGGGTAATGGCATAAGTGTGCGAGTGATAACCGTATTGGAGCTGGGCGACAATTTTGGTGCGCAGGCCTGGTTCCTGTTCCGGTAGCTGAAACGCCAGTAACTGTTCACCTATCTGTTGCAGTTCGAGCGTCGAGCGATAAAAGGACGTCAGTGTCGTCGGGAATATGCTGCTGCACAGATGTGATGCCGACTGCGCTCTGGCTTCATCGTCATCGAGTTCAAACCACTCCTTCATCATTTGTGAAAACAAACGCACATCCTGAGATGACAGGCTGGACGGAGTGTTGCCATTGTTTGGTTCGGCCGAATGCAAGGCAGGATCTATCGGAGAAAAAACCGCCAAAGGCCCGGCGATGATTTCGTGCCCTGACAAACACAGCAAAGTCGCGGATGACTCGCAGTAATGCGGCACGATGAAAGTAAGGGTATGGCAAAATTCTCTCAATAATAAGGCAATGCGCCTGACACCGTTCACTATGCCACCGCGGCTATAGAGCACAACATCCAGTCGCTCGACATGACCGAGTTGGCGCAAACAGTTATAGAGTGCCGGCATTAACTCGATATCGAGCTGACTGGCAGCGAGTACCAATACCTTGCTGTCCCGCTGGCTTTCCAACGCCCTTATAGTGTCCAAATTCAGCATCTGGCTCCCTCTATCAGACAATCGGCCAATGCATCCATCATGGTTAATTCGGGTACCAGTTGTTCCACAAACCAAAATTGTCCGCCGGGATTATTTTCCAAAAAGACATAGTCATCTTCCGGCGTCACTATTAAATCCAGGGCGCCGTAATTCAAGCCGTAACTTTTGACAAACTCGCGACAACGCTGCTCTATATGCTGTGGCAGCTCGATTGCGCTGTAGGGGATCTCCACACTGAAATCTCTAAAATCTGTCTTGGTGCGCTCATCCAGCTGGGAATCAATTTTCGCCGCGAATACCCGCTCACCTATCACAGTCACGCGCAGTTCATAGGCTTTTTCTATATGCCCCTGGAAATGACAAGGCACAAGGGCGACCGCATCCATCTGCTCCATGTCTTCATCGCTGATGACTGTGGTTGGAATGCCATCAGACTCCCGCTCTGCTTGCGATACCTTGTCTGCGGCTAAAAAGGATGACGACATCGCCTTGAACACCATGTCGCCCTCCAGCGCCTGTTTGAACGACTTGACGGCCTGGGGAGTGTTACTGATGATCGACGGCGGGATAGTGAAGCCCAGCCTGACGGCCCTTTTCATCTGCTCTCCCTTGAAGCTTGCTCCACGCACAGCCAAGGGGTGGCTCATCCAATAGCAGTCGAGGCCGTACAATAAGCCAAACAGTGTGTGGTCAGTTTCTTCGATCGCGTAGGCTTTTTCCTGCAGGCCTAAATCTGCACTGAGAAACGCAAATTCCCCTTTCTTACGCAGCCATACCGCCCCTATGTCCTCGATGGCGAGTCTGTCACCCGTCGGCAGATGTTGAATAAAGCCTTCACACCCTTGCTGGCCGATTTGTTGATGAAACTGGTAGTCACGAGGGAAAGCGTCCAGATCGAGACGAAATGGTGTATCGCCTTTTGCTGTCAATAGGGGAGTGAGTACGTCGACATGCAGATCATCGCTGTTGCTGACGATTAAAATCCGTTTTCTATTCATATTCCACTTAAATGAGGGGGAGGGAGAAATTTCAGTGGGGAAACTATTACCCCGGTCAGAAACCGGGGATTTTCGGACAACGTAAATCAGCAATACATGCCGGTGTCGCTGTAACGGGGAGCATGTCCATTGCCTGCAGGCGCCAAAGTACATCCGGCGATTGCCACGCCGTCACGTGCTTTAAACTGCACATTCTGTTGCTGAGAAACGTGGGCCTGTTGCTTTTTTTCGGCCAATTTAAAAGCGAAAAGTTTTTTGTTGCTGTTCATGTTGTTAATTCCTTTTAATGTTTGAGTGGGAGTTGAACAATAGAAGCGGGGGAAAAATACCCGGTCGAAACCGGGGTATTTTCTTACTGCTTAATCAGCAATACATGCCTGTGTCGCTAAAGCGAACCAGTCCCCTACCAGTAGGATCTGTGCAGCCGGCGATTGCAACGCCTTCACGCGCTTTAAATTGATCATTCTTTTGTGAAGACACGTTAGACAGTTGCTTTTTTTCTGCCAGTTTAAAAGCGAAAAGTTTTTTGTTGCTGTTCATTCTGGTAATTCCTTTTGATTTTTAAAGTAAGTGTTTAAGTCAGAAGACCCTGTCCTACAGCTACTTCACAAGTCCTTCGGTTATTTTTATAACAACTAGGTAAATTAAAAGCAACATAAAGTGTTGTTATTGTTAATGTGTGGCATCCTCTTTTGTAGTTGTTATGGATACTCTGGCAAAGATATGGGGGTTCGATGGTTTGTTGTAAGCATCAGATTAATTACATCTTGGCTAAATTGACCTGCCAAGATAGAAGGCGGTTGAAATCGCTGTTTGGCTGAGATAACTGCGTTAAGCTGTGCTCAATGTAATCGCGGTAAATATGGCCAAAAGCCTTCGGTGAGCGAGCTATTGCCTTGACTCACCGGGAGCGTCCACATATGGCCTGATTTCCGTCTTATGGGTTTAATCCGATGAGGGGATGTGGTATGAGTGTCAGCCTGAATGTGGTGTCAGAATGCTGTCAATTAAGGTCATTAATTAGTCAGAGCTGAGCCCTAAAGAATGATAAAACTAAAGCGATATCAAGTGATTACTTGTCATAGCAGATAGAATGTAAAAGATAGGACATATATGGTCACCTTGGGGTTAGCAAGGCCAATGTCCTATTTTATTCGAACTACATTTACGTTAATCAATAATTCACCTTTCACAACGGGGTATCGGTCGTTAATGGTTGGCGGTCTTGCGACCTGATGTTGAAAATAAAGGGCCGGCGTCTGTTGCGCCCTAATGAGATCCAAATTGACGTCTTACCCTCCTTGGCAGCCACATGGCCTCGAAGGCCACTGTCCGAATCAGGTTTTGGGTAAGACAAACCGTTTAACTCATTAATACCATTACCGCTGTTGTGCTTTGATGGACATTTATCTATTTACAGTTTGGGGATTTTTACGCAAAAAACGCTGTATTACGCCGCCATTTTACACGCCTTATTCATATCAAATACTTGCCCGCGGCTCATCACCGCAAATACCATCCGCGCCATCTTATTCGCCAAGGCAACCGTTACTTTGCAGACGTGTTGGCGTTGTTTAAGCCGTTGTAGCCACAGGCTAAGTGAGTCGTCTTTCTTATCGCACCAGTTAACCACAGTTCTTGCGCCATGGATAAGTAACCGCCTGAGCGTTTGATTGCCACGCTTGGTTATCTTGCCGAGCCGATTGGTCGTGCCACTGCTGTATTGTGAAGGGGTTAGTCCTAGCCATGCTGCTAATTGCCGGCCATTTTTAAAATCATTCACTTCATTAATGCTGGCCAATAATGTGGATGCGACGATAGGGCCGACACCGGGGATGGTTAGCAATAATGGATACTGTGGCATGGCTTGAGCAAGGGCTAATATGTCCTGTGCAACCTGGTCGATTTGTTCATTTAAATACAACTGAAACTCATAGAGTCGTTGAATAAACCCTCTGGCAACAGTGGATAACTCGTTGTCAGCATCTTCAAGAATGCGCAGCAAAGATTGAATGTCCTGCTGCTCGACCGTTTTAGGGCGAAGTAGACTCACTTTAGGACGGCCAGCGGTTTCTCCGATGGCAACCGCATCATTGGCGTCATTTTTATTACCGACTAGCATGGCTTTTACCATTCTGGCGGGGATAAGCTTGACGGTATGGCCGAGCTTTTCGATAGCCCGCCCCCAGTAATTAGCACTGTAACAGGCTTCCATCACCACTAATGTCAGTTCACATTGCCTAAGGGTATTGAGCAATGCAGAACGGTTGATTTTACGATTAAAAGCAATGGTATTGTCATGATTGAAGGCAGCCACTTGGAAGACAGTTTTTGCCAAATCAATGCTGATGAGTTTATAGTCCATATCGGTCACCTCGCGTCAGATTTTGTGCACCTAAATCATGGCACATTGCGATGCCGAGACCGAGGTGACCATCTCAGCACTCTTAAGTTTTTTGTTAGCACATCGGTTGCCGATTGCACCATCCCCTCGGAGTTGCCGCAGGGCGAATAGACAAATTGTGTGAGTCTTGCCATGGATGGCAAGCTAGCTTTCGCAGGTGCAGGGGCGAATGAAAATCGGTGATTTTCGTGCTTATGGGCGAGAGGCTGGGACTGCCGAACTGGGGAGCTTTACATGGATGTAAAGCCGAGTCATCGGAAGCGATAGCGAATTTGGCAATGAGCACAAGGGGCTTTCAACTCCGTTGGGGGCGTCTTGGCTGCTTGTGAAAACAATAGCAAGGAGGATAGGACGAGCAGTCTTCCTTGGTCGGCTCTTGATTAAAAATTAGGGGGTGAAGCCCCACGACTTTGATTTAGAAGAACAAACGAAGTTTGTAAGCTTAGCCCTCTCTTTTCATAGTTGACATATAATGTCGTCCCGCTATGATGCCGACACCTCTGGTTATACATACAAAGATCTTATAAATGAAAAAGTTATTAATTATGTTGGCGATGATTTTTGCGGTTAGCTTAGTTGCTAGCCCTGTCGTTGAAGCGAAAAAGTTTGGCGGTAGTAAATCTATCGGCAAGAGCCAGCAAACGGCTCCGGCTCAACCAGCGGCGACCAATACGGCCACGACTGCACCAACACCAGTGGCTGCGCCGGGCAAAAAAGGCATGATGGGCGGTATGTTAGGCGGTTTATTAGCGGGCGGCTTATTAGCTGCGTTGTTTATGGGCGAAGGTTTTGAAAATATTCAATTTATGGATATTTTAATTATCGGCTTAGTGGCGTTCGTGCTGTTTAAAATTGCCCGTACTCTGATGGCTTCAAAGGCGGGGGCGCAGCCAAGACCCGCCTATGCAGGTGCGAATCAGCCAAGTCCGGATCTGCAGCGCCAACAGGCTGAATCAACGGGTTTTGCCAGCAATACCAGCAATGGCAGCAATGGTTTTGCCCAGGTGGCAAGTGATATTCCTTTCAATTTACCAGCCGGTTTTGATTTACCTGGCTTTTTGGAAGGCGCTCGTAGTCACTACAAAACCTTGCAATTGGCTTGGAATGAAAACGACTTAAACAAAATCCAAGAGTATGTTTCGATTGAGCTTTACAATGAACTCAGCAATCAACGCCGCGAGTTAGTCGGCGATCAGCACACTGAAGTGATGTTTTTGGATGCTGAACTGGTCCGTGCCACACACAATGCCAATCTTGCGGAAGTGAGTGTTAAATTTAGCGGCCGCTATCGCGATACGGTTGAAGGCGTAGAAGAGGACATTAAGGAAGTCTGGCATTTAGAGCGTAACCTAACGCAAGCTAACTCACCTTGGTTAATCGTCGGTATCCAGCAGTAATGCGTCCGTTTTAAAAAGCAGCCTCACCCCCTTAGGGCTGCTTTCTTCATCCCCTCTCTTTATCCCCTTGGCACACAGTCAACATTTGGCTTTATTGATAAATAACAAATGCATGCCGGCCTTCATCGGTTTTGGCAATAATCATATATGTAAGCCGTTGAAAGGTGTTCGACTGGTGGCGGTAGGAGAGGAATCAACCGCTCTGGAACTCCTGCCATTTACCGCTATAGTTATGATACTAATAAGAGTGGAACACTGTATGCGCTTGAGATTACTGTTAATCAGTTTGCTGATCCTACCGACCTATGCAGTATCGGTATCTTTAACTATTGGGAGTGTCTTAAATTGTCCGCCCTATATTCTCGAAGATACTGGGTCTGGGCTCGAAATCGACATCATCAAGGCCGCATTTAGGGAAATGGGGTTGCCTGTGAACTTTAAGTTCTATTCCCGTAAGCGCCAGCTTTTATATTTCAATAAAGAACGTGTCGATGCTGTGATGACCATGAGCCAGCTCAATGGTGTCAGAGGCTATTGGTCTGATAGTTATATTGAATACTCTAATGTGGCTATCAGTTTAGCGAGTCGGCAACTAAAGATTAACTCAATAGCTGAGTTGCAAAACTACAGCATTATGGCCTTTGAAAATGCCCATATATTGCTTGGTCCCGAGTTTGCTGCTGTGGCAGAAAAAACCAACTACAGTGAAGTGAGTAATCAACTGAGCCAGAATAACATGTTGTATTTGGGGCGTATTGATACTGTGGTCGCCGATCGTTATGTGTTCACTCAGCTCAATAAGTTAGTCGAGAAGAGTATCGATCCTCTGCAAACTGTGAGCTATCACCTTGTTTTTCCTCCAACACCCTATCGAATAGTATTTCACAACTCAGTGGCGAGGGATATTTTCAATCGAGGGTTGGCTAAAATTAAGGCCAATGGCGTTTACGAGGCATTAGTGGTCCAATATTTAGGTAGTGCATAACGAAATTTCAGTCTCTGTCACTGCTCAAGGGTTGCTGGGCCAATGCGCATATCAAGGGCGATTAGCGCATCGATGCTTGTGCTACATCTTGTTTTAATGGATATAACTTACCGACCAAGAGTACGCTTGAACCGCTGATAATGGCTGCCAAAAAGGTGGAGAAAAGCACATCCTGTGGCCAATGCATGCCCAATAACATCCGGCTCAATCCCATCAATATCCCCCAACCTAATAGCACTGTGGTGAATAAGGGTAGCCCAGCCAATAGCAAGTAGTAACTTGCGGTAAGCACCAGCGTCACCGCAAAAATTGTGTGTCCAGAGGGGAAGGAGTAGCCAATTTCATCCTCCCAATGCTGATGGATAAGTGAGTCCAATTTCATCTGAGGGGTGGATATCTTCAATTTATCCAATGCGTTGGATATTGCCTGTGAACGAGCCTGTTTATCTAGCTGATAAAATGTATCGAGGGAGAAGGCATCTTCCCTCGCCCTAGGCATCTGTTGCTCGGCTAAAAAAACCAGATTAGGTCTGGGTTCCTTAAAATAGGCCTTAAGCGAATGATTCAGACTTAAGCTAATGATTTGGCTGAGACTGATCGCCATGAATAAACTGATAAAAAAGGCTTTGGGGAGATAGCGATAGGCAATAGCCAACACACACAAAACGGTGGCAATCCCATAGGGCGCAGTGCCAGTAAAAGTGACCCAATAGAGGGCCTTGGCTAAGGATGATTGCAAATCGATCAAGGGAAACAGTTGATTCTGTGTCACTAAGAGCAGGGTAGGAATGGATGCAAGTAACAACCAAACTAGGGATAAGCGTCTAAAAAGCAGAGAGTTAAGAGTCAAAATAAGGCCTCTTCATAAAACGCCATAGGCTACAACGGGAGATCGGCTTTGCCAATAAAAAAATCCCGACAGCCAAAGTGGTCGCTGTCGGGGGTCTTCAAGGGTGGAACGGTAGGACGTTGTTACGCCGTGTTCTTAGGTTGATGCCTTGTGACAAACATCAAAATCAGTAGGACCACTAACAGTAATCCTGTGCCCATTAGCAGGGCGTAATCTTCCAGTTGCAGTATCGAGTACAGCACGGCATACAAACTCACCAGCATAATGCCCACTATCGCACCGCGCTTGATGCTCGCCGTGGCACTGCCCACATAGGCCGATACCGATAGCACGGGAATACAGGCGGCAATTAAATAGGCATGCAGGAAGGCGAGATGCTCAGACAGCGACAGCAGTAGCAAATAGAACAAGGCCATGGCGCTGCCGACTAACACATATTGAATCGTGCTGAGGCTGGTTTTTTGCCCCAGCTCAAAAATGAACAACATGATAAAAGTCAGTACGATAAACAGTAGGCCGTATTTTACTGAGCGTTCAATCTTGCCATAGTGAGTCACGGGCTCGAACAGAATCGCATTGGCCGAGACTTCGGTCAGGGTCGATTGATTACTCTTAATAAACTCCTGCGGGTAGTTACGGGTTAAGTGACTGATATTCCAACTGGCAGTAAAACCCTGCGCGTTAATCTCCCGCTCGGCGGGTAATAATCCCTTAAAACTGGGGTGGGGCCAATCCGCATGAATATTGAGCAGGGTTTGTTCGCCCAGCGGCAAGGCACTAATCGACTGCGAACCGCGCAGTGTCATGGCAAAGTTCACGCTAAAGTCACTGGCCTCACCGACTTGTACGCCCTGGTTGAAGCCCTTCTCTAGGCCGCCAGTGGTGCCTAAACCTGTGCCCGACATCAGCGAGCCAGAGAGTTTGATAGTATCACCCGTCAATTCAAGTTTATCCACTTTATCAATGGCTTGATTCGATGAAACACCAAAGGCGAGACGCGCATTTTTATTGTCAAAGGCAATGAGGTTGGGGACTTCATAATGACTTAAACTGAAATCTGCTTTGCCTTGTAAAGTGGCGTTATAGACTAAGGATTGATAAATGCCGCGGGTACGAAAATCATGTTTAAGATCTAAATCGAGCTTGAGTTTTTTCGGCAGTATGACCAATTCATCTTGATAGGTACGCTTTACTTGATGGCGATTTTTACCATCGGCGCTGACTTCTTCCTGCATCACAAAATAGCTATAGGGAATGACAAGCACAGGGCCAGAGAGGGTTTGCTGCTCGCCCCATGAACGGCCTATTTCATCGACCACACTGTGGTAAAGCGCTTCACGATCTGAGGTCATGTCCATGATGATCCCTAATGGGATCAAAGCTAAGATCGACAATATACCTATGGTTAATGCTTTCAATAGGGTGGTATTTTTGGCGAGCGATGTCCCTTTACTGTATGAGGACTGAGCCTGTGGCGATTCCATATCAATTCCTTGATCTCGATTCAATTTTTTCAGCAGTGCGCGTACAACTAAGTAGGCCGCACCACCAAATAATGCCAAAGTGAATAGGGCAATAACGCCCACGATAATGTTGAACATGTGATTTCATTCCCTATGAAATACAGTATGAGCCTTAAATTTTTATGTCATGTTTCGCCAAGAGGACTCAGCATTAACGGCAAGTATTAAACCAGATTTCCCCGTAAGAGTTGCGGGCAAGTTACTGATCAATAGTGGCAAAATTATGGCAACGGTTGTGAAGCCTGCCCTAACGGCCTAATGGCATTAGGCCGAACCTGTTTGCTTGCCAAACTTGGGGTGTTTTGCCTCATAGTCATCTTCCTTGTGAATATGTTTGAGCAGGGCGGCAAAACTTTGTTTAAGCGCGTCAAGCTCATCGGAATAGACTATGGCATGGTGGGAAAACCAGTGGTGTTTTTCACGCTCGCTGTTACTGTAATCGGGCCAAATACGCAGCTCATACTCATCACCTATGACGACAATGACATAGGCGATGGCGCCATTGCTAAAGATAATGCATTGGGGCAGGTACACTCGCTCTTCGCCTTTAAATAACTCATACCAGATCGCTTCACTGCGCCAGCTCACAATGGGGAGCGGCGCCTCAATAGAACAACCGATAGATTGATGGCGGTTATAGAGTACTGTCTTAATATCCGCCATAGAGAAGGGCTGAAGATCGCCATTTTTAGCGGCAAGTGAATACAAAATATTCATTAAAAATGGCAGCTTAGTGCCATTGCCTGTTTTACATCCACAGAGTTGTGCTTGGCGGTAGTAGATATTCATCATCGATCCTTAATGAGGGGCAGTGCTTCAATTGGCTCAATGTCGAGGCGATAAACCCCATGGAGAGCAAACCAATAGCCCGTAGGGGGCAAATGCCTTATGTTATCTAAATCTGGCGTTGAGTGAGTAGGTTAACGCATACTTTTTGGTAAGTGCAATTCTGATAAATTGTAAATAGTGCTTATTTTCAATACATTAGTCAGGAGTGACGTTTTGTATCAGGTTAGTTGGAGCATCAATGTCTAGTCCCTTTTCTCCCCGTGAATGGTTACAGCTTAATATGCAGCAGCAAGGATTACTGCAACCTCAGGCATCTGTCCCCGCACTGATCTCGCGCCTCGGTTATGTGCAAATTGACTCTATCAATGTGGTCGAACGGGCGCATCACCATGTGTTGCATAGCCGTATGCCTCAGTACCAGAGCAGTATGCTGGATACCGCCTTGGCCCAGGGGGAAATCTTCGAGTATTGGTCCCATGCCGCGGCTTATCTGCCGATGGCCGATTATCGTTTCAGTTTGCAACGTAAGCAGCAACTGCAGGAAGGGGGTAAACATTGGTTTGAGCCGGATGATAAGGTGATGCAGGAGGTTTTGGCGCGCATTGATGCTGAAGGGCCATTAAAGGCGAGCGATTTTGAACATACCGAGGGGAAAAATGGGGCATGGTGGGATTGGAAGCCCGCGAAAAAAGCCCTAGAGCAACTCTTTATGCGTGGCGAGTTGATGGTTACTCGGCGGGAAAAATTTCAAAAAGTGTATGATCTTACTGAGCGGGTGCTGCCAAAGGGCACCAATATTGAGGTGCCTACTGATGCTGAATTTGCCCGTTATTTGATTGAGCGTTACCTCGATGCCCATGCCTTTGGCTCTGCGGCGCAAATGGCCTATTTACGCAAAGGGGTAAAATCAACCGTCAGCCATATGTTGGTACAGCTGTTAGCCCAGGGGACATTAGCGAGTTTTAAAGCCGCAGGGCAAGACTATTATTACCGCCCAGAGTTACAGCTTAATAGGTCAATACCCAATAAAGTGTGGCTACTTAATCCCTTCGATAATCTGCTTATCCAGCGGCAAAGATTAAAGCAGTGGTTTGATTTTGATTATCAAATTGAAGTCTATGTGCCCGCCGAGAAACGTCAATATGGCTACTATTCCCTAGGGATCCTGTGGCGAGACAGCTTTGTCGGCCGCGTAGATGTGAAAGCCGATCGCCAAACGGGCATATTGCTATTACAGCAATTGACCTTAGAAGAGGGGGTGATGGTAAATGGCCTAGAGGAGGATTTTTGTGTTGCCTTTGAGTCTGCAGTAACTGAATACGCCCGTTTCAACGGTTGCGATCGCTGGAAGTTAGTTAAAGCAAATCATAAAGGCCTTAAGCAAAAATACGCTCGGCAGCAAAAGCTTTAGTCATTTATCTCTTAATCGGAGCATCCATAAAGCGAAAGCAGCCATAGAGTAAGACTAGATACAGCAGCGGCAATGCGGCGATAACGAGGGAAGAAGTGGCAATGTTAGCGCTAGCAATGCGATAGCAGGGAATATACACGGCAGGGTAAACTAGGCTTCCCCATAGAAAACACTGATTCATCAATCGAGTGATTAAAGCGGGTTTGATGCTCGATTCACTGGCAAGCCCCATCAAGCTGGCGAGTAGCACTCCGGGATAAGTGAGTAGCGGCAGGCCACCGAGCAGGAGTAATGTCCAGCGTATTAGGTTCTCAAAAGTGATTAACTCCACTGCGGTTTCTATCACGCTTAGCGTCCTCCCTCTGTTGATGCTTTATCTCAATCACACAGGCTTGCTGGTCTATTTTGAGCTAACATCCCGTTGTATTTTGAGCCAGAATCCCTGTTGGCACAGGTTACTGAAGGATTTCTGCTGTGGTGAAATCACTATTCCGTTCGATGTTATCACTCGATAGTTTATCCAATAGTCTTCGCAAACATTATCCGATGTCGCCTCAATCATGAGTTGATCTTGCTCGGTTTGCTGGCAGATCACCACGCCATTATCGAAGTGATACAGCGTTTCTACTTCATGAATAGTGAGGTCGCCATCTTGATAGCTATGATGTTGACTCGACTGGTCCACTACCGATACTAAGCTTGGGTATCCGTGAATCGCAAGAATATAACTGGCGAGTTGCAGCATTGTTTCCCCAAGTGACGCACTGCTCGAAGCGTTAAAAACAAAAAAGCACAGCTGCGTTTTCGCCCACTGTGCTTTATTAAACAGGTATAACCTAAGTTAGTCTGCAGCGTTAAGCTTTTTTTCTAGCTCATTGACTTGAGCTTGCAGCGCTTCTAATTTTTCGCGGGTTTTAAGCAATACATGTTGCTGTACATCAAACTCTTCACGGGAAACCATATCTAACTTGAGCAGTTGATTCTGTAATACTTGCTTGCTGCGCTCTTCAAATTCACCGGCAAATTGTTTCAGTCCGCTGGGCAAACTGTCGCTGAGTTGTTTTGCCATTTCTTCGATTTTCTTTGGATTGATCATGATCTTGTCCGCCTTTTCTCTGAATGAGTTGATTGTAACCCAGTGGGTTTAGTTTCAAAAGTAAAGCTGACGTGTGAAACTTGAGTGAGTCGTTGTTGAGGCTTATATCACGGCCGAGTGTCGCTACTGGGCTTAGTCTGGCTCAACCTAAGGCTGGGATTTGTTAGCCTTAAAAGCGTCGATTCTGCTATGATCTCCAGCCCTTCTGCTACTTGTTTGGATATAACGCAAAGATGAAACTCAATCCCGCCCAAAACGATGCTGTTCATTACGTTTCTGGCCCTTGCCTAGTGCTGGCGGGGGCGGGCAGTGGTAAAACCCGCGTTATTATCAATAAAATCGCTTATTTAGTTGAAAAGTGTGGCTATAAGGCACGCAATATCGCTGCCGTAACTTTTACCAACAAAGCCGCCCGTGAGATGAAGGAGCGGGTGGCGCAGTCCATGGGGCGTAAGGAGGCTAGAGGGCTGTGGATTTCGACTTTTCATACTTTAGGGCTCGAGATCATTAAACGCGAACATAAGGTCTTAGGCTTAAAGCCGGGTTTTTCGCTGTTTGATGATCAGGATACCTTGGCATTGCTCAAAGAGTTAACCCAAGACGAGCTAGACGAAGATAAAGATTTGCTCAAGGCTTTAGCGGGGGCGATTTCGAATTGGAAGGGGGGGTTAATCATCCCCGAACAGGCCCGTCAAATCGCTAAGGATGAACAACAGCACTTATTCGCGAGTTTATATCAGCGTTATGCCCAACATATGAAGGCTTACAACGCATTGGATTTTGATGATCTGATCCTGTTGCCGACGCTGCTACTCAGACACCACGAAGAGGTGAGGACTCGTTGGCAGACCAAAATCCAATATTTATTAGTGGACGAATACCAAGATACCAATACCAGCCAATATGAAATGGTGAAATTGCTGGTGGGTGAGCGGGCTCGTTTTACCGTGGTGGGGGATGATGATCAATCCATCTATTCGTGGCGTGGCGCTAAACCGCAAAATCTGGTCCTATTAGGGAAAGATTTCCCTAGGCTTAAGTTGATTAAGTTGGAGCAAAATTACCGTTCTAGCCAACGGATCCTGCGTGCTGCCAACATTCTTATCGCTAATAATCCCCATGTTTACGATAAAGCGTTATTTAGTGAACTTGCCTATGGTGAGCCGCTGCGGGTGCTATTTGCCGCCAATGAGGAGCAGGAAGCCGAGCGCGTGGTCGCCGAGATAGTGCGGCATAAGTTTGTTGGGCGAACTCAATTTGGTGATTATGCGATCCTGTATCGGGGCAATCATCAGTCTCGTTTACTCGAGCGCGCATTGATGACAAACCGTATTCCCTACAAGCTCAGTGGCGGCACGTCATTTTTTGCCCGAGCGGAGATTAAGGACATCATGGGGTATTTGCGGTTGGTGGTGAATCCCGATGACGATAATGCGTTCTTGCGCATCGTTAACTTACCTAAGCGTGGTATTGGTCCATCGACACTTGAGCGTTTAGGTAATTTTGCCAATGAAAAACATATCTCTATGTTTGCCGCGATCTTTGAGCCTGAACTGAATCATCATTTGCCGCCGGCGGCTATGTCGTCCTTATATCAGTTTGGTCGCTTTATAGTGGAAACCGGAGACCATGCGCAGCGTGGCGAAGGCGTTGAAGCGGTCAAGCAGCTAATCCGTAAAATCAATTACGAAGACTATCTATACGAAACCAGTACCAGTGCTAAGGCCGCCGAAATGCGGATGAAAAATATCTCAGAACTGTATCGCTGGGTGACTGAGATGCTTGCCGGCGATGAATTGGATGAGCCTATGACGTTACCCGAAGTCGTCAATCGGCTTACGCTGCGGGATATGATGGAACGTAATAGTGAGGATGAAGGTGGCGATCAGGTGCAGTTAATGACCTTGCACGCCTCAAAGGGGCTGGAATTCCCCTATGTGTTTATGGTCGGTGTTGAGGAACGAATTTTACCCCACCAAACCAGCATAGATGAGGATAACGTCGATGAAGAGCGCCGTTTAGCCTATGTGGGGATCACCCGTGCCCAACGAGAACTCTGGTTTACCCTATGCCGCGAAAGGCGTCAGTTTGGCGAAACTATGCGCTGTGAGCCAAGCCGTTTCCTACTGGAGTTACCGCAGGATGACGTTGTTTGGGAAAACCGTAAACCCCAACAAACGGAACAGGAACGTATCCAAACCGGGCGAAGTCATATTTCTAACTTAAGAGATATGTTTAAAAAATAAAGGCTTAGCTAAATTTTTTATTATCCAATAATAGAATTAAGCGCAGACCTGCTGCGGACTTTCCAGTAGCGTAAAAGTGTCGGTTAAGGCACCTCCTTGGCCAAATTGGTAACCAAGTGAACTAAATATTTGTATTTGCTCTTGGTTTGTGAGTCCGCCGGCAAAAATGAGTAGATCTAAGGTGGATGCGGTTTTTTGATAAGCAGATATCAGTTTAATATGCTGCTCATCCTGCAGTTGTTTGGCGATATTTGTGTCGAGTTTTAGGGCCTTTATGGGTAAAAATAACAAACTATTCAATGAGCTATGACCGCTGCCATAGTGACTTATCCCTAGGTTAACGCCAAGCTTTTGTAGCAAAGCAAAGCCATTAATATGATTTTCAGTCTCTTGAACTAAGGACTTTTCATTAAAGAATAACCATAAGCGGTTCAGGTTGAGTCGAGTTTGTTTTAGGGTGTTTTTGAGACTACGCAAAACATGCTTATGTTTAAGATGTTGACTCGATAACATTAAATGCAGATCGAGCTGGTCGCCATGGCATCTTAATAACTCAATATAGGTGCTGTCTAAAGCGGTAATGGTGTATTTATCTAATTCAACCGTAAGGTTGGCCTGCTCTGCCAACACACTGAGTTGCTCCTGCTGTATCGTTCCACGTTGGGGGTGCTCCCAAAACAAACGGCATTCTAGTGCATAGGGTTGTTGGGTCTGTAGATCCACTATAGGCGAATAACTCAGTTGTAACGCATGGGCTTGCAGTGCCAACCTAAAGTCATTTTCGAATGCGGCATCTTGCATGGCTTGTTCTGACGAACTGTCGTCAAAAATCACATAGCAACCCTTACCATTCGCTTTAGCCTGATACATTGCGGTATCGGCATTGCGTAGCATTGACTCGCTCGTATCTAGCCTGTGATTGCCGCTAATGGTGATACCTATACTGGCGCCAGAATTAAATTCGATCGTGCCTGAGCGGTAGGGTTGGGAAATTTTTTGGATCACTCGCTCGGAGACATCTTTTGCATCATCAATGCTGCTGATGCAATCGAGTAGAATGACGAACTCATCACCGCCGAGTCTGGCTAAAGTATCATTACTGCGAATGCAGGACCTGAGGCGACTAGCCGTTTCAATTAAAAACCTGTCGCCTTCGATATGGCCTAAGGTATCGTTAATTTGCTTAAAGCGGTCGAGATCGATAAAGAGTAAGGCAAATTGGTCTAGGCTGTGGCGGCGGACATGTTTGATTGCTTGGTTTAAACGCTCCATAAACATGGCGCGATTGGGAAGGCCAGTGAGTGCATCGTGCTTGGCATCATGAACTAATTTTGCTTCCATATTGCGACGTTGGCGGATCTCTTTTTCAAGATCTTTATTTAATTCGGCTAATGCCCTTGTGCGGGCAATCACTTTCTCTTCGAGTTCTTCATAGCTGCGTTGTAACGACTCGGCGGACAGTTTTTTCTCAATTGCGGTGCCAATATGCTGTGACACAAAGGTCAATAGCTCTAAGTCTTTAATCTGGTAATTTTGCGTCATGCTAAAGCTATAAATAGTTAAGGCACCACGCACTTGATCATGGATAAAGAGTGGAATACCTATCCATTGGTGCATTGTCTGGGTGTGGTTTAACGAGGGCGCTTTAGTATAGAGCTCACCAGAGACAATAAGAGCATTGATGTCGTTTTGATCCAGTAGCAGCGGACGTTTGTGCTTAAGCACGTATTCGGTGAGCCCATCTTGCAGTGGGCGAGTACCTGGGTGTCCATTACCCAGTTGGGATACGTAGAAAGGAAAGGTTAAGTGGGTTTCTTCCTCATTAAGCAAGGCGATATAACAGTTGTTCGCCGGAATTAAATGGCGGATAACATTGTGCAGCTGAGCGTAAAAATCGGGATTATCTGCGCTTGAGTTGGCAAGTTCTGCTATCTCAAACAGAGACTTTTGCAGACGCTCTGCCCTACGTCTTTCATAGACTTCTTGTTTAAGTTTATCGTAGGCTTGGCTGAGCTCTTTGGTGCGTTGTTGTATAGCTTGTTCTAATTGTTCTTGGTGTTTAAGCCTTTCCATAACCCCTGAGATATGGTGACAAATAAAGGTCATTAGCTCGACTTCAATATCGCCATAATGGACATTGGTATCGTAGGTTTGTACCACAAGTACACCCGTGACCATATCTTCATGTCTAATGGGGACACCTAACCATAAATGGCAAGGGGAGCCTAAATTCACTATTTGTCCTGCAGCGACGAGTTCATCAACCAGAGTGTCGTCGCACAGGAGTGCTTTGCCAGTTTTAAATACGTAACCCGTTAGCCCCTGTTGCAGTAAAGTCGAGAGTGATTGTTCAGGATAGAGTTGGGCTGGATGGGCATCTTTTTCATCGGCAAAGAAAGGGACTGTTAACCCACCCGTTGCGACATCGAGAGTCGCAATAAAGAAGTTATCGGCAGAGATCAGTTGTTTGAGATGTTGATGTACACCCAGATAGAATTCTTCTAATGAGGAGACTTGTGTCGCGATATTTGATAATTCGAGTAAGGCGTTTTGAATGATTTCGGCACGCTTATACTTATGCGCCAGATATTTTAAGCGAATAAGCCGTTTTTCTAAGCGTTCAATCTCTTTAGTACGAGGTTGAGCGGTTTCATCTTCATCCTTAAACATGATACTCACTGGTTAGATCTATCTATGTTGTTGCCAAACATTATAATTAACATGAAATACCGTAACATCCAAGTCATATTTAAGTGGTATTTCCGCTGGAAAAGCATGCTAATGTATCAAAACTTGAGCAGTCAGTAAAAAAAGTGCAAAACAGCTATAGACTCAAGGGCTATTTGTCCATACTATATGCGGCGCTAACCAAGGCGAGCGCCCATAGCTCAGCTGGATAGAGCGCACCCCTCCGGAGGGTGAGGCCGAAGGTTCGAATCCTTTTGGGCGCACCACTTCCGCACAGCGTTGTGAGCTTTATGGTTGGTGAAGTCAGTGAAAGTCAGTGAAAGTCAGTGGTGATTGTAGCTCAGTTGGTAGAGTCCCGGATTGTGATTCCGGTTGTCGTGGGTTCGAGCCCCATCAGTCACCCCATTCATTTACTATGATAGATTTTTATATTCGGTGATTAGCGCAGTCCGATAGCGCATCCGGTTATTGGATAAGAGCGGACCAAAGGGTTTGACCCTTAGAAAACAGTTTAATATTCGGTGATTAGCGCAGTCCGGTAGCGCATCTGGTTTGGGACCAGAGGGTCAGAGGTTCGAATCCTCTATCACCGACCAAATTTAGAATAAGAGTGAGTCAGGCGTTCTAATTCTCACTTTTAAAGTAATACAAAATTTACGGTGATTAGCGCAGTCCGGTAGCGCATCTGGTTTGGGACCAGAGGGTCAGAGGTTCGAATCCTCTATCACCGACCAAATAGTAAAAAAGCCTCAGCATACAATGTTGGGGCTTTTTTGCATTTGGTCTTTTATATTAGCTTGGCCGGCTAACACCCCTTCAATATTGCGGATTAAGGCGTAATACGTGTGCTCTAGATGAAACCCCAATAGTAAAGCTCCCGAAGGAGCTCTGCTATTAGCGTGATTGACAGCCTTAATCTAGGTTTTCTGGCGGTGCAATAAAGCCTTGATAAGCATCGGCTCTTAATTCATTAAAGCGTTCAAGTTGCGCCTGTTCCTGAATACCAGTCACTATGACCTGAATATGTAACCCTTTAGCGACATTGATGATTGCACGACATAATTCGCCATTATGCTGTGCTTCATCGTAGTAGGAGAAGGATTGGTCCAATTTCACATAACTTGGTCTCAGTTCCTGAAGATACGTCATAGAACCGAACTGACGGCCAAAGTGATCGATACCAAATTTAGCCCCATTATCGCGAATAATTTTGCACAACAGTAAACAGGAATCTAAATCGCTATAGACGCCCGCTTCTGGAATTTCGAAACAAATGCGGTCAACATTTGGGGCACTACGTAGGAAGTGGTTTAGCCATTCATGGAATTGGGGATCGCTAATACTTTGATGCGTTAAGTTTATCGCTACAGGCTCGTAACTACGTTCGAGTAGTTTTTGCTCGTAGACGGTTTCAATAAGGCATTTATCGAGCAACGCACCGAGCGATAATAATTCGATATAGGGCATAAACTGCCCCGCATGGGCCAGTTTATCTCCAAGTTCTAATTGGCAATATAACTCTCGTTGAACTACACCATTGCCATCGCAAAATTGAATGGGTTGCCATCTAAACTTAAACTTCTTATTGCTGATAGCATGGCTTAGGTTGTCCCGCCATTGTTCGCGAGTAAATAGTTGTTGTTCGGTCGTTTCAAACCAATGGAAGGTTTTGTTCTCCTTGAGGGCCTTCTGCAGTGCATTATCTGCCTGTGCCAGAATATCGGAGACGTTCATTTGTCCAATTCTTTCGGCTACACCGATGGCAAAGCTTTCATTCGGCTTGCAGCCTGCCTTCGATATTTCTTGATTGATGGTGCGGATTAAGGTTTGAAGATATTTACTTATCTGCTCATGTTCAACTTCAGTTACGAGGAAAGCAAATTCAAAAGCCGCAATACGTGCGATGACCGAAGGCGTAATTTCATTTAATTGCTGTTGGAATTTTTCGGCTAGAATGCGAATGGTTTCATCTCTTACCTGATAACCATATTTGCTATGAACTTCCTCAAGCCAATCGAGCTTAGCGAGAAAGAGTGCTCCACTACTAGGTTCGCTTAACCAGCCGTTGAGTCTACTCACCACATACTGGCGATTCGGTAAGCCAGATGCTGGGTCTACCAGGTTTTTCTTACGTAATGCACCTACTTCTTCATCCAAGGATTGGAAGAGCTGTTTAAGTTGGGCTGACATGCTGTTAAAGGCGGTGACAAGGTCCTTTAACTCTGTGGTTTTGGGTAGGGGCATATCAGGGCCAAATTGGCGGTCGGCAATGCTTTTGGCATGATCCGATAAATCATGTAAAGGTTTTAGGATCCAAGTTAGCCCCAGTCTAGCGGTAAAAATAGCGACTAAAAATAAGAGTGAGAAGGCGATAATGGTATTAGACATAATCCGCCATAACTCATGGTAGCCAAATCCGGGGTGCGCTGTAATTTCAAGCTGTGCCAGTTGTAGCCAGCCAGAGGTAATAGTGCTTTCTTTTTTGATTGTTTTAAAGAGGTTTAGATTGATAAACCATTGAGGTACATCTTCAATTCTAAGGGGATTATTCCACTCTTGTTGCTTGCCATCGACCATCCATGTCAATTTGACATTTTGGTAATAACCGCCTTCAAAAATCACATTAACTAGGGTTTCTGCAGCCACGGTATCCCCGGCCTGAAGAGCAGGAGTGAGCATAAGGCCAAGCGAAGTGCTGACGTTGTTTAGATCTGACTCCATTTGCTTGGTTAAAAAGCTTTGAGTTTCAGTGAATTGCACATAGCCAAGGCTTGCAACCACGAGCAAGAAAAGGCTAAAAAGCAGCGAATAAATCTGTCTAAACAGTGTCATCTTTGGTGCTACTCCAGTTTTAATTTGGGTTGCCTGAGTCGGTCAACCCCTAACCTATGATTAAGGTCATTCCATTTTTCGAGTCGTGTTGACGAACCCGCTAAAACGCCTCGTCCCTGTTCTTTGTTAAGCCATAACTGTTTACCGTTGAAGCTGTACACAGGTAATAAGTCTGCACGTTGAGTCGCCGGTTTTATAACGTGATCCAGATTATCGAGGACGAGGGGAATTGATGAGGGGGTCTCATAGTAGGCCAATACCATATGATACTGATTAACACTGGTTGCTTTAACCATAGTAATGCGCATCTTATCTTCAGAAACCCCTAATTGAAGTAACGTAAAGTATTTCGCTATCGAAAAATCTTCGCAGTCCCCGCCATTTACACCAATAAACTCCATCGGTGTGGCCCAATAATTCGACTCGCCCCATAACTTAATATCATCAACAAAACGGAACAAATTAAAGAAGTTATTTACTTTCAATAATTTGTCCTGTTCACTCACTGTAACCGATTCCGACAATACCTTGAACCAAGCCCTTGCACGCATACCTGCGCGTTCACCGTAACGCTTTTCCAGTGTGGAGGTGATTCTGGCTTCATCAAGGGTTTGAGTTGGTGCGGCATAGAGGCAGCAGATGCCTAATGCCGACGCTATTAGGCTTAAACGGCAGACTCGCAAAAATGAAGCTTTATAACCAAGTCTGCCGTTCATAGCCTATTCTGTTAACCCTTATTTTGTAGGTTCATCGACGGAGTAAATCGTCCATTTCATATCGGCCGTCGTATCATCACCCGTGACTTCTGCAACCACACGGCGGTTACGGATCTCAGCTTCGGGCGTACGTTCTATAATAATAGGACGGCTAGGTCCATATCCAATAGCGGTTAATCTACTTCTATCAATACTAAAACGTTCCGCAAGTACTGCGGTAACTGCATCGGCGCGTTCCTGTGATAACACGGCATTACGCTCATCGGTTCCAGTACGACTAGTGTGACCTTCGATGGTGACTTTAGTCGTTGGATACTGGCGCAAGAAGGCCGCAATATCCTCAATCTGAGGATAATATTCGGGTGCAATATAGGCAGAGTTATTCGGGAATAAAATATTTATGTCCTTTCGCTCATTAATCGCCTTAATGTTGCCGCAGCCATAGTTATCGATACTGGCGCCCTTTGCTGTGTCGTTACAGCGTTCGCGGGCTTCGATGACGCCATCTAGATCTTTATCAGATAGATCATTGACTTGAGTTGTTGTCATTCCCTCAATATTAACTGTATCTCGTACAGAACAGCCAGTTAAAAGAGCGATACTGATGAATAGGATAGTGGTTTTCATTGGTTGGCGCCTCCTTCATAGTTACGCTCTCCACGCCATGCTTCAGGGCGAGTGACTCTGAGTGAGTCGAGTAAACGTCCTGTGGAGTTGAGTACGCGGTATTTTGCTGTAATTTCATCGTATTCAGCCTGTAGGTAGTCTTTACGGGCTTCGAAGAGTTCATTTTCAGTATCAAGCAAGTCGAGTAAGCTGCGTTGGCCTAGGTTGAACTGTTGTGCATAAGCCGATTGGGTGTCTTTGGCTGCGATGACATGGTCACGAATATATTGCTTTTGTGGAGCAAGCATTTCAAACGCGTTCCAAGCTAGATTGACACCTTCGACAACTTCACGCTGAGCACGTTGGCGTATTTCTTTCGCTTCGCCGAGTTTGTAGGCCGTTTCTTTTTCACGGGCAAGATCTTTACCGCCAGCAAATAAGTTGTATCTCACTCGCACCATGGCCACTATATCGTTGCTATAACCACCCACATCTTGGCTAGGTATGACACTGACACCATCTTCACCGCCGATATCATTATTCCAGTTACCATTCAGTTCCAATGAAACCTGAGGATAGTAGTTAGCTTGTACCGATGAACGCTCATTTTCTGCCGCACGAATATCATTTGCGGCGGACTTAAGAATGGGGTGATTTTCCTGTGCGACAGCTAAACCAGAGTTGAGATCTTTAGGTAGCATATCGGCATCGGGAACGGGTTGGATCAAATCAACAGGCTCAGCTTCAACCACTCGGATGAATTGGGCTTTAGCATCAAGGAAATTATTGCGTGCTGAAATGACATTGGCATTTGCACGGGCAAGACGACCGGTAATTTGGGATAAATCCGCAGTCGAACCTAAGCCCGAATCAGTACGCTGCTTGATTTGATCGTAAATTTCTTTATGGCTGTTTAAGTTCTTCTCTGCCAATCTTAACACTTCATCGGTGCGCAAGTAGTTAAGGTAAACTTTACTGACATCGAGCGCCATATCTTCAGCTGCTGCGAGCAAGGCCCACTGATCTGCGCTGGCTTCAAAGCTATAACGATCAACTTCACTGCTGGTGTAAAAACCATCGAATAACATTTGCTTTAAGCTAATGCCAAATTCTCCGCGGTTTAGCTCTGCGACACCGTTACTATCGACATCGCCTACATTTTTACGTCTACGCGTTGATACACTATCAGTTTGTTCATAACCATAACCGCCAGTAATATCGACTGTCGGCATGTAGCCTGCAATCGCTTGATTAACTTGCTCTTCCCTAGCCTTGAAGCGGTTGAACGCAACACGTAGATCCGGATTGGTATCGAGTGTATGCGCGACTGCTTGCTCTAGCGTCTGACTCTGCGCCGATAACGGTAATAGAATTAATGACAGCACTATGGCTATCTTTGAACATTGAAATTGTCGTCTTACTGAAGTATTCATTGCAAACCTCCCGGTTTATAACAGGCTTAACGCTCTCTGAGCGCAGTATCCTTAGCCCTTAAAATTGGATTTAAAATGTACTCAAGAATGGATCTTTGCCCCGTGATGACATCAACCGAGGTTAACATCCCTGGGATAATTGGCATCTGCGTGCCATCGTCTTTGATTAAACTCGATTCTTCTGTTCTAACCCTAATAAGATAGAAACTATTACCTTCTTCATCCTGCGAAGTATCGGCGCTGATATGTTCTACCGTCCCCTTAAGTCCACCGTAGCGGGTAAAATCGTAGGCGGTGACTTTAACTACCGCCGGTAAACCTGGGTGTAAAAAGGCGATGTCCTTCGGCAGAATCTTAGTTTCTATAAGCAACTGATCCTCGGAAGGAACGATTTCAATAATATCTACGCCAGGTTGAACAACACCACCTAATGTGTTGATATGTGTCGTTTTAATGGTACCGTTTACCGGAGATGTGATAATCGCTTTACTCACTTTATCCTGTGCGCCGACTTGGGCCTCATTCATGCGCGATAGCCGTGTTTGAGTTTCGTTTAGTTGTGCTCTAAGGTCTGCTGCATACACAAATACGGCTTCACGACGTTTTAAGATGGCTTCATCTAACGCTGCTTTCAGTTTTGGCCTGAGCAATCGCAACGAATTAAGCTCGCCTTGGGCGTCGTTAACTGCCCGTTCTAATTTTAGCAGCTCAACTTCGGGTACAATGCCTTTTTTTGCTAATGGGCGGGTGAGTTCCAACTCTCGGGAAATCAGTTGCATACTCGTTGTTAGCGTCGTTGTCTTGGAGGCAAGATCATCGATTTCTTGTTGGCGTTGCTGGATCTGCCGCACGAGGATCTCAAGTTGGTTACTGAGGTTGTCTAAGCGGCCGTTGTATTCTTCTTGCTGCCGTTTGACTAGTGCTGGCTCGGCAGCGACGATATTTTCAGGGAAAACCAACGCCTCTTTGGTAATTTTGACTTGTTCTCGCCAATCTGAAGTCATATCTGAAATCAGTATGCTATCGAGTTCTGCTCGCATGCGAATGACATTGGTTTTTAAACCAAAAACCTCTTGTTCTTGTTGGGCAAAATCAGAACGGAAGCGAGTATCATCAATGCGCACTAAGGGCTGCCCTTTAGTGACTATTTCACCCTCTTGCACATACAGTTCTTGCATGATGCCGCCATCCAAACTTTGAATGACTTGCACCTGTGAGGAAGGGATCACTTTGCCTGAACCCGTGGTGACTTTATCTAATTGGGCTAAACCAGCCCAGAACAAGAAACAAACAACCATGGCAGCCAGAGCCCAAATAATTAACCTATGGCCACTGGGCGCATCGGTCATCATGGCGCCATAGACATCATCTACCATATCAAGATCGTTTGCAGTTAGGTGTTTGCTCATTTTTTAACGCCCCCATTAACGAGGCCAAAATTGAGTTTCTCCAATACTTCAGACTTGGGACCGTCGGCCACAACATGACCACGTTCGAGTACGATAATACGATCAACCAGTTGTAATAGATGCATTTTGTGTGTAATGAGTATTAAGGTTCTATCTTTACTCACATTTTGCATAGAACGAATAAACTGTTGTTCTGCACGAGCATCTAAGCTTGCTGTGGGTTCATCCATTAACAGCACTGGTGGGTCATTGAGTGTCGCTCTGGCGAGCGCCACAGTTTGTCTTTGTCCTCGGCTAAGTGACATCCCACCTTCACCAACTTGTTGATCTAGGCCTTCGGCCTCAAGATGGGTGAATTGACTTACCCCTGAGAGTTGCACCGCTCGGATAAGCTGATGTTCTGTGACTTGGCGAGTGCCAAAGAGGATATTATCCCTAATCGTGCCATGGAACAGGGTGACGTCTTGGGGTAAATAACCAAAGTTACGACGTAAATCACTTGGGTGAATTTGAGCTGAATCGACCCCGTCATAACGTAGGCTTCCCATAGTGGGTTGGAAAAGTCCGACTAAAAGTTTGGCGAGAGTACTTTTTCCTGAACCATTGCGGCCGATAATGGCGATGCGTTCACCGGGATTGATCGTCAGCGACATGGGATGTAATACTGGTTTTTCTGAACCGGGATAACTAAAGCCAACATTATCGGCGTTAATCTTACCTAGTAGCCTTAATTTGCTGACTAAATGGCCTTTATTTTCAAATTCATCCTCTTGCACCATTAACTCATTAAGTTGACGTAATGCACTGGCGGTATGATTTGCTCTGGTCATAAGGCCCGCTAATTGCGCCATAGGCGCAATAGCCCGACTCGATAGCATCACTGCTGCGATGATCCCGCCCATTGAAATCACATTATCGGCAACGCGATAAACACCTAAAATCACAACACAGACGACAGTAAATTGGACGATAAAGTTGGCTAGGTTTGATACTGAATTAGAGAGTTTCTTCGATCTTAATTGCCAGTTTGCACTGTGCCCTATCATCTGTTGCCAGCTTCTTTGAACTATCCCTTCAGCGCCATTTGCCTTAATGGACTCGAGTGCAGAGAGGCTTTCAATTAAATGTCCGTGCTTAAGGCTTGAAAATTTATTGCCTTCTTCAATTGCGGCTTTCAATTTGGGCTGAGTGTAGAGTGTAAAACCGATAATGATTAGGCCACCAATCACAGGAATTGCAGCCAGATCGCCCGCAACGATATAAATAATAATAATGAAGAAAAGTGCGAAGGGCAGATCGACTAAAGTGGTTATGGTTGCCGAGGTTAAGATCTCACGAATATTGTCAAATTCACCAAGCTGCTTTGCCATACCGCCAATACTGGGGGAGCGCTTTTCCAATGGAATGCCGATGGCTTTCGCAAAGAGCCGAGATGAAACTATGATATCTACTTTTTTGCCGGCAACATCAATGAGGTAACTCCTTAATTGCCGCATTACAAGATCAAATAAATAGGCAATAGATGCCCCAATAGCCAAAACCCAGAGGGATTCAAAGGCGAGGTTGGGGACCACTTTGTCATACACATTCATGATAAAAAGCGGCGAAACTAATGCGAATATATTGACTAATACGGATGCGATTAAGGCATCGCGATAAATAGGCGCTGAATCCCTTAGTGTTTGGACGAGCCAATGGGTTTTGTTATCGTGTAAGTAAACATCGAAACCCATGTCGCCGCGGTATTCTTGTTTAACTAAAAATAAATATCCGACATATAAGGCTTCAAGGGACTCAATATTCAGAATTTCTTCACCGCCAGTCTCGGGCAACTGAATTACAGCACGATCAGACTCAAGGCTAAATTCACGTAATATGCAGGCTTTTTTATCTTTTAATAATAAAATGCATGGAAGCAGTATAGGCGATATTTCATTCAATCCCTTACGAGATAATTTTGCGGCTAAACCCGCACGCGACGCCGCTTGTGGAACCAGATCTGGCGTTAACACCGCGCCAGACAAAGGCAAGCCTGCCGCAAGCGAATCGCTTGAGCACGGGTTTCCAAAATGCTCAGTGAGGAGCACTAAACAATCTAGCAATGGATCGACTATCACTCGCTGAGAAGCGGAAATAGTCCACTGCTCAACTCTTTCTGACGCAGTAGCAGGCACCGAGTTATCTATCCTTTGATTTCCATTTGATTATCAGAAGTATGGTCCAAGATGGCCTATATTTCTATAGGCCATCTGAACTGATTTATTAAGGAATCATGGTGCCATTATGGTTATTGGGATCTAGAGGCTGAGTCAGTCCCTGTGGTGCATCTGGTATGACAGGTGCTGTATCGATAATCAGAGGACCATTGCCATTAGATCCTAATAAGCCATTGATTATGCCTGCATTATCAATTGCACCATATTGGCTGTAGAGATCAACTCCATCGAGAATGATATGTTGCTCAAATACACCATCTTTATTGGCGTCGATATCAATCACGGTTGAGCCATTGTCTAAGCTAAAGTTGAGATAGTTTTCCAAAGTATTGGCAGTTTCACCTTGGAGTAAATCACTCAGATCTAACTTATCTTGGTTAGCATTAAAGTCCATTATATGGTCGGTGCCGTTGTCTGCATCTGCATATCTCCAGACGAACTTATCGGCACCGCTATCGCCCCGCAATACATCATCACCTAGGCCGCCTATCAGAGTGTCATTGCCATCGCCTCCACGAAGTGCATCATTGTGACTTCCGCCATCAATATAATCATCTCCAGTGTGTCCATACAGGATATCTGAGCCTGATTGGCCATAAATTCGGTCATTACCACTACCGCCGTTGACGACATCCGCTTTTTCTGAGGACACATCGTTGGCTAACAATAAACCGTCATTATCAACAATCTTATTTGACCCCGTTAATGTACCCGTCATAATGTGGTGATTTAAAAGGTCATTAACGGACAATTCCAAGTCATCATCGGAACCATAATTGGTTGTGCCAGTTTTGCCGGCATAGATCACATCATTACCTCTACCGGTTTCGATATGATCGTTACCGTCTCCGCCACTGACAACTTGTGCGTCACTAGTGCTATAACTCTTCTTATTAGATCCTGACGTTATAACTTCATCACCGTTATTATTGGTGATGATACCATTTTGACCACCACCAAAAGTCACATTCAATTTATTATGGTTAGACGCTCGTTCACCATCAATAACCACCATAGTGTCATTTAAGCTAGATCCTTGAGTCGTGAGCACATTGGCGTCAACAGCATTGATACCTTCGGCATTTACTGGGTTGACATTGATCTTTAAGGTTGCACTCGAAGTGTCTCCATCGCCATCCTGAATTGTGTAAGTAAAGGTCTCGATCGCACCTGAGGCTGGAAGCTGATCTGCACTTGCTGTCAATTGATAGTGATAGGTTCCATCAGCATTGAGCACGAGCGTGCCATACACACCACTGATGGTTGAACCCACGTGACCTGACACGCCAGTACCAGTGTGATCGCCGTTAGCCACTCCGACAATTTCGAGTGCATTATCGGCGCCAATGGTGTCATTTGTGAGCACATTACCATCGGAATGAGGCAGAGTATAACCATCGCCAGCAACCATACGAACGACCAGTTGATAGCTGGTTGCAGCATCCTCATTCGTATAAATCGAGCTAACTATATTGCCATTACTATCTTTAAAACCAATCACCTGCATGGTGTACACTTGACCTTCATAGTTGAACGTCACACTCGTTTGGCCAACAGTCACTATATCCCTCGGATCGGAACCGTCATTGGGCGTTTCATTATGGCTAAAGTTAAGTGTTAAGGTTACAGGCGTTACCACTCCATAAGCATCTGTCACATTAAACGTTATTTCCATTGTTGCGGCTGTGATAGATGAGCCTGAGTCAATGGGGTAGTTATAGTGTGTGAAAGTTCCTAACACTATATCTTGGTTTAACGATAATGCACCATTTAGAGCGGCATCATTATCTTGGAAACCATACCCAGACTGATTATCGTCGGTTGATCCCCAGCGAAGTTGATCTTTACCACTATCATTGTCAGGGCCATCATATTTATTGACATGTGTTCCGCCAGTTGTACTGATCCAGTTTGCTACGACACCTGAGAAGCTAAATGAATCGGTAACAACATCAAGTTGTACCGTATCATTTTGAGCAATATCCACGTCATCGGCAACTGTAACTGCGACTGTTGAATGTGCAGTATGGCCTGCAGCATCAACCGCCACTACTTGAATACCATTAACGGTTAAGCTGTTAGCATTGACGCTATGGGGGAGGTTGGTCAGCAATTCAGCTGTAACCGTAACATCACCTTGTTCTCCTGCGTTTATACGATCCCAATCTAAGGTTAAGCGAAGTGCCTCTCTACCATAGACGGTACCGATTAATTGACCGACATCATTGAGTGCCCAATGGATTTGAGCGTTAATACCCACTACTGAAATATTTGTTAAGTCACCAAACTGGAAGCTGTCAATTGAGTTGCTACCCGATCTAAAGCTGAGAGTTTGTACTGTTGTATCATTACCATCACTTGGTAATACGTCTTCGTACAAAAACACTTGGGCGTTAGGCGTATTGGCAATAGGTTGTGCTGCTGGGTCAATGGTGACAGTAAAGTGACCATTTCCAGTAGAATCATCAAATTGCACAGGATCCCCATCGTTGTCGGTGGCGTTGTAAGAAAACTCAATATCGATAGGGTCTTCAGTCACTATTGTATTCGCTGAAACGTCTATGACTTGGAAATCGCTACCACTTTGATAGTTAATAGTGATCGAAGTGATGTTGGAGCCATTCTGAGCAAAGGCTTCGAATTCTAATGTTCCATTGATTTCGATCAGTTGGCCACCATTGGTCGTACCATCGGCGTATGTAATTAACACATAAGCTGTAGATACACTATTATGGGAACCATTTGATCCTGTACCTAGATTTATCGTTGCGGCACTTGTGCCTGTTGCTCCATAAGCAAAATTAATTGATTCACCAGTAGATATGGATGGATCGCCCACACCAATACCAAAACTGTTCGAGTTTACTTTATGGTTACCACTACCACTGCCAGTTATGGTGATGAGTGTGTCCTCGGCACTGGCGTTACCATGGGTATCAAGCGTTCCATCAGTTAACACGTAATAGGAGTCGCTTGCGCCAGCTGTTATCCCAACAAAGGATGCCGTGGTAGACTTATCTAATTGTATTTCCTTCAATAACTCCAGTTGATAATCATAGTTACCATTAAGATCCATAACTGCTGTTAAGGTAAACACCTCTTCGCCAGTATTGAAAACGCCATCGTTATTAATGTCTGCCCATGCAGTTAACGTATTACCTGACATTGATGTGTGCAGTGGCATCCCATCAAATAATAAGCCTGTAGTGACAATACTAAATTCGATTTCACCTAGTCCGTCAGCACCAGGAGCGAGTAAATCGCCACTGAGTATTCCACTGCCGTTAAGTATGTGTTGCATGAGATCTTCATCGACCTGATCGACTGGAGAGTCGTCTTCGATTTTTATCTCAAAACTACCATCGGTGATTTGGTGCCCATCATCAACAGCAATGCCAATTTCAATGGAGAGTTCATCTTCTTCTGTAGCGTTGGCATGATCGATAGGCCCTAATAGTGCAACTTCATATCCCCAGGCACCAGATGAATTACCGATAGGTGCAGTGAGGGTTATTGTTATGATCGGAACGTTTGTACCTACAATGTAGCCAGTGAGAGTATTGCCACTCCAGGACCAAGCAATATCTTCTCCTCCTGAAGTCAGGCCCGTTGGGCCAGAAAGCGAAACAGTTAGAGAGTCATTATCAACGTCAGTGATATTGATTTCGCCAGTAATGGTAATCACATCGGTAGTATCACTATTTCCTGTCGTATCTTGGATACCGCCGGTTAGGCCTTCTTCAGACACGACAGCGTTATCGGCCGAAATAATCACTGGCGCATCGTTCACTGGGGTGACGTCGAGGGTTAAGGTCGAGGTGTCATTGCTGCCAGAGCCGTCGGTCAAGGTGTAGGTAATGACCGGCACGGGGCCAAAGTAGTTGGCCACTGGGGTAAAGGTATACACGCCATCGCTGTTGAGGCTGAAGGTACCAATCCCGGCGATGTTGATGTCACTGCCATCGGCGGTGTAGACGGTGGCATCCCCGGCAATGGTGAAGCTGACCACGCTCAAGGGGCCATCAACACTGACGCCATCAATCACGTTACCGGTCACTTCGGGGCTGTCTTCAACAATGCTGCGCACTTCGTTGGCGTCGGTGAAGTCATCGTTCACTGGGGTGACGTCGAGGGTTAAGGTCGAGGTGTCATTGCTGCCAGAGCCGTCGGTCAAGGTGTAGGTAATGACCGGCACGGGGCCAAAGTAGTTGGCCACTGGGGTAAAGGTGTACACGCCATCGCTGTTGAGGCTGAAGGTACCAATC
>Ga0210009_1000600_pt1 | contig 38342 bp, 38 predicted proteins | sample CryGeyCG2114_065_FD_185457 | JGI IMG/M metagenome (GOLD analysis project Ga0210009, IMG submission 185457) | Groundwater microbial communities from aquifer - Crystal Geyser CG12_big_fil_rev_8/21/14_0.65 (SPAdes) (version 2) | ecosystem: Environmental > Aquatic > Deep subsurface > Groundwater ...
AATGAAGCCTGATTAAAATTGACGCTCACAGCCTTCCCCCGTATAATCTTAGCCCTGTTCGTTCTTTTTTATCTGATTTAAAGCTCTATTGCTATAAACATGAGCAGATTTGTTTTCAAGTCACTGGTCATGGTTCGACTTTCGCTCACCATCCCGAGCATAGTCGAGGGACCGGCCACTGACAACCGTTCTTTTACATTCCCGGGTAGCTCAGCTGGTAGAGCAAGCGGCTGTGCCGAAGGTTACGGTTAGGAACTGTCCCTGATCGTCAGCCAAGTTAGCAGCCTCCATTGGAAACGATGGAGTGACAAGTGGGCTAAATCAGGGGAATCCTGCGTAAGTTGCAGGGCTATCCTGAGCTAGTGCGTTAAAAAAATAATTGCGCACGAGTGCAGAGACTTTACACCCACTGCCCTAATTTCTGCGAAGCTATGCCATTAAGGACATAGCGAAGCAGAAAGGGCAAAGAGAAAGTCCGACTCTCCAAGCAATTGGAGTCAGTTCGTAACCGCTGGGTCGTAGGTTCGAGCCCTACCCCGGGAGCATTTCTTGACACTTAGGCAAACCCAAAGCTTGAGTGGTTAACAACGCCTCGCCATTGTGATCAGTGGCGGGGCGTTTTTCTTTGGGTTCTTCGGTGGTGTGCGGAAGGTTTTGCTCGAAGGATTTACCGAGGAACATCGAGATTTCAAGTCGGTCTTTCTGGACAATAATCTCTTTAATCAGCGTTCTGAAAAATCGCTTTTGAATGGCGGGTTCGGCTTCATCGAAGCGCGACATGATGTAGACGATATTTGAGTGAATAAAATCAGCGGATTCGGATGAAATTTGAGCGGCTTTTCTTTGTGCTTCGAGTTTGTCGCGCCGGAGTTCAAGCTCTGTAATTTTATCCTCGAGTTTCTGCAAACGCTCTTTAGAAGTCGGTCCTTTGGGAACGTCTCCTTTCAAAATCGAGTCAAGAAGCTGATTTGCCTGCGCGCGGAGCGATTCAATTTTTGCTTCAACTTCGCGCACGTTTTTATCGGCTTCACCAAGTTTCGCTCGCGCCTCCTCAATTGCTGTTCCGATCGCATCAATAATCATTCGCTGATCTTTGGATGAGTTTCTGAAAAATTCAATCATTGCCTTGTCAAAAGACGTGGCTGAAATTGCATCGGCTTCACATCCAAGCCCCTGATTCTTTCGGCCGCAGACGTAATAATAAAATGGATTGCTCGTGTGACCGTGACAATGTTTCGTGATGAAATAACTTCCGCATTCTGAACATTTGAGAAGACCTTCGAGGAGATAAATGTAAGTCTTTGGCTTTGGTGAGAAACGGTGTCCGGGAATATTTGCGCTGATCATCCGGTTTGCTTTCTCCCAAAGTTTCCGGTCAACCAGCGCTTCATGCTTGCCCGGGTGAATTTCGTCATTCCATTTCACGTCGCCGCAATAGAAACGATTTCGCAAAATACCCAAAACACTTTGAACGCGCCACGGCTTTCCTTTGGGCGTTTTAAGCCCGATCCGATCAAGTTCGCGGGCAATCGTTCTGATCGATTTGTTTTGTGTAGCAAGCCGCCAAACCAGAATAATCTTCGGCGCCACTGCTTCATCAATGATGGCTTTTCGAGGTTGCGTTCCATCCGGAAGCGGAGCGCCATCGGGCACGAACTTGTAACCGTACGGGAGAATGCCTCCAACTCTTCTCCCTTGTCGGATCCGTGCAAGCGCAGAAGCTTTCACTCTCTGCCCGATTTGTTCGCGCTCGTAAGAAGCCAGCGAGCCGAGCATGTTCATGAAAAACCGGCCTTGTGGAGTTACGCTCTCGATGGATTCTTGAACACATTGGAATTCGACGTTGTGTTGTTGAAATAAATCCACAATCGCCCAAAGGTCACGCATGTTCCGGGACAATCGGTCAAGCCGGAGAAACACGATTCCATCAAATGTTTTCTCATTTTTCTTGCCGACTTCATGGAGAATGGATTGAATCCCCGGGCGGTTTAAATCTTTTCCGCTGTAGCCATCGTCCCTCACAACTCGAGCGAGCTCATAACCTTTGGCCTCGAGGAAACATTGGCAGTGGTGGACTTGCGCGTCAAGCGTTGTGTATTCGCCCTTGGATTGATCATCCGTACTGCACCGGGCGTAAATGACGAAACGTTTCGGGCTTGCGTTGTTAGGCTTCATTTTTAAATCCCAACCATCTCTTGACTGTTTCAAGAATATTGAGTTTTAGATTAACGTCATCTATCCAAAAGTGTCCCGGCGCTTCTGAAACGAACTTTGCGAAAGCATAACGGCTATCGTCAGTAACCAAAGTTGCTACTTGCTCTTTTTTCCACTTCTTGTAATCCCCCGGCTGAACATGGTGAGTGGATTTGTATTCTGCCCAATCATCACTAAGCCCAAACCATAAGCTCTTATTTCCAATTTTCCCTTTGACGTAAAAACTAGCCGTGTATACCGCATTCGGCCAGACATCTATTTGTTGAAATAAATAACCGTACCGTTGGTCACCTGGCTCTTGATTATTTTCAATAAGCAGAGCATTTCTACCGTGTGGGCCTTTTTCAGGATCAATTGAGCATTGGACGTTTGATAAAGCATAACTGTTTTGGGTGAGCTGATAAATTTGAGGCTTCCATATCCAAGGCGTTAGCGACCTGTTCTCAAAACTGTGATTTGCTATTATGTTTTTAAATGGGATAAGACATGAGGCAATTATGAGTAGCACGATGAGAGTTAACAAGAATTTTCTGGATTTGCCGACATCGCCAAAGAACATCGGCAGCAAACCAATTCCAACTAACAAATATTCTTTCCAAGACAAACCGGTTAGATTTGCAAGGGCAACTAGTCCAATCAAAAAGAAGAAATTAATCAAGCCAATCCAGAAACGCATCAGAACAAGATCCCCATAATTTTCACAATGGATCCGAAACGCGCACTGGAAACTTTAAGAACGCGCCCGGGATGTTGCAGATGTCGGATTTCAATTTCTGATTCGTATGGACTCCGCACATTTCCACCAACCAATATACCGACGACGCCCGTGTAACCTTTTTCAGAAACAGGAAATGGATCTTTAAATGCCCTGAGCTTTTTGCGGTCTTCTTCGGTTTCACCCAGAATTTGAAAAAACCCAGCGTCTCCGATTTCAACGGGAGCTTGCAAAGACATAATTGCCCGCTGACCTTTTTTGATCAAAGGCGCAAAAAAATCTGTATCGATTTTAAAAACATAGGAATCGAGCAAATATTCATTAAGAAATTTCGATTCGCGCAGTGCGCTTAAATTGCTTAGTTGATCGACATCAGAAACCTGATAACAAAACCGAAGTCTTTGCACCGAAGAGTGTTTTTTCAATTCGTCGGGCGTTCTTTCTTCCGCCGCCAGACGTATTAATTCCAATCTTTCAAGGTGATTGCAATCGAGCGCCTTAGCTATTTGCTCAACACGTTTGATGGTGGGAGTGTGAAGCCCGGCAACGATGTTGTTGATGTAATTTTGCCGCTTGAGGCCAATTTTTCTGGCGAGTTCGGCCTTGGTGACATTTTTTTCTTCAAGCCGCTTCTCGAGGTATTTAGCGAATTTCCCCATTCATAACTCCTTGAATTGAAAGACATTACACTACACTGGTGAAGGATAGTCAATCTTTTTTATTAAGAATTTGAGTACAAAATTAGGCAGAAACTAAATTAATTTCTTGACATTATTAGGTGGTTTAGTGTACATCGTGTTAGTGTAGTTACACTGATTTAATGTATAAATTAAGGCGGAGGAAAACTCTATGGCGTTCAATCATCAACTTCTTAAAGAATCGCGCGAAGAAAACAAATTCACCCACACGGAGCTTATGTTTGAACTTGCCAAACACGGGCTTCGTGTCAGCAGATCCACACTGATTAATTGGGAGTTGGGTCGGACGGAACCCAAGATTTCTGATGTCCACGCACTCGCAAAACTTTTCAAAATGAAACTCGAAAAATTTCTCACCAAGGAACACAGTCCGCGTGAATAAGATTCAAGATTATTCTGAAGAGCGATACCAGCGCTGGTTAAATCAAGTCCGGCAATTGGATTTTGATCTCATCAATCGTCTTTCCAGAGAATATAACGATCAGATGATTGCGATGGGTCGTTCCATGATGCAGTTATGCGCTCTCATTCGTACCCGACAAAGAGACTCGACTAAAACAAGCAGAGACGCGCGATTTGCCGCACGATTCGGGTCACCGCCAAGAATTGAAATACGACGCGTGAAGTTAAATCCGTATGAAGCGCGTGAGCATGACCAATCAGTTGCTGACGTTTTCTCGGATCTCGCTGGTTCAATCTTGAAACGTCCGCTCACCGAAAATGAACGTTACGGTAACGCCTTAATTCCGGAAGCAGAAAAATTTGTCCATCAATGAAAAATAAACTTCCAAGTTTTCAATTTTATCCCGGCGACTGGAAGAAAGACCCGGGCATTCAGCTTCTTACTCTTGAAGAGCGCGGCTTTTGGTTTGAACTTTTGCTGTTGATGTTTGAATCGGAAAAGCGGGGCTATCTGCTCGTGAACGGGCGGAAGATTCCGGATGAAGAACTTTCGAGAATGGTCGGGCTCAAAGGGCAAAGGGCAAAGGAAATTTTAAAGAAACTGATCGATTATGATATCGCCAGTGTGGATCCAGAGACGGGCGCGCTTTACTCCCGGAGAATGGTGCGGGATGAAAAACTGCGTCAGATAAGAAAAGCTTGTGGGTTTCTTGGTGGTAACCCGAATTTGGTTAACCAAAACCGAACCACCCAGCTTAACCAAAACCCAACCATGCGGGTTAAGCAAAGTCCAACCCCTTCATCTTCAGTTTCATCTTCTTCTTCAACTTCAAATAATAAAAAAGAAGCGTTTTTCCTTAAAGCGTTTGAGGACTTTTGGGAAGCATATCCTTCAAGGAACGGTAAGAAGATTCTCAAAAAGCAAACGTTTCTCCTCTTTAAAAGATTAAAAGAAGAGGAAATCCCCGATCTTATGACCGCCGTTCACAACTATTCCAAAACGGATCGATTCCCGAAGGATCCGCCACGGTTCTTTAAGGACAACTTCTGGCGCGAATGGCTAACGCCTGAGAGGACACCGGAAAACAAGAGCGTTATAGAAACGCCGGATCGAACCACTCAAAAACCTTTCGCTTCTTTGCCGGATAAGGGGTTCAAAAATTTGGTAAGTGATTTGGCAAGGGCAAAAAGTGTTTAGAATTCACGGGTCCTTCCAGAGGGGGTGGCCGTCGCGGGTCGGTGGCGGCGCGGGCTCTCTCTGATGATAAAGTGATTTTTTGGCGTGTCGTGTTCCTATGGGTTTTTCACGTGTAAGAAAATTTTTCTGGGCGGGATTTTTTGCAAACGGTTCGGAAATCACTGCTTCTGCGCACGAAGTCAAAATATTCTCTTCGTGTCGTCGCTCCAAGAATAGGAAGGAACATGAAATCAAGCGTTGTGCGAAACGGCGAGCAATTCATTTTACGCCCCGGTCTTTTGCGTACTCAAAAGCAAATTGCCCAAGCTTACGATATCAGCGATCGCGCAGTTCGTTATTGGGTCGTAGACGGCGTACCGCGCAGATCAGATGGGCTTTATGACCTCATTGAAATCCAACGGTGGAAATCCGAGCGGAAATTGCGACGCGCGAAGGATTTGAAGGGTACCACCCTCTTTTGGCGTAACGAGCGCATGAAATACAAAGCCCTTCACATGGAGCTGAAGTTTCTGAAACTCGATGGGCAGCTTGTCCGGCTTTCAGCCGTGGAGAAATTTGAGCGCGAAAGGAATGTTTTCATCAAAAGACTCTTTGAGTCGTTCCCCCGTCGAATTTCGGTCGAACTTGCAACTCTTCAAGCTTCAGAAATTGAGTCAATCTTACGTGAACGCACTCAGGAATTACTGCAAAAAATAATCAATTTTCATCTGCCCGAATTGATCACTGCCCCATCTTAAACGATCGTTAAATAAGTCGTTTTTTATTAAACAAATCTGCCTTTTCGTTTAATTATTCAAAGTTTGGGGATGGTTGCCATTCCCGTCGAATCACACTCCTTTTCCTGAAAACCAATTAGCTAAACTGTGTTTCCAATTTAGCGAAATGGTTCAATCGACATCCCTTGCAAGACGATATTAAGACAATCGAAGGGATGGTTGATCATGCACGTTTTTAAATCGCTGGATGAATTCAAGGATAAGCTCAAAAAAATCGCGGCAAAAGAGTTTGTTCAAAGCATGAGGAAGGGCGACACAGGAATCGGTTATACCTTGGAATGCTTGCTTGATATCAAAGAAAACAACGTGCCTCTCGCTGATCTTGGAGATATCGAATTAAAAGCATATCGTAAAGATTCGTGCTCTATGCTAACGCTATTTACCTGCGAACCCAAACCGGCCGGAGGCGAACGAGACAAGATGCTTTTAAAGGAATTTGGGTATTGTCGCGAAAAGGATGGCCGCAAGTGTGAACTTTATTGCACGATTAATGCGAGCCGGTTTAATAACCAGTCTTTGAAATTGTGTGTAGAACAAAACGCCATTCGCGTTATTTCATCGAAAAAAGATATCGATATTTACTGGGACTTTGAAGCGCTAAGCGATCGATTTGATAAGAAAATTCAAAAATTGATCGTCGTTGAAGCGGCAACCATGCTTGAAGACGATCAAGAACGCTTCCATTTCTCGGACGCTTATTTGCTCGAAGGATTCAATTTCAAATCGTTTTGTAAGCTTGTTGAAAGCGATGCCGTCACGGTTGATTTCCGGATGCATTTGCGAAGCAAAGGAACGGTGCGAAATCACGGAACGGCATTTCGGGTTCACAAACGACGCCTAATGGAATGTTATCAAACGCGGGAGAAACTGTTTTAATGGTGCGGTCTGCAGTCTTGAATAGAAGTCAAGAAAACGAGTTTAAAGATGTTATCAATAAGTTTTTTGATAACAAACTCAAGTCTGCTTTAAAGAAGCCAAATAACCCATTGGAAGTTGGGAATAATATCGCGATGATCCTGAAAAAATCAGATAAAGAAGTTGTAAAAATTGTTGCGCCGAGAGCTGTTAGGAAATGGGCGAGTTTGGAAACGCGCGCGAAGTGGCAGAAAATTCTTGCCGATCCAAGAATGTTAATGGAGCTACGTCTGATTGGAAAAAGCATCGCCAACACCATGCGGCCTCTCGCAGGAAACAAATTTACACTATGGATAGCAAAAATTTTGAATACTTACTTGGAAGACGCAAGACTGCCGTTGAAAGCTATCACAAAGGGAAAGATCAAAACCGTTTTAAACAAAAGTTTTCTCGTCAAGATCCGAGGACAAAAACAAGCTCGTGATTATAAGCCGGACATCGATATTATTCTGGTGCGGAGCGATTTGAATGACAAACCAGTTGCCATTATTTCAACGAAAACAACCTCGCGGGAAAGAATGACACAGACGATAAGTTGGTCCCGATTTTTAAAGTCCTCTCCGATGAAAAAACTCAAAATATATTTGGTTATAGCATGGGATGTTTTTGAAGATGGTGCCAACAAAGAACGGGCGCAAGAGCTGGACGGTGTTTATGTGTGCAACAAAGAAGTTAACGAATATGGAAAGATCAAACGTTTTTCAAAAATTGGTCAGGAGTTAAAGCGACTTTGCCACTAGACTTTCTTCAGAATCACGATGCTTTCTTTGCACATCGTTGACTCAAGTTTCCCAACGACGTTTGTTGGGGAGTTTTTGAGAGGCATGCGTTTGTTTGGTATATTCCGAACAAATAGATCAATCAAGTCAAACCCGATTGTGTCGCCCAATTCCGCGATAATAAAATCCGTAGGCAGCTGAATTTGTTTGACGGTTCGATTACCGACCACCAAACAAAAATATTTCCCCTTCTTTAAAATCCTGTAGGCGTTTTTGAGGCATTTTTCAAGATCAATATAGAAACTCAAAACGTCTCTTGCTCTCTGCTCATCTTGCTTGGCAACTTTTTCGATTGCCTCATCTAAATGTTCAGAATTTAAATGATGGGTAAGTCCATTTGTTCTTTTCCCACCGAGAAGAAGATTATCAACTTGTTGGTTATCGTCAACGATACCTAGCCATTGGGAAGCCAATCTTGAGAATTGACCATAAGCAACCGTCGTCCGGCTGTCGCCGTATGGTGGCGATGTAATAATGCAGTCGATCGATTCGTTTTCGATCACGTTTCGATCAGCCGAGTTGCCGTGGACAACTTTTGCCCATGTCTTTTTGTTTACAACTTGGGAGAATTCACTCATACGAGCGATGTTTTTTTCCGTTTTTTGTTTGAACATTCCAAAAACATCCGGGTTGTGCTTGGAAAGTTCATCCGTAGGCATGCGAACAAGCTTGAATTCATTATTTTTTGTATTTGAACTTAAACGCACGACTTCTGAAAAAGAAGTTAAGAAAAAATTTCTTATGGCTGTGTTCTTGGTCTCAAAAATCGCATATTTTAGTCTTGCTAATTTTTTGATCACCTCCGATTTAAACCAAAACTCAATATTAAAAAATTTTGGTTGCGGGATGGTTTTTGTGTTTAACGAACCAAATGTATCAAGCAATTTAATGTATTCTTTTTGAAGAAGCTTCGGGTCAATTTCTGTTGTCTTTGCTTTTGCGAGAAGCACGGCAAATGGATTTAAATCGATGCCATAAGCATTTCGATTGAGAAGTCGACTTTCGACCAAAGCAGTGCCGCTTCCACAAAAGATGTCGCAGATCGTGTCTCCTTCATTGCTGTAACTTTTAAGTAAACGGTTGGCAACTTGGGGAATAAACATCGCCGGGTAAGGATGCAAGCCGTGTGTGAAAGTTTTTGTATGCGCTCCGTTAAAATCCCATGAGTAATCAATCCGCCTCTCGAGTTTTCTTGGAAGCAACGATAACGGTTCTTCTTTACCACGAGAGTAATTGCGAATGACGCTGATGACCTTGCCGCGAATTTCAACTTCATCAAAATAAAGCGGTAATAGTGTTTGATTGGCAGGTTGGAGGCGGATTTTATTTTTTTCTCGGAAAAGTCTTTTTAATGTCGCTTCATTTTCATTAACGATGGCAACAACAGTCTCGCCATTTTCTGCCGTGGGTTGCTCACGGATAATTACGGTATCGCCGTCAAAAATCCCTTCATCAATCATGCTATTTCCCTTAACGCGCAGCGCGAAATGCCTGCCGGGATTTGTAAGCATTTCTTTTGCGACCGTTATTGTTTCCGGATCCTCAATTGCCTCGATAGGGGCCCCAGCAGCAATCGTTCCAAGAAGTGGGATTTGCACAACATTTTCTCGCGGCTTTTTTTTGTATGCTTCAATTGCTCGCGGTTGATTCGCAGTCTTTTTGAGATACCCTTTTCGTTTCAGCGCATCGACATGTTGATGAACCGTGGCAACCGAGGACAAATCAAAATGCTTTTTAATGTCTTCGAGAGAAGGCGCGTATTCGCGCTTTTTGGTGTAGGAGTGAACGAAATCCAGAATTTGTTTTTGTCTTTTTGTGATCGGCGTAAGCATAAATTTGATTGACAAAATTATTATCGGCACTATGATACCGAAAATAAACCGAAAGTAAAGATTTATTTGTGGGGTGAGGGGCGAGCAATGAGAAATGACAAGGTCACAAGAGAAAGAATTATTACTATTAATAAACGTCTCCGTCCTATTAGGTTAGCGTTCCTTGTAGAAAAGGATGACAAAAGAACTTTGCGAGAGGTTTTTCGTCTCAATACATGTTTATGGGGTGGGATTTTTAATCCAATCGTGCCATTTTTTAAAAGAACACCAAAAATTTGGGAAAAAAATCGTTTTAAATTACCAACCGCACTTTCGATTGTGAATGGTTATTTAGATGCTTTCGAGCCCGATTTTTTGGTTGTTAAGGACAAAACCTCATTGCCAAATCTTTTGTTTGATCAAGAAAGAATACTGGATTTTAAGGACGTTCTTGATCCCAACAAAGATGAACCATTTTCATTTGGTGTTGATATTACGGAAGTGTATTGGGATTTATACGAAAAGGAATTCAAGTTTGAACGCCGTCACCCAATCAAAGTATTTCTTTCCGATCCAAAAAAGGAAATGGCATTATTTTCTGCATGCTGCTTTGGTGAATTCCCACTGGAAAAAAGACTGGAATATATAAAGAAAAATTACAAGCACTGTTTTAATCCTCAGGAAGTGCAAATTACCGAGAAGAAAGTTCTTAAATGTTTTGTTGAAAAGGGAGCTTCTCCGTTACGTCTTACCAAAGTAGATCTGCGAAATATTCCCAATGGTGGGCGGGATGACCCGGCAATATTTTTCATGGATGCAAATTCATGGCTCGATCTAGTGGATTACTGGAACTTAAGAGCTGTTGGAAGAAATGTTTTGCCCTTACCTAAACAATTTGCTGAAGATTCGATTGAGCAGTGCAACATAATTATTAAAAGAAACTACGTGCCTTACCGTCACAATAGAGAAATGATGCATTGCACAAACTTCATTTGTTCTCGGGCATCCGAAGTGACAGAATTGGAATCGTTTACAAAAAAACTGTCATCACCGGGGAATGGTGCTCTAAGCTTGCAACATTGGTATCCGCGCATCTGGGACGAATGGGCTCGCGGAAAAGACGCTGTTGAGCATTGTTTAATTGAAAGCGTCGAAGAAACAGAGGAAACTGCAAAGCGCGAAGGATATATTCGTTTTAAAGATTTGTATCCAAGATTTGTTGAGAAATATAGTGGAAACGGTAAACCCAGGTGGGTGAACGTCATTAGTTTTGGAAATGATTATCGATCAGTTGACTTCCCCTCAGTTTTGCCGCATTTGAAGGATATTCACCGCGTTTTAGGAGCGCACGGGCTCAACAAACTCTGGTCTTCTCGGGAAGGCGTTGTTGTTCCTTGTGAGCACTCTGATTGGAGTCACTTTTGGAACATTCCAACGAGTTTTAAAATCTTTGAGACATGGTTTAAAGAGCGCGGTTTTCAAATGAGTCTTTCCAGCGCAGGTAGAATTTTATTGAAGATGATCCAATCAGTTGGTGGTATTTCTGCGACACGTTCATTTCAAGATGAAAATATCATAAATTTGCTGAATCAAATGTCGCACAGTATGGCAGAAGTAGAAATCGATGGGCAAACCGAAGGCTTGTCTAAATCAAAAGTTCGCGCAAAGACGGTATCAATTAAACAATGGAAGGATCTTTTAAAAAAGGTTAATTGGTCTGACGAGATTGCAGAACGGAATTTGCAGAATTTAATTGGTCATAAAGTTTTGAAATGTGGTCTTACTATTCAATGCCCAGAATGTACACAGCGCACTTGGTATGCCTTAGGCGATCTATCCGAAAAATTAATTTGTGAAAGGTGTCTTGAAGAATTTGATTTCCCCACCAACAAGCCAGTGCCTGAAGGCGATTGGCACTACAGAACAATTGGACCTTTCTCAGTTGAAAACTATGCTTATGGTGGTTACTGCGCGGCATTAGCGATACGATTTTTAGCAGACCCTCTTTCAGCAAAAGTTACTTGGGTGCCTTCATTTAAAATTCGGAATCATCAAATTGGTGAATTGGAGGCAGATTTTGGGATGTTTTTGTCTCAAGGAAGGATTGGTACGGGAGTTCCAAATCTCATCTTTGGAGAGAGCAAAACGTACAACGAATTCACTAAAAGGGATGTTGATCGGATGCAACAAATTGCAAACGCATTTCCCGGTTCTGTAATTGTGTTCTGTACGTTGCGATCGAAATTGAATTCCCACGAGAAAAAAATAATTTCCCATCTAGCGAAAAAAGGGCGGAAGTTTTTAAAAGCAGAAGAATGGATAAATCCCGTCTTGATTCTAACAGGCATAGAAATGTTTGGCGATTTTGGCGCTCCGGAATGTTGGAAAGATAAAGGCGAACCATATAGCAAATTTGCCAAAAGCTACCGGGGATATAATGGTATTCAAGAGCTTTGTAATGTTACACAACAAATGCATTTGGGGATGGAATCTTATTGGCAGTGGTACGAGCAGGAGCGGAACAAGCGGTTGTCTAGAAAGAAAAATCAGCTTCAGAAAAGCCAAGCCCAGCAGGAACAATGAAAATTATAGATATGGCAGTTTATCTAAGAAAGAGGCCAGAAATATCGCACTTTAAGTTAATGGTCGATTGGAGTGATGTGTCTGATACAACAAAAGACAAAGAAGCGCACGAACTTTACATGGCCGGAAGCAAAAATTATTGCAAACTTCCAGATATAAACAAACAGCAATCAAAAACGGGGCTTCTAGCTTTTCTGCGATACGATTATAAAAAAACACTTTTAAGAACGCGCTATCTTTACCTCGATCGTATTTTTAATGAGAAAGAGAAAAGACTAAATGGGGATGATTTAAATTACGCTTTTTTTGAACCTATTTTGATTTGCTTTCCAAATCTTGAATTTATTGGCAGATTAAATTTCCCACACCTATATGAGAGCTCCAAAAAACAAAACACAAGCAAAGTACTCAAAGAAATGCTTACGCAAATGGGAAAGGGTTATAAGGATTGCGCCGAAAAGTTAGTAGATTGGCATCGTCACGCTCTTTCCCATGAATTGCGACCTGATGGGTTTTGGACCTACGATTTGAACACTGAAGAAAAATATGGGTCTCCAAAATGGATTGGCGACGATATGATGTACCTAAACGTTCCACACTTTATTGATTCTTGTTTACTTGAAATCGAAAAATTCTGTAGTCGATTGACTGATGACAGTCAGTCCGATGAAGTTATGGGAAAATTTTCTGAGTATGTGTTAAAACGTTTTGTTGAATAAAGATAAATAGATTGCCGAGCAGCATATCCATGCCGAATAACGATATCAATTATTACTATTACTTAGTGGCTTTCATTGATATTTTGGGGCAAAAGGAAGCCTTTCAAAATCTCGAGGGCTTACCCCTCCAAGACAATGATCACAAATTGATTGAGGTTCATAAGCAAACTGCAATGTTTGTCGAAAGTTTACGCGAAGGATTCCAGAATTTTTTTGATGCATATACGAAAGAAGGGGAATCTTCTGTACAAGTGCACCCATCAAAACAAGCGCAATTTGAAGAAATGATGAAAAGCAACTTAAAACACCAGCGCTTTTCGGATTGCATTCAGGCTTATGTATCGCTACATACAGAAAAGTATCACTCAAATGCCATTAATGGGGTGTCCGGTGTACTGACGTCATGTGGCAGCTTACTGCTTTTGTCATTGTCCATGAAAAAGGCGTTTCGCGGAGGCATTGAAGTCGGTCTTGGAACAGAGTTGAGCAATGGCGAAATTTACGGACCCGCTTTGTATAAAGCGTATGAATTAGAAAGCAAGGTTGCTCAATATCCTCGCATAGTAATCGGCCAACAGCTGACAAATTACCTAATGTCTGTCGTAAACGGTCACGAACAACAACAAGGCGGACAGTCAAAAGAAGATACTGAAATATGCAAGAGCTTAGCAAAGCGATGCTTGAAAATGATTGTGCGAGACGTGGATGGTGTCCCTATTTTGGATTATTTAGGCAACGATTTTCTGCAAAGCATAAAAGAACACCCAAGCCCAACAGATATGAAAGAGTGGAAGGAAATATTCAACCGAGCGTTTCAATTTGTTGAGTCAGAATATATGAAAAGGAAACAGGAAGGTGATAAAAAGTTGGCGCTTCGGTATTACCTCCTCTCGAATTACTTCAAAGCCCGAGCGTCTTCTTTTATGGATCGAGATGAATCAAACAGAGCGTGAATTAACGATTTGCAGCCTGTTGATTCCTGTTTTAGAAAGACGAAAACAGGAAAAATTGACCATCGCTAGTAAACCTGATGCGGTTGAACGAAATCAGAAGGCCGTTGATTTCTTGATTCGCGGCGCATCCGGTGATTATGTTACGGAACATACATTGATCGAAAGTCATCCTGGCCGAATGCAGGACGATGCATTGTTTGTCAGGTTGTTGCAACCTCTTGAAAAAAGTTTAGAAAATGCACTGCCACTGCCCGGAAGTTATCACCTGTATGTTGAATTTGGTGCGGTGGAGGGAGCAAAAAAAGAAAAAGCAATCCGGGAGGCAATCGAATCTTGGATTCGCGCGAAGGCTTCAACGCTTGAAGTTAGTTCGCCACAAACAGCTCCGCGCCATTTTATTTCTGACATTCCGGCCGGAGCTCCATTTAGGGTTTCTTTGTACCGGTGGCCAACATCTGAAGGAGGATTTTTTATCGGAAGGTTCGAGCCAAAAGATTTAGAAAAGAAGCGGATGGAACGGATTGAACAAGCTCTTAAACAAAAGTGCCCAAAACTTCAGTTTGCAAAGAGTGACAGCAAGGCAACGCGTTCAATTCTGGTATTTGAATCAAATGATATTGCCATATCAAATTATCCGGCGATTGGGAATGCTTTTGCCAGCGCAATGATACACCAAAGAAATGACAAGCCAGATGAAGTTTATTTGGTCGAAAATGGAATTGTTTGGATCTTGAAAGATGGTAACGTGATTTTTCCTGAAGTTAACCAGCCGGGCCCTTACTTTTCAAGTGGTTCGCTTGTTTAATCAGGGTTTTTAGAACAATTGCTTTCGGACTAAGAAATAAAATGAGCAAATATAAATATTCAAGCGAAAATCATAATTGGGATCTTACCTTAAACGCATCTGTTACGTTACTTCAAACAGGAGTGAACGCAAAGAATGATGCCCGTTTGTCATTTTCGTCTTTCACAGGTTCGATGGTTCTTGCGGTAGCGGCATTAGAAAGTTTTTTCAATTCCCTTGCTTCCTTGATTGTGGATGAGGGGTTCGACTGGGACAATTTTCAAGAACAAAGTGTTGAAAACAAGCTTGAGCAGCTTTACAGAAAATATTCATTGGAGATCGATAAGGGAAAAAGACCTTTGCAAACGATCGGGTTGGCAATGAGTTGGCGCAATAGATTGGTTCATTCAAAGCCGAATTTCGTTGAAGAAACAGAAATACGTTCGATGGAAGAAGTGGGTAAGCTTTCCTCAAGAAAATCTTATGAATATGAAGTAAATGAAAAATTCGCCAGACAGTTCTACGCGGATATTTTAGCGGTCATTGAACAACTTATAAAAGTCAGTAAAATTAATCCGCGCGCTCAATGCACCTATAGCCCAATAAATTAGGTCAAATGTGAAAAATAAAAAAGTAAATTCATTTGGTTCCGCTCACGTATGTGCTATTGGAGAGCATTATGTTATGGCACGCTTACTTGCCAATGAGTTTCTTGTGGGGATTCCGCCTACAAATACAAAAATTGTTGATTTCATAGCTGTTTCACAGGATGGAAAGAAGAGTGTTCAAATCCAAGTAAAAACACGAACAGAAGGAAGATCAAAGGATTGGCCTATGTGGGAAAAACATGAACAAATCCTCCAGCCAAATCTTTATTATGTTTTCGTATCTTTGCCAGAAAAATGGGCTGATGATAACCAGCCGGAAACTTTTGTGATTCCATCCAATAAGGTTGCTCAGATTTTAAAACAAAGTCATGGTGATTGGCACACAACGCCCGGAGCAAAAGGGCAGCAACGGAACAATACAAAAATGCGTCGAATACGCCCCAAATATCCAGATTCACCCTCAATTCCAGAAAATTGGATGGAAGAATTCCGCGATAATTGGCAATTACTATCCGAATAGCGACCCCATTATAAAAGGCAAATTACTGAATTTTAACAATTTGTTTCGAGACGAGAAATGAATGCTTTCCTATCTTTAAGTCGTGAGATTGCTTTTTCGCGCCTTTCGAGAGTGGCCAATCGTGAAATGCGGATCAATTGCCTACCGGAGAAAATTGTAAGTACATTCGGATCCGAACTGTCTTTCATTGAGTCAAGAAAACTTTCCGGAAGGTTTCTCAAAATGCTCATCAACTGCGAAACCCGGGCACAGGAAACGTCGAAATGGCGGGCAACTTCCTCGTAGGTGCGCGTCCGCCGAAGGACGGATCCGCCTTCATTTTGGCGGAAAGGTTCCTCATTCAAAAAGCTTTGAAATTTGAGAGCTTCGGCTACAATGTTCTTTGGAATTACGGGCGCTTTGGGCGGTTTTTCGGGAAATGGTTCTCCTATCGAAAGCACAAGCTTGTTGGATTTACGCCGGAAGAACGGAATTATTAGCTGAACGACTTCGGAAGATTCATTATCCCACTCGTCCGCCCACGGGAGCATTTAAAAGAAAAAGCCACTTCGCTAGATTGCGTTGTGGCTTTTTCTTTTAAATACTTCGGTCATGGGCGAGAACGCCACGCGAAGCGGGGCTATGTTCGCGCGCGGAGGCGAAGCCGTAGCCGTCCCAGGAGCGTAGCGACGCGGGAAGCCCTACCCCGGGAGTCATTTACAAACCGGCGCGAACTTTTAAAGAGGGTTCGTGCTGGTTTTTTTGGCATCCCCTACACCTGCCAAGCCTTGTCCTGTGCGGCAGCAGATCTTATAGAACAAAAACAGCGGCTTTATACTTGTATCAATCCGATGCGCGTTCTGTTAAACTAGATTGAGATGGCTTCATTTACTTCTAAGCCCAGACGGTTTGTATTTAACACTCCCTGAAGCTTCTTCGCGCATCTCGGTGCAAATGAGAGCACCTGTCTTCCGCCCAATCAGGCTGTTTTATTTCCCTTCACTCTGGCTGACGGGCTGAATTTTCAAGGAAAGATTTCTATGATCAACGCAAAAAGAAAAATAAGCGTGCTTCATATTGCGACCCTGAACAGGCCGATCCGCCGGGATTTGGGCTACGGACCGATCGAAACGGTGATTTATAACATTGATAAAGGATTGCACAAACTAGGCCACCGCTCGATTGTTGCCTGTGCGGCCGACTCCCATGTTGCTGGAGAACACTACACAACCATTAAAAAAAGTGCGAGCGAGTACTGGAGTGAGAATACTCCCGCGCAGCGAAAAGACATGAAACGGCATCTTGCCCTCTCGCTTCAGCGGGCAAAGGCGGGAGACATTGATATTATCCACATGCATGACGCCACTATGATGGAATATATTTATAAGGGAGTCTTTAAAAGCCCCGTTCCGGTTGTGATGACCCTGCATGTACCGGCTGAGGATAAAGGGTCCTTTAAAGAATGGCACGAATCGCTCCTCTCTTCTTCGGCCGCTTATTTTATTCCAATCAGTGAATACCAGAAGAAACAGCATCGGGGTTTGGTGAATGCACAGCAGGTGATTCATCACGGGATTGATGTGGCGGACTATCCGTTTAAAAAGAGACCTGTGAAAGCCGGCTATCTCTTTTCAATCAGCAGGATCACGCCGGACAAAGGGCAACACAAAGCGATTCAGGTTACGAAAAAAACAGGCTCGCGGCTGATCTTGGCCGGCAATGTTCAGAACAAAGCGGGGGACCGGGCTTTTTTTGATAAATTGAGAAAATCAATCGACCTGATCGTTGACAAACGACCGCCTTACAGTGGCGGTGATTATTACAAAGAAGTCATGAAGCCCATTTTGGATTCAAAGAAACAAATCATTTATATCGGTGAAGTCGACAACCACGAGAAAAAGCTGTGGTATCGGCACGCGCGGGCAACGCTTTTTCCGATCCAATGGGGCGAGCCGTTCGGGTTGGTGTTGATAGAATCCATGGCCTGCGGCACACCGGTACTGGCTTTCCATAAAGGTTCGGTTCCGGAAATTGTCATTCACAAGAAAACGGGATTTGTGCTGAGGTCGATGAATGCCATGGTTCAAGCTGTGAAATCCATCGGTTGCATTGATCCCAGCGATTGCCGCAAGCACGTGAGTGAGAATTTTTCCATTGCTAGTATGGCCGGAAAATACGCGGCACTGTACGAGTCTATACTGAATAGAAGGAATTTATGCCTAAAGACATCCCGGTAAGTAACGGGTCTTTTCTTTTGAATTTTGATTCAGATTATCAGATTCGGGATATTTATTTCCCGTTTATTGGCCAGGAAAACCATTCGAGCGGACACCCTTTCAGCTTTGGGGTGTGGGTGGATGGCCAACATTCATGGATGGGGGCGGAGTGGGAAAAAGATTTAAGGTATCAAGACGATAGCCTTGTGACGAATGTACTCCTAAAACATCAGGCTTTAAAATTAGAGCTTCGCTGCTCGGATGTGGTGGATTTAGATTTAAACGTTTACGTCAAAAAAATTGAGGTAACCAACCTTGAAGACAAAGTCCGTCAAGTGCGGCTTTTTTTCAGCCACGATTTTAATTTGTATGGGAATGACATTGGAGGTACCGCCTATTTTGATCCGCGAAGCTGCTCCATTATTCATTACAAAATGCATCGTTATTTTTTGATGAGTTGTTGGGCGCATGAGGCGTGGGGCGTGAAACATTTTTCTTGCGGAAGGCGAGATGCTTCGGGGAGTTTGGCAATCGTTAAACAAATAGAACGCGGCGAACTAAGCGGAGAGGCCTCGGCCTGGGGAACGCCACATTCGACCATTGGCATTTGGCTTGATTTGCCCGCTAAAGGGAAATCAAACGCTTACTATTGGATGGCAGCAGGCACCACTTATCCTGAGGTGGCCAAGCTGAATTTAGAAGTCCATCATCAAACACCGGAAGCGCTTATTCAACGCTCATCAAAATATTGGAAAACATGGGTGCACACCGGCCCGTTAGCGCCGCAAGACCTCCCTCAATCCTTGCACGATGTTTTTAACCGGAGCCTTCTGATATTAAGAACGCAAATCGATAACCGGGGCGCCATTATTGCGGCCAACGATTCTGACATTATCCGGTTTGGGAAAGATACTTACTCGTATATGTGGGGACGGGACGGCGCTTTTGTTGCTGCGGCTTTGGCGAAAGCCGGGTACTCGCATGTTTGTATGAAATATTTTGATTTCTGTGCCCGCATTCTGTCTGATGAAGGCTATTTATTTCAACATTATAATCCGGACGGATCGCTTGCCAGCAATTGGCATTCTTGGTTAGTGAACGGCAAAGAGGTTCTTCCCATTCAGGAAGACTCAACCGCTTTAACGCTCTGGGCACTTTGGATACATTATGAAACCTTAAAAGACCTGGAATATATCAGGTCTCTTTACGGCAGCCTCATTAAAAAAGCAGCTGATTTCTTGGTTCGTTACCGGGATCCCCAAACGTCGTTACCGTTGCCTTCCTATGATCTTTGGGAAGAGCGTTACGCGCTGCATGCTTATACGGCCGCATCCGTCATAGCAGGGCTCCGGGCTGCTTCGAATTTCGCAAAACTTTTTGAAGATATGACGCTGGCTGATCAATATACAGCAGTGGCTAATGAGATGACGGAGGGAATTCATCGGCACCTTTACCATGAAGGCCTCGGGCGTTTTGCCCGTTCCGGCACTCAAACTCAAGGCGGGTACAAACTGGATGAAGTCATTGATATCAGCTTGTTAAGTTTGGTAACACTTGGAGTTCTGGACGCCAAAGATCCGCGCATGATGGCGACAGCAAAAACCGTGCGTGAGCAACTGTGGATTAAAACGGCTGTCGAAGGCTGTGCCAGGTACGAAGGCGATAGGTATCAGCGTGCGGAAGACAGCCCAAAAGACATTCCCGGAAACCCCTGGTTTATTGCGACGCTTTGGCTTGCGGAATATTTTATCGATTTATCTGAGAATCAAATTGAACTTCAAACGGCTTTGCCCTATCTTAAATGGTGCGGAAAAAACGCACTTCCCTCCGGCGTCCTGGCGGAACAGGTCCATCCGCTGAATGGTTCGCCTCTTAGCGTGTCGCCTCTTACCTGGAGTCATTCCGCCTTTGTCTGGACGGTTCTCAAGTACGCCGAAAAAGACAAAAAGTTTAAAAATCAGTAGCCAGCCCCCCGCTCGCCGAATACCTTTCCTGTTTTGTTTGACTTGAGTTTAACAGAGGCGTAGCATCGTCACTATTCAATAGACTGCCATTGGGTGAGGAAAGAGGAGAGATTGCCATTGAGCAAAGGAAAACTGTTATCCAAACAGTTTGTTATTAAAGGCGAAGCAATTGTGGGAGGATTCGCTGTCGGGTATGCCGTCTATTATGAGGATGTATTGACGCGCGAACTCGCGCTATGGAAACTGGGCGAACATCAGGCGGAAGGAGAACTCAAGCGGCTGCGGAAAGCCATGCGGAAAACGCAAGCAGATCTTTCCCGGCTGAAATCCAAAGTCACCTCGCAAATCGACGCGCAACATGCGGAAATTTTCGGTGTTCACCAGCTTATTTTGCAGGACGTGGACCTCTTTAAAGAAATCGAAGAAGAGTTAAGAAACCGTTTGCTCAATGCTGAGCAGATTGTCCAGAATGTATTCCAACGCCGGGAAAAACGGTTGAAAAAAGTAAAAAACGATACGCTTTCGGAAAAGTCCGCGGACGTTGCCGATGTCGGCCGCCGCCTCTTGAAGGTGCTTATCGGTGTCAAGGAAAGTAATCTCTCGGATCTGCCGCCGGATTCGGTCATCTTTGCACACAGGCTTCTGCCTTCGGATACGGCATCATTAAATACAGAACACGTGAAAGCGATTGTGACGGTCGAAGGCTCGCAAAACTCCCATTCGGCCATTCTGGCCCGGGCTTTGGATATTCCCTTTGTTTCCAAAATCAATGTTCCTCTCTCAACCATCCGCTCGAAAATGCAAGTGATTGTCGACGGCGAAGTTGGGCAAATTATCGCCAATCCGGGCCCAAAAGCATTGGCGGTCTACCCGGGGCGGATACAAAAACGGGCACTGAAAAAACTTGCCGTGGTTCAGCGGCTTCAAAATAAAACTCTGGAATCTGCGGGTAAACGCATCCGTATCAGCGCCAACGTATCTTCCTTGAACGAAGTCAAAATGGCAAAGCTATTCGGCGCTGACGGCATTGGGCTTTTCCGGACAGAACCGCTTTATATGGAGAAACCAAACCTGCCTTCCGAAGATGATCTTTATGAACAATTGAATAGAATCCTTGAACAAGCGCCCGGCCAGGAAATCACGCTCCGCCTTTTGGATATCGGCGGCGATAAGACACTCCCTTTTATTGATATTGCTGAAATTAAAGACGCGGCACTGGGTTTGAACGGTATCAGGCTCCTGCTTAAGTATCCTTCGTTACTGAAAATGCAGCTGCGGGTTTTTCTAAAGCTGAGTGCAAAACACAATGTGAGAATTCTGGTTCCCATGGTTTCTCTGCCTAAGGATATGATGGAGGTCAACCGCTACCTTTTTGAAGAAAAGAAAAGATTAAGGAAAGAAAAAATACCCTTTAATGAGTCGCTGCCTGTCGGAGCCATGATCGAGACACCTGCAGCCCTTTTTGCTATTGATGAAATCCTCAAATCTTCCGATTTTCTCAGCTTGGGAACCAATGATCTGGTTCAGTATGTCATGGCGGCAGGAAGAGAAAAACCGGATGTGGCAGACTATTATGAGGCCGGCAACCGCCTGATTCTAAATGTTCTGAAACCAGTTATCGACAAAGCCGGAGAGCAGGGTAAAGAGTGCAATATCTGTGGGGAATTGGGCGCAAACTTGAAATTTACTGACGATTTACTGCGTCTTGGACTAAGGAATTTCAGCGTACAGCCGGCTTTAATTCCAAACATCAAAAATAAAATTTACCGCCTTTTAACGGATCCTAAAGGCATCAGGCCGCTGAATTCGGTGTAGGGCCAAATGCCCTTACACTAGGGCACAGCATTTTTATTTGGTATCTTCCGCCAAAAAGGGCAGTAAATCTGTGTGGTGCCCGGTCATTTTCCACTCACCGTCGTCATTTTTGTGGAACACGTTAACTGCGCGAATGGAAACTTTGACCAGATTGCCGTCCGCGTCGTAATTTTCTCCGTTTTCGTAATTATAGGTAATGCCCATGTGATGCCCCGAGGCGATCTGCATGTGATCAGGCGTTACTTTACCGCCCATTTTCTTGGCAGCTTGTTTTTCCCAAACTCCCCGGATGTTATCCCACCCCACCACAAAGGCACCATCCGGACCCATATAAACCACATCATCGGTGTGCGCCCACAAAGCTTCCATCGGTGCGATGTTTCCAACAAACATGGCATTGAGGGCAATATAAAACTGGTCTGCAGCTGCCCGGACAGCATCGTTACTCTCATTTGCGGCGAAGGCGGCATTTGTGAAACAAATACCGGCTCCTAATAACATCAATACCAACAACCAAACAATCCGTTTTTTCATGATACACTCCTTCGTTAATACGCCGTTACCGGGCGTCCAGATTTACCGATTTGCGGCCTATGATTCATTTAATAACACGACAGGGCAAAGTCGGATCAAGCATTTTACGGGCCCCTTCCGCCCCGCTCACGGGCAGCCCCTTTGGATTCATTAAACCAATCTGGACCAGCACGCTGGCTTGGTCCCAATAGATGTGTTCATGCGCGATCTTTCCATTTTCAACTTTCACAATGACAGCGACGGCCATTTCGACTTTTTTCCCGGTTGGGGGGACATCGGGCAGCATCCAGTCGATGACTTGGGTGTGCGTAAATCGGATGACCAATTCGTCGACAATTTGATCGCTTCCAATGGTCTGCGATACAGGAATCATTTCAACATCGGGCGGGAAAAACTTACCCACCAGATGATTCGCGTAAAAATCCCTCACCCCTTTTCGGCCGACACCTCCTGTCACAAGAGGTGCGTTTGTGAGGTGCGGGTTGTCCGTCATGGTAGCCATCGTGGTTTCAAGATCGCCTGCCAGTTCCGCGTTCACGTGTTTTTGAAAAAGATCCAGCATGGCTTGCTGGGCCGGAGTCAAAGTTTTCATCATTCCCGCTCTATTGAAAGGAAGCTATTGATTGTATAAAAGAATATCGTCACTTTATAGCATACTTTGACGAATAAAAATATACGGGTATTCATCAGGCGCTATGGGTGTTAACCCGCGGGGCTTCATTTGGAGCGGTAACGTTCGAAAACACGGGCGCTCAGATCAATAAACAAATGATGAGCGGGCGTGAGCGGGGCAGTGATTCGCCAAATCACGCCAACTTCACGAGCCGGTTTTGGCGAACAGAAAGGAATAAACACAAGGTTCGGGTTTTCCCTATCGTTCACAGCCATCTTGGGTACCAATGTAAGACCCTCTCCTGCTGAGGCGAGTTTCATGACAGAGGTTAAGCTGCTTCCCTGAAAAATGACTTGAGGATCTTCGCGGGTCCGCCTGCAATAATCAAGCGCTTGATCGCCAAAACAATGTCCTTCCTGGAGCATTAAAAGTTTTTCATCTTTCATCATTTTTGCCGTTACGAATTTTTTCTTCGAGAAAGGGTGCTGCTTAGAAACCGCAAGGAAAAAATCCTCCCGCCCGATACTTCGGCTGACAATGCCGGCCTCAGTAATGGGAAGCGCCAAAATGCCCAGATCAATTTTGCCTGCCTTGAGCGATGTTAAAAGCGATGAAGTGGTCTCTTCGTAAAGCTCAATGGAAAGACGCGGGGCATTTTTCTTGGTGCGGATTAAAATGTCCGGGATCAGATAAGGGCCGACAGTGGGGATAGCGGCGATTTTAATTTTCCCGGAAATATGCTTGGCTTCTTCCCGGACCTCCGCCAACCCTTTTTCAAGATGGTCAATCGTTGCCCTGGCGTAAGGGACAAATCTTTCACCGGCCGCAGTCAAACGAACGCCGCGGGAAGACCTTTCAAACAGAGGCGAGCCAATTTCTTCTTCCAGCTTCTTAACCTGATGACTAAGCGTCGGCTGCGTGATGTTGGCGCGCCTGGCTGCCCGCAGGAAGTTTCGCTCCTGCGAAAGAGCAATCACATATCTTAACTGCTGTAATTCCATAATAGACCTCGTCTATAAGTATAATGTATAAAATCGATTGGATCAATAATAGTGATGGTGCGATGATAGAGACAATCAAGGCATGACTAAAACGACTAAGATGATGAGACGGAGGAGAAAATGAGCACGTTGATCAATTCTAAATTACCGGATTTTAAAGCACAAGCTTACCACCAGAATCAGTTTAAAGAAGTCTCAAGCGCGGACCTCAAAGGAAAATGGAGCATCCTTTTCTTTTATCCGGCGGATTTCACTTTTGTTTGTCCTACCGAACTTGGCGATATGGCAGATAAGTATGCCGATTTTCAGAAAATAGGCGCCGAAGTCTATGCGGTCAGCACCGATACGCATTTCACGCACAAAGCGTGGCATGATGCGTCTGAGACGATTAAGAAAATTAAATTCCCCATGCTGGCCGATCCCACAGGCGCTCTCTCAAGAGCATTGGGTGTCTACATCGAAGAAGCGGGGCTCGCTTACCGCGGGACGTTTGTGGTTGATCCGGAAGGTAAAATCAAAATTATCGAGATGCATGACAACGGCATCGGCCGAAACGCCGATGAGCTTTTACGGAAAGTCCAAGCCGCGCAGTTCATTGCAGCCAATCCAGGTGAAGTATGTCCTGCCAAATGGAAGCCGGGCAGTAAAACATTAAAACCCAGCTTGGAACTTGTCGGGAAAATCTAACCATGCGGTGATAAAAAGGGCTGTCTATCGATGGCCCCTTTTTATTTAGATTAACGCGGGCGCTTACCACGGTGGAAAAAAGGTTTCTTTTTTCCGCCAAAGTCAGGTCCTGAACGGTCATCTCTTCTACGGTCGTCTCCGGCAGGCTTATCAAACTGCCGAGATTTGTCAAAGTGACGAGGCTTATCAAAAGGGCGTGAAGAGGATGGACCGTCGTCTCTTGAGTGAAAATGGCCGGACCTTTTGCGGTGCTTATCAAAACGGCCAAAACGCCTTTCAGGTTTTGAAAAACGGTCTCTTTGAAAAGCCGGTTTTTGCGAAGACTGCTTGAGCAGGGTATCGATTTTTTGTTCCAAAGCCGTCAACCGCTCTTGAATCTTCTTCAGACGGGAGTTTGTGGTGTCCTCAGAGTCATTTTGCGGCGATGCTGAGGCCATTTCATTTGATTTGAATATATCGTCCATTTTATTTTTTCATCCTCTCATTTGATTAACAGGGTCTTGGAGATTCCGGTTTATTCACCGGAGGCATGTTTAAAAGCAGCCAGAACCAACGGATTAATTTTTGACACACTGCCCAAACTCTTAAGAATTCTATCAACCATTTCTTTTAAATTAATTTTAAAAACAAGCGCCAACTCTTCCACCAATCCTCTGACCGAACGTTCCAATGTCTGGCGCTTTTTTTGATCTTTGACTTGAACGCCGGCCGCAGAAGAAGACAAAAGACTTTCCGCAAGCTTCCAAGGATGATTTTCCCGGCCAAATTCGCTTTCGGACGGGATTTGAGCATGATCGCCGTTTTTTAAATAAGCCATGATCGCATTGGCTTCTTTCACCGAAATAAGGCGATGAAATCCCGACGCTGCCAGATCGGCATCGGCAATTACAAAACGCATTTTTGACTTATTGATTTTCTTCGGCACCAGCGAATAACGAAAGATCTCTTTTCCGGCTTGTGTTTCTTTTGTCAGCCCGTCTATCCGGCATAAACCGTGCGCTGAATGGTAGAGCAGATCATCTCGAACAAATTTTTCTGTGGACATGAATTTTCCTTTCTTATTAACGCGCTGCCGCACATATAGTATATACCCTTTCTCATCCCGCAGGAGTTTATTATGCCTGTTTCTCATATTAGGAGTCAAAAGAGACATTCACCAGCGTCTTAAATTTTAAGGCGTATCATAACGGAAGGACATTATTCCGCAATTCTTCAGAGTTTTCAGAGAAAACGATGGGGCAAAATATCGTTTAAAAATGTCAGACAATACTTTGTTTGTTAAATGAATAACAAACTACGTATTGACACAGCCTTAATTATGGACTATATTATCCATAATAGGAGTCAACGCATGTTTCAACTATACTCGCGCGGCTGCGAACACATTTTAAGCGCACTCTCTTCGGTGGACCGCAAGAAACTTGACCAAAGGTTCACGGCAAAAGAAATCTGTAAACGCGCGGGCATTCCCGAATCATTTACGCGAAAAAACCTTCAGGCGCTTGCGCGCTCAGGGGTCTTAAAAGCAGCTACGGGGCCAGGCGGCGGATACCATTTGGCCCACCAGCCTCAAAAAATTTCTGTTTTGAAAATTATCAACGTCATTGACGGAGAAGATGCTTTCGATCAGTGTGTTATGGGATTGCCGGCATGCCGTGACAACTCGCCTTGCCCGCTGCATCAAGTGTGGATGGCCACAAAAAAACCGTTGCTTCAGCAGTTAGAGACTGTGACTTTGTATGATTTGATTAATCAAAAGAGACGACGAAAGGAGAATTGATTATGAAACAACAACAGCAAATTCTAATTGGTATCGTTACATTTTTTCTTGGCTTTGGTTCGACAGCATTTGCGGCCAGTGAACCGGTGTCACGGGAGTTGCCGGTGATCGAAGCTAATATGACATTCGCGCCCCATGTGCCGCCTCCTATCGAACGCAATTATCCTGCGCGCGTCATTATCCGTTTGGATTCCGTTGAATACAGGGATGAACTGACCAGCGGGATTCAGTATGACTTTTGGGGATACAACGGACAGGTGCCGGGGCCTTTTATCCGTGTCCGCGAAGGGGATGTGGTTCAATTTCATTTAAAAAATCATAAAGATTCAAAGAATACCCATACAGTCGATTTTCATTCCATCACAGGACCCTGCGGCGCCGCCTGTGTCCTGATGACAGAACCGGGTGATGAATCCGTGGTTGAAGCAAAAGTGATCGGAGCAGGTATCTTTGTTTATCATTGTGCCGCCCCGCCGATTCCGGTTCACATTGCCAACGGCCTTTACGGTTTAATTTTGGTTGAACCTGCTGGCGGTATGCCAAAAGTTGATAGGGAATATTATGTCATGCAAAGCGAGTTTTATACCGAAACACCGGTGGACGGGTTCGCTCCCTTTTCTTCTCAGAGAGGGATGAATGAAGACCCGACTTTTGTGGTTTTTAACGGTAAAGTCGGAGCGTTGACGGAAAAGAATGCGCTCCAGGCGAAAACCGGTGAAACCGTTCGGCTTTATGTGGGAAATATCGGGCCGAACTTGGTTTCATCTTTTCATGTGATCGGTGAAATTTTTGACCGCGTTTACCGTGAAGGCACCGTTCAGGATGCCGTTCACAATGTTCAAACCACGCTGATTCCGGCCGGCGCTGCTTCTATGGTCGAATTTAGGGTAGATGTGCCCGGCGATTTTACGCTGGTCGATCATTCGATTTTCCGAATTAACAAAGGCGCTGCCGGCACCCTGCATGTGGAAGGTGAAGACAGGCCCGATTTGTTGCACAAAATGCAGTAGAAAAGGAGAATCGCCATGAAATTTTATTTGTGTTTCGTCAAAGTATTTATATTTGGAGTTATGGTTTTTCAACCGGGCACTTTGTTAGCGCAAACAGTTGTTCAAGGCCAGATTCAATTTGATGGCACCGCCCCTCCGGTTGAAAAAGTGGAAGTCAAAAGCGACAGCGCTACTTGCGGAAGTGTGCAGCAAGTGCAAACGCTTGTGCTCGGCAAAGACCACGGCATTCAAGATGCCGTGGTTAAAATTGTCGGTGCCACAGGAGAACTTCTTCCGCGTACCGGGAAACTTGATCAAAAAGATTGTCAGTTTGTTCCGCATGTTCAGGTTCATCCGCTTGGGTCTACGGTCGAAATCACAAGCAGTGACCCCGTTCTTCATAATTCGCACGGTTTTTACGAAGACGGCTCCACCGCTTTTAATTTGGCAGTGCCTATTGTCGGGATGAAAGTTCCTGCCAAATTAAACAAACCAGGCGTGATCAAGCTCAGGTGCGATGCCGGTCACACGTGGATGAGCGCTTACCTCGTTACCAGTGAAACACCTTATTTTGCCCTGACAGATCAAGATGGATATTTTAAAATCGAAGGCGTGCCGCCGGGGGATTACGAAATCGAAATTTGGCAGGAGTGGCTGGGCGTACACCGCGAATCAATTCACGTAGACGGCGAAGGAACAACCGTTAACATCACATTAAAGAAATCATAAAGATTGAATCAGAGGGGCAAGAAATGAAAAATAAGAAACTTTGGGGGGCATTCTTAGCCGTTTTGGCTGTCTCTTTTTCGGTTTTGGGGTTTTATGGGCATGAAATTTATCGTTAAGTTTCCTTTCACCTATCGCAAACTGTTAGGTTCTAGATCAGACCATGATTAAAAAACTTAATCTTTTTCTCATTAAGCCATCTAAATATGATGATGATGGCTACGTCATTCGGTATTGGAAAGGGGTGCTCCCAAGCAACACGCTCGCCTGTCTTTACGGTCTAAGCGAGGATGTCAGAAAGCGAAAAATCTTGGGCAGTCAATTGAAATGGCGCATCGAAGCAATTGATGAAACAGTGCAAAAAGTTCCAATCGCCGGGATTATCACCTCCAGCAGAAGAAATGATTCAAGAACGATTGTTTGCCTGGTTGGCGTTCAATCCAATCAGTTCCCGCGAGCAAAAGATTTGGCTTTGATGTTTCGAGAAGCAAATGTTGATGTCCTCATCGGCGGGTTTCATGTCAGCGGCGTCTTGGCTTTTAACACACTTCCACAGGAAATTTCAGAGTTAATCAAAATGGGCGTTATCGTTGTGGCAGGAGAAGTGGAAGATAGGTGGGGCATGATCTTAAAAGACATTTTAAATGGAACATCAAAACCAGTCTACAATTTTTTAAGCTCGCCTCCTGATTTGACAAATGCGCCCCTGCCGAAGATTCCGGAAAATTTGATGAATCGATATGCAGTCGGCCGTTTTGCCACTTTGGATTGCGGGCGCGGCTGCCCGTTCCAATGCAGTTTTTGCACGGTGATTAATGTTCAAGGCCGTCTCATGCGGTACCGTTTGGTGGATTCCATATTAAATTTGATCCGCGAAAATTTCTCCCGACATAAAATAGCCGGTTATTTTTTTACGGATGACAATTTCTCACGGAATAAAAATTGGGAAGCCATTTTTGACGGCTTGATTCGTTTGCGGGAGGAAGAAAATATTCCCGTGTCTTTTATGATTCAGGTTGATACTTTATCGCACCGAATTCCCAATTTTGTGAACAAAGCGAGCCGCGCAGGCTGCACCCAAGTTTTCATTGGAATGGAAAGCATTAATGAGGAAAATTTGAAAGCTGCCGGGAAAAGACAGAATAAAGTTTCAGATTTCAAAAACTTGGTTCAAACTTATCACAACCAAAACATTATTACTCACTTAGCTTATATCATTGGGTTCCCGTTTGATGATTCTGCGTCGGTTAGAAATAACCTTGCGTATCTCCAAGTTGAATTGGGCGCAGAACAAGCGTCTTTTTTTATGTTGACGCCGCTGCCCGGGTCGATGGATTATCAAACTTTTGTTTCACGCGGCAAGGCAATCGATGCGGATCTTAATAATTTTGACACCTTTCATGAAACATTTCGTCATTCTCGGATGAATCCCAATGAATGGACTCACGTTTACAATGAGGCTTGGTCAAATTTTTATGGCGTTGAAAATATGAAGCGAATTTTAAAAAATACCCCTGCAAAGAATTATTGGGGTGTTTTTTTAAAATTCATTTGGTACAAAAATGCCATACAAGTTGAAGACGGGCATCCGATGTTGCACGGCTTCATTCGATTAAAGACACGGCGCGAGCGGCGCCTTTTTTATCCGGCGGTTAGGCCGTGGCAATATTTTAAACAAAGGGTAGGGAATTTATGGCAAACATTGATCGGATGGAGAAATTTGGCACTTGAAATGGAAGAAGTTTGGCTAGCGACGCGTCACCGCAGTCTGCTCGAGGAGAAGGTGCTTTGTGAACTTGAAAGGATTCAAAAAAAAGTAACGGAATGGAGAAGTTTGCGCGTTTCGGAACTTCAGGACTTGTATCGGCGCGCCGCTCTTAACCTCGCTAAATCGCAATCGCTGAAAGCCGGTTCAAACATTCGAATTCCGTCACGTCTTCAGTTGTGGTTTAAGAAGTGGGATGTTTTTTCAGATTCCCTGACTTTTACGCGCCTTCCAACGAAACGTTTTTGGTCTGAAGTACGAACTTGCGTGCGCAAGGGTAGAATTCATCAAATTCATTTCGGCCAAGTTGTTTTTACAGCGTATCGCGAATGCGTTTTGTTTCTTCGTTTTCTTTTCTCACTTATCAAACCCATTTTTTCTTCCTGGTGATCTATGCCCCGTAAAATTCTTTCGCAACGCAATTTCTCAACTCCGCCGGTAGCAAAATTAATCGGTTTTCATCTTGTGCAAGCGGGAAAGGGAAAGGCAGTTTGCAGAATGCGAACAGGGAAAAAGCACCTCAATACCATCGGAACAATTCATGGCGGTATTCTTTGTGATTTGGCGGATGCCGCAATGGGGTTTGCTTTTCTTTCATTGTTACCGTCACATCAGACAGGCGTTACCATCGAATTTAAAATCAACTTTTTAAAGCCTGTATTCCCAGGCGATCTTATTCGCGCTTCGGCAAAAACACTTTTCTTGGGGAAATCATTGTTTTATTTAGAATGTGAACTATCTAATGCTCGGGGGAAGCTTATCGCAAAAGCAAGTTCTACTTGTAAGAAGGTAAGTGAAGAAAACTGAGGCAACTTTCAAAGAATTCCCAAACTAGCTTACCGCGAACCGGTTACTGTCACTGATAGAGAAATATCTGTCAGTATCACATTAGAAAAATCTTAAGGATTTATACACAGGAGAACAGGAATGAAAAATAAGAAACTTTGGGGGACATTTTTGGCTGTTATGATTGTCTCTTTTTCGGTTTTGGGGTTTTACGGGCGTGAAATTTATCGTCAAGCACCCCCTATCCCAAACCAAGTGATTGATATCCAAGGCAACCTTTTATTTACGGGGCAAGACATTAAAGACGGACAAAATGTGTGGCAGTCAACGGGCGGACAGGAATTAGGAACGGTTTGGGGCCACGGGTCTTATGTGGCGCCTGATTGGACAGCCGATTGGCTGCACCGGGAACTTACTTTTATTTTAAATACATGGGCAGAGAGCTTGTACGGCAAATCATACGAATTGCTCGATGAGGAAAAACAAGCGGTTTTAAAAGCCCGCTTGAAAAAAGAAATTCGCCGCAACACTTATAATCCGGCCGAAGACACGCTCACTCTGTCCCCGGCACAAGTGCAGGCTTTCCGTGCCAATAGCCAATATTATTCGGATTTATTTATGGGAAACCCGCGTTTAACAAAAGAACGCGAAGCCTACGCCATGAAAGAGATGACCATCAAAGACTCCGGGAGAATGGATAAATTAAATGCGTTCTTTTTTTGGGCATCGTGGGTGTGTTCAACGGAACGTTTCGAGAGAAACATCACCTACACCAATAACTGGCCGTCTGAAGACCTGATCGATAATCGGCCGACCAGTTCCTTGATCTTGTGGACGGGGTTCAGCGTAATCCTCTTATTGCTGGGGATTGGTTTATTGTCTTTTTATCACGCTACGCACCGGGAGGAGGATGTGGATGAAACCACGCTTCCGAAACAAGACCCGCTGCTTCAATTATCGCCTACGCCTTCGATGCAGGCGACCGTTAAATACTTTTGGGTCGTTATAGGTTTGATGGTTGTTCAAGTGCTCATGGGTGTTGTCACGGCTCATTATGGCGTGGAGGGCAGCGGTTTTTACGGTGTTCCTTTAGCCGAATGGCTGCCTTATTCACTCACCAGGACATGGCATATCCAATTGGGAATTTTTTGGATTGCCACCTCCTGGCTTGCAACAGGTTTGTTTATCGCACCAGCTGTGTCAGGGCATGAACCAAAGTTTCAAAAATTTGGGGTTAATTTTTTATTTGGTGCCTTATTAATAATTGTCATCGGGTCTCTTACCGGACAAGCACTTGCCATTGCACAGAAATTAGATCTTCCGGTTAATTTTTGGTTCGGGCATCAAGGCTACGAATATGTTGATTTAGGGCGGTTTTGGCAGATTTTCTTATTGGTAGGGTTAATTTTATGGTTCCTATTGGTTTTTCGTGCAATCTTTCCTGCCTTAAAACGAAAAGAAGAGGGCAATCAGCTGCTCATCCTTTTCTTGATCGCCTCAGCTGCCATTGCTTTGTTTTATGCAGCAGGACTCATGTGGGGCCGCCAGACACATTTAAGTTTGGCGGAATATTGGCGGTGGTGGGTAGTGCATTTGTGGGTGGAGGGATTTTTTGAGGTTTTTGCTACCGTTGCCATTGCCTTCTTATTTGTGAGACTTAAACTCCTAAGGGCTCCGGCGGCGACGGCTGCTGTGCTGTTCTCAACCAATATTTTCTTGTTCGGCGGGATTATCGGTACTTTTCACCATCTTTACTTTACGGGAACGCCGACGGTTATTTTAGCGTTAGGCGCCACATTTAGCGCGCTTGAAGTGGTGCCTTTGGTGCTTATTGGGTTTGAAGGGTACCATAATTTTCGATTAAGTTATGCGGCGGACTGGATTCAATCTTATAAATGGCCGATTTGGTGTTTTGTTGCCGTGGCATTTTGGAATCTGGTAGGAGCGGGCATTTTTGGCTTCTTAATTAATCCGCCGATCGCGCTTTATTACATGCAAGGGCTCAACACCACGCCCGTGCATGGGCATACGGCTCTCTTCGGTGTTTACGGTATGCTGGGGATTGGGCTAATGCTGTTTGTGCTTCGCGGCTTAACTGCCGGGAAAGTGTGGAAAAGCAAACCGATCAAAATCGCTTTTTGGGCAATTAACGGCGGCTTGATGCTGATGGTTTTATTGAGTGTTTTGCCGGTGGGATTGGCCCAAACTTGGGTAAGCGTTAAGACAGGTTTGTGGTATGCACGTTCAATGGAATTTATGCAAAATGAAATCTTAGAAACGTTTCGTTGGATGCGGATAATCGGAGACACCATTTTTGCTTTTGGCGTAGCGAACTTGGCATGGTTCGTCGTCGGGCTTAAAACAGGCTGGTCTTTTGTTAGCAAGACACCGAATGAACTCAAAAAGAAATAATGGCTCAACGCTTGGTTAAAAGGAATTCAATCAATGAAAGCAAATAAAACAGTCATTACAAATTATTTTCAAGCCGATCATGACCGGTTGGATCTTCTGTTGGATCAGTATAGGGAAAAAAAGAAAAAAGACATGCCTGCCGCGAAACCTTTTTTCCGGGAATTTTTAAGAGGGCTTTTAAGGCATATTATTTGGGAAGAAAACGTTTTGTTTCCGTGCTTTGAAAAAATGACCGGCACAGCGATAGGGCCGACAGAAGTGATGCGCCGGGAACATCAAATGATTGCAAACATTTTAGACAGAATGCATAAGAAAGTTAAAATATCGAATGCCGGCACTGAGGGCGAGGAAGAAGAGTTGCTGGCTGTTTTAAAACCGCATAATGAAAAGGAAGAGAATATTCTTTACCCAGCCATTGACCAATGCATATCACCAGAGCAGGCTGCGCAGCTCTTTCTTCAAATGGAAGAAATACCGGAAAGCCGGATAGAAGCTTGCTGCCAAACCGGCTGATTTGATAAAAACGGTTTGACCCAAGATCTTTTTCATTGACTATATCTGCCTAAGCAGATATACTTTCCGCATGAAATTAAAAGATTCACAAATCATTTTTCAAGCGTTAGCGGATGCCACGCGGTTTCGCATTTTAAACTTACTGGGCGAAGGCGAGCTCTGTGTTTGCGACCTGACGCGTGTTCTCAAAGAACCACAATCTAAAGTTTCAAGACACTTAGCGTATTTGCGCCGTTCGGGGCTGGTCCAAACCAGGAAAGAAGGTCTGTGGATGTACTACCGATTGGCCAAGCCGGGCAACAAGGGGTTCCGATCTATTTTGAAGGCCTGCGGCTGTTGCCGGTCCGAATTTAAAGAATTGAAACAAGACCTTAAGGTTTTTCGTCAGAACAAGAAACGCTTGATTTCCTGCTGTACCTGAAAGAGAACATGAAAAAACTATCATTTTTAGATCAATACCTAACGTTCTGGATATTTCTGGGAATGTTTCTCGGGGTCATAGCCGGTTACAGCATGCCGGGCATCGTTGATTTTTGGGGCCGGTTTCAGGTAGGCACAACCAATATGCCCATTGCCGTTGGCTTAATTTTGATGATGTACCCGCCGCTTGCAAAAGTGAAGTATGAGGAACTGGGAGATGTTTTTAAAAACACAAAAGTTTTAGTGTTGTCATTGATTCAAAACTGGCTGATCGGGCCCGTCCTCATGTTTTTACTCGCCGTTGCTTTTTTACGAGATTACCCCGAATACATGGTGGGTTTGATTATCATTGGACTGGCACGTTGTATTGCGATGGTGATCGTTTGGAATGAACTGGCTGAGGGCGACAGTGAATATTGTGCGGGACTCGTGGCTTTTAATTCCATTTTCCAAGTTTTATTTTTTTCGGTGTATGCCTGGGTGTTTGTCACTGTCTTGCCAAAGTGGTTTGGTTTGGAAGGAGCGGTGGTTGATGTCACAATTGGGCAAATTGCAGAAAGTGTTTTCATTTATCTGGGTATTCCATTTTTAGCGGGCATGATCACACGCTTCACGTTGATTAAAATCAAAGACAAAAATTGGTACGAAACCAAGTTTATTCCAACCATCAGCCCCATAACTTTAATAGCGCTTTTGTTTACCATTTTTGTCATGTTCTCGCTCAAAGGCGATTATATTGTCCGAATTCCATTTGATGTGATCCGCATTGCCATTCCCTTATTGATTTATTTTGTCGTCATGTTTTTTATTTCTTTTTTCCTCAGCAAAAAAGTGGGCGCTAGTTATCCGGAATCCGCCACACTTTCTTTTACGGCAGCCAGCAACAACTTTGAGCTTGCAATCGCCGTCGCCGTCGCTGTTTTTGGCATTAACTCAGGAGAGGCTTTTGCGGCAGTCATCGGGCCGCTCGTGGAAGTGCCGGTTCTCATTGGCTTGGTGAATGCAGCGTTTTGGATTAGAGAAAAATATTTTGCTTCGACGGCAGGGGGATACCGATGAAGAAAGAAAGCGTTTTGATTTTATGCACGGGGAATTCGTGCCGTTCTCAAATGGCGGAGGGTGTTTTAAGACATTATGGGAGCGAGCGGTTTGAAGTGGTGAGCGCCGGCACGAAACCATCCGTCGTCAATGAAAATGCGATCAAAGTGATGCAAGAAATCGGCATCGATATCTCAAAACATCGCTCCAAACATGTGAGCGAATTCCTGGGCCGCCATTTCAATTACATTATCACCGTCTGTGACCAAGCCAAAGAATCCTGCCCCATTTTTCCGGGAAACAGCGTGAGGCTGCATTGGTATTTCCCCGATCCTCCCCATGGTCAGGCGGGAACGGAAGCAGTTTTAAACGAATTCCGCCGCACGAGAGACCTCATCCACGAAAAATTCAAACATGCCGCCGAGCAGGGGATTCAATCACCGTCTATCCCGGACGATTTTTGAAGGCCATGTCTTGACAGGTTTGCTATGCTAACGCTATGAGCCGGCTAAGGCGGAAGAAACTACTGGCGTTCACCGCGCTGATTTTGTGCGTTTGTTTTTCCGCAGCTGCTTTCCATTTATTAACCCACATCATTCATCATGACGACATCGCTCAACACGAATGTGCGGTGTGCCGATTGGCGGCCAGCTTCTTATTTGTTTTGGTTTTAGCCGCCGCACTTTTTTCTCAGAAGCAAAAAACACGTTTTGCTTCTCTGTTTCGTTCTTTTTACCGCTGCACTTTTTATCTTTCGTCTCTTCAAAACCGCGCCCCGCCCGTCCTTTCCTAATTTCTAATCGTCACCATTTTTATCAAGGAAAGGACTATTTCTATGCGTATTTTATTTATTATTTTTCTGTCGTTATTTTCTGCGTTGGCACTCAGCTCATCCGGCTTCGCCAATGAGATGACACTTGAATCGTTTCAACAAGAAATGTCAAGACTCCAAAATCTGGTTGTATCGCTTCAGTCAACGTTAAAAGACCTGACAAAGACTGTGGAAGGCCAAAACGAAATTATCCACAGGCAAAGCGTGCGAATCAACGCGTTGGAAGGAGACAAGTCTTTCCCCGCGGGCTCGATGTCCGCACCGGCCGGTGCGCCCAAACTGGCGGGTATCAGCCAGGGGTTTAATCCCGACATCGGGCTTGTTGCCTCCATAGAAGCTAAATCCACGCAAAGCCCGGAAGACGGAGAAGGCAATGACACCATCGCGCTCAAGGAAGCGGAACTTTCCATTTCGCAGTATGTGGATCCATTTTCCCGTTTGGACAGCGTGATCGCTTTCAATGATAATTTGGAAGAACAAAATGTGGACATCGAAGAACTTTATTATACGCGCTGGGGATTACCGCTTGGCGTCACAGCACAAATCGGAAAATTCAGGCCCAAAATCGGGAAAGCCAATTTGCTGCACTCGCATCAGTTAGATACGGCTGGCTATCCGCTTGTTATCCGCGACTTCTTTGGCGAGGAAGGCTTGGCTTCTTCCGGCGCCCGTCTTCAAACCATTATTCCCAATCCTTGGGATGTGCCTTTTGAAGTTTCCGCAGAGGTCTTACGCGGAAACAACGGGGCCAGTTTTTCAGGAATCTCAAGACGCCCCATTTTTGACACACATCTGAAGACGTTTATCAATATTTCAGAGAATAGTCAGCTTGAGCTGGGCGGGACGGTGCTTTTTGGCGATGAAAATCCGGCCGTTGTCACGTTTGAAGACGATGCTTTGGGAACCGAAATTCCGGAAGCAGGTCAGAACAAATACGGCATTAAAGTTTTTGGCGCGGATGCTACTTTTTATTGGTTTTTGCCGGAGAGCAAAGTGTTGAAGCTCCAAAATGAAATTTATTTTCAAAACCGCGCGACTCATACCCGTTTTGACAACCAAAATCCCTGGGGGCTTTACGCTCTCTTAGATTTTCGGTTTTCCAAACGGTGGAGCGTCGGTTTACGCTATGACCATCTGCAGCCTTTAAGCATTGTCGGCGGCAGCACGGAAGGCGTTTCGCCTTATCTCACTTTTTGGCAAAGTGAATTTGCCGATTTCCGGCTTCAATATTCATACACCAAGCCAGCTGATGACGGCACGGAACCCAATCATGAAGTTTTCTTGAAAGCCAACGTTTTGATCGGGGCTCACAAGCATCCGGTGCAATGATATTGATGTCCTACGAGACATTACAGAAATAGCAGGGAACAGGCGCGCCTGTTCCCTGCGAAAGGGGCTAAGCTCATGAAACGCATATTATTTTCAATGATGTTTACTGTTTTATTTTTGGCGGTGCCGGTTGCTTTTGGAAAAACAGGATCTCAGATCCGCGTTGTTGCGACCACGCGTGTGCTATCAAGTTTGATATCGGATATCGCGGGCGATTTGATAGACATTTATACCATCGCCCCGCCCAAGCGGGACGTTCACTTTGTGCAGCCGACACCGAAAGATGTTTTGATGACAAAAAAAGCGGATGTCTTCATCATGACCGGCGGCGAGCTTGAAATATGGGCGGGGCCGCTTCTGGATGCGGCAGGGAACCTGGCATTAAAGGAAAACAAAAAACGTGTGTTTGATGTTTCCCGTGGCATCGAATTTCTTGAGATTCCCACTGTGTTGACCCGGGCAGAAGGCGACATTCACGCGTTTGGCAATCCACACTACTGGACAGACCCGAGGAACGTCAGGATCATGATCGATAATATGGCCGAGCAGTTTGGCGAATTGTATCCGGAGCATGCGCAGATGTTCCGGCAAAATGCCGGAAAATTAAAAACGCGTCTGGATGAGAAGATGAAATTATGGGAAAAGAGGCTTATGCCCTGGCGTGGAGCCGGCATTGTGACTTATCACAAGAGCTGGTCCTATTTTGCCGAATGGTTTGGGTTCAATGTCATTGCTGAGATAGAACCCAAGCCGGGCATTCCGCCGGGTTCTAAATATTTGGGAGAGCTTATGAAACAAATAAAAGAAAATAATGTGCGCGTGATCATTCGCGAGCCATTTCAAGACCGCTCGGCGCCATCACGGATTGCTCAAGAAACAGGCGGAGAAGTTCTCACGCTTGGTCAATTTCCCGGCGCTGTTTCAGAGGCGGCAGATTATATCGGTATGATGGATCATAATGTGGAAATGCTTGCGAAGGCGTTTGAAACACTTGGGCAGCAAAACAATAAAAGGATGAAATAAAATGACCGATTTTTTAATGTTAATGTGGAAACCTTTTCTGGCTTGCCTGATCTTGACCGGCATGCACGTCTATTTGGGCCTGCATGTTGTGGAACGCAAGGTTATTTTTGTTGATCTGGCGCTTGCGCAGATTGCAGCACTCGGCGCCGTGGTCGCCGTTTTGTTTCATCATGATCTGCGTGGGCCTTACGGTTATATGTTTTCACTCACAGCCACTTTTTTCGGGGCGGTAATTTTTTCACTCA
>Ga0210009_1000604_pt1 | contig 38115 bp, 31 predicted proteins | sample CryGeyCG2114_065_FD_185457 | JGI IMG/M metagenome (GOLD analysis project Ga0210009, IMG submission 185457) | Groundwater microbial communities from aquifer - Crystal Geyser CG12_big_fil_rev_8/21/14_0.65 (SPAdes) (version 2) | ecosystem: Environmental > Aquatic > Deep subsurface > Groundwater ...
TGCCAGAATGCATCCAGGCGATCCGGCCCGAAAGGATGCCCCTGACCAAAACCATAAGCGGCGAGTTCAGGGCCGATACAGACCAGCGGCGGGGCGGATTGCATCATGATGTTTGCAGATTTTGCTGTTCTCCTGGCCGCCTATGTGCCGGGAGAGATATCTTGGTGCATTGATGCTTCAATGCGCTTGCGTCCGCCCATGCGCCATAACACATACAGGCCGGGCAGGGATGAGAGTGCCAGCACAATCACCCATAACGCCGCCATGGCAGCAGCGGCGGCAGGATCGGCGCCAAAGTAGGTGGCAAAACCGACATAGCCGGCTTCGCGTACGCCGAAGCCATTGAGTGAAATCGGCAGCATGGCTACAACTGCTACAAGGCCTACCATAACAGCGTATGCCGCCCATGGCATCTCCAGACCGACGGCGATGCCGAGAAGTACATGCGCCTGAATAATGATCATCTGAAACAGGAATGAGACCGGCATACTTTGCCACCACATATGCTGGAAATGGCTGTCGCGTAGCGGTAGTGCTTTGAGTTGCGCCAGCCGTTCCGGCAGCCAGCGGGTAAGTCGTGGCAGCAGAGGCATGGTAATCCACATGCCGGAGACCAGTGCCAGCCAGCCCCACCACCAAAGCGTGGGTACGGTGACCATGGCCATGCAGATGGTCAGCAACAGCAGCAGCGCATACAGGCCGTTAACCCGGTCCAGAATGACGCTCGCCGCAGCAATCAGGCCCATGCCGGCGCGCCCCTCGCCTTTGGCCAGCAGAATGCCGCGTATGACATCACCGCCGATGGTGGAGGGCAGGAAGAGGCTGGCGAACATGCCCAGAAAGTAGAGACGGATTTTCCGGCGCCGTGATACCTCAATGCCGAGTCCCTGTGAAATCCATGCCCAGCGCAGGCCGCAGAGTGCATAGCCGGCTGTAACCAGCGCCAGGGCGGAGAACAGCCATGCCGGATTGATGGCGATAATACGCGTCCATACATCATTCATATCAACGCTGCGGAAGATAAAGGTCAGCAGGCCGACGGTCAGGGCCAGCTTGAGCAGAAACAACAGGTGTGATTTTTTTACAGGCATGCGTAAACGTAGCACAGGTGCGGGGCTCAGAGAATCAATTTCAGCCATCTATTATCGCGTGGGATCGTTGTCGTGACTATTATGACCTGTATTTGTGCATCATGCAGGCTAGATTGCGCAGTATGCAAACTTCATCGACCAATCCGCTTCCCTCCTGGTTGTTCTGGGTCTGGGGCATTCTGACGCTGGCGACACTCGGTCTGGCCCCGTTATTCGACTATGACGAAACGATCTACGCGCAAACTGCGATCGATATGATGCGCCATGGTGAATGGATTGTGCCAACGGCCAATGGCCTGCAATTTTTTGAGAAGCCGCCGTTCACATACTATATGATGGATATCTGCTTCTCTATGTTCGGCGAAAATGCATTTGCCGCACGACTGCCATCGGCCCTGTTCAGCTTTGCTACGGCCATGCTGCTATTCCATTTCGGTACGCGTTTGCACAGTCGTCAATTCGGCATCATGGCTGCAGCGATTTTCCTCAGCATGCTGGAGGTCGGTTTCCTGGCTCATGCAGCGATTCTTGATGCGGTACTGAACTGTTTTATCGCGGCATGCCTGTTGAACTACGCGCTATGGCTGCATGGCAAAGAGCGCCGGCACGCGCTGTGGGCTGCCGCCATGATGGGAGTTGCAGTCAGTGTCAAGGGACCGGTCGGTGCCGTTGTGCCGCTCATGGTCATCTTTGCTGAGCGGCTGCTTGCGGGTAATCTGCGCAAGCTGTTGAGCGATATACCGTGGTTGACGGCTGTGCCGTTGTTTCTGCTTACGGCTACCCCCTGGTATCTGATGATACTGATTGAGCACGGCCCCGGCTTTTTATATGAATTTATCTGGGTACAGAATATCGGCCGGGCGATGAATCCGATGCAGGGGCATGGCGGCGGCTGGCACTATTATATAGTCGTGTTTGCCGTATCGGTGCTGCCGTGGCTGGCAGTGCTGCCATGGGCATACCGGCAAGCATGGCGGGACCGGAGCAGTGACGATGTACTGGCGCTGCTGGCGCGTTTGGGGCTGGTGCTAACGCTGCTGGTGATTGTGCTGTTCACTTTTGCCCAGACAAAGCTGCCGCACTATATCTCCTGTATCTATCCGGGGGTTGCGCTGCTGCTGGCCGCAGTCTGGATGCGTTCGGTGCCGGACGATATCAGTGCAACGCGTATGATTCGCTTTACCCTGTTTCTGCTGCTGCCGGTGGCGCTTCTGCTGCTCAGTATGCCGCTGCTCTACCCGTGGTTGCAGACGCTGCCGCATCATCCGCGTGCAGTGGCCATCGTGGCCCAGCATATAACGCCCACATTCATGGTCTCTTTTTTCGGCCTGCTGCTGTTGGGTGGCCTGATCTGGCTGGCCCGGCAGACAACTGCCGCCCGGCTGCTGCCCGGGCTTATCGTTACCGGTATGCTCTTGCAGTTCAGTCTGTTGATTGGCGCAGGCACTTTTGTCGGCAAGCTGATGCAGGCACCGACCATGGCGATGGCAGATGTGATGCGCCAGCAACCGGAAGCCATGCCGTTCTACAGCTACAATCTTAATGCTCCGTCTGTCTCTTTCTATTCCGGTCGCAACTACGCACTGCTGCTCGGAGCCGCCGGTGCCGAGCGTCTGCGTCAGACCCGGCCGCCCTTTGTATTGATGTTGCGCAGCGAGTCGCGCAAGGAGCTGCCATGGCTGAGTGAGCTGCAGCCTAGCCTGGAGCAGGGCGGCTTCCTGCTCTATATTATGAAGGCGGATCTATGAAGTTATCTGTGATTATCCCTGCTTTCAATGAACAGGATCGCCTGCCGGCAACGCTGACAGAAGCTTATGCATGGCTGATTGCCAATATCGACGGTGGTTTTGAAATCGTGGTTGTCGATGATGGCAGCAGCGATGCCACATCGGCAAGGGTGGGGGCGCTGATAAACGATATGCCGGAGTTGAGGCTGCTGCAACAGCCGCAGAATCGGGGCAAGGGCGCGGCCGTGCGCCGTGGCATGCTTGAATCACATGGCCAGGTCTGCCTGTTTATGGATGCTGATCATGCAACCCATGTGCGGGAGGTGGCGAAGGTGCTGCCGAAGATTGCTGCCGGTGCCGATGTGGTGGTTGCATCACGCCAGCATCCGGATTCAGACATTGCCCAGCATCAGTCATGGTTGCGCGAGCATATGGGACAGGGCTTTAATCTGTTGATGCGTATGATGGTGGGATTGCATATGCCGGATACCCAGTGCGGGTTCAAGGCCTTCACTGCCTCTGCAGCCAGGGCCATCTTCAGTCGCCAGAAACTCGATGGTTTCAGCTTCGATGTGGAAGTGCTGTTTCTGGCCAATGCGCTCGGGCTTACGACCGTGGAGATTCCGGTGCGCTGGGTGAACGAGCCGAACTCAAAAGTGCGTATGCTACTTGATCCATTGAAGATGTTTGTCGATCTGATGCGTATCCGCCGTCTGCACCGCTCCGATCCTTCTATATAATAAAGTCAAAACCATTTCGCCGGGCGATGGTCACAGGCCTGCACCGCAGAGGACGCAAAGGACGCCGAGGAAAAGCAGTATAGAAAATATTATTGAGAGTGTGGCCCTGGCCTGATGCTCTGCATCTGCTGTCGGCACGGTTAAACACACAACAATTATTGCCTTACCTCTGCGTCCTTTGTGGTGAAAGGATTGCGTTTATTGCAGGGCGGTGAAAGTAGTAAGCAGAAAGCGCACGGCAACGGCAGTGATCAGTGCGACGCCAATGGAGAGGATGATGGAAAACAGGGCTTCCTTGCGACCGATCACCTTCAGCATCACGGCAAACGTGGAAATACAGGGTATATAGAATAACAGAAAGACGAGGAATGTGGCGATCTGGACGCTGTCGAGGATCTGACCTATCTCAAATGTGCCCAGCGCCTGATAGATCATCACCAGTGACAACTCTTTGCGCAACACGCCGAACAGGATGGGCACACCGAGGACGGCGGGCAGGCCCAGCATCCAGCCGGTAACGGGTAGAAGAATCAGGTTGATCCATTGATCAAATCCGGCAAACTGCATCAGGGCCAGAACGATGCTGCCGCCGACCAGCAGTGGTGTGACAATAGTCAGGATGTCGCTTGTGCGTTGCCAGGTGGCGGAGATAACAGATGACCACTGCGGCCAGGCATAGGGGGGGATCTCCTGAATAATGCCGGGGCTGAGCTCCGGATAACGGCGCGATAGCAGTCGCCCGAGTATGGCAATGACCAGCATACTTAACAGAAACAGCGCAAATACGCCGGCGGCACCGAGATATTTTGCCCCCAGTGCCAGCACCACGGCCGAACGGGCAGAGCAGGGTACAAAGGTGATTAACAGTGAGGCGACGACGCGGTCGCGCCCGCTGGTCAGCCCCTTCGTTGCCGCGATAGCCGGCACATTGCAGCCCAGCCCGAGCAGAAACGGCATCGCCACTTTGCCGTGCAGGCCGATGGTATGGAAGAAGCGATCCACGACAAAGGCTATCCGGTGCATGATGCCCGACTCCTCCAGTGCCACCAGCATCAGCACCAGCGGTAACATATAGGGGATGACAATACCGATCAGGCCGATCAGGCCATCAGAGACGGCGCGCCCCAGCACGCCGGCTACTGTATCCGGCTGCCAGCCGGCAATCATGTCGGCGAGCGGGGCTGCCGAAACGGCATCCAGTACTTTGCTGACTTCAAATACCATGAACAGTACCATGGCAAATACCGCCAGCGATCCGATCAGGCCCCAGTGCGGGTGCAGAAAAAACATATCCAGTCGCTCATCCCAGCCCGGTGCCGGTTTGTGCACAACTCTGGCTACCGATTCGAACAGGCTGACGGCGCGCTGATGGCGGTCGGCTTCCATCTCAATGGCTAACGGACGGGGCAGTACGCTTGCAGCCTGTTGGTGCAGCAGTTCAATATCAGGCAACAGGCAGGGAAAGTGATCCGTCATTTCGGCCATAAAGTAGGGGTCACGCTCCAGCATGTGCATATAGAGCAGTGTGGCCGGCAGTGAGAAGGCGGCATGGATATCTGAATTGTCTATTGGTCGTCGCAGCACCTGCTGCATGCGCTCAAGCCAGGGCTGCAGCGCTGGCGGCAGTTGCTGCGGTAGAGGGCTAGCGGAGTGACCGGCTGCATCAATGACCCGATCAAACAGCTCTGCCAGGCCGTGGCCTTTCAAGGCAACGGTCGGGATAACCGCTACGCCCAGTCGGGCAGAGAGTGCATCGATATCAATGATGATGCCTTTGCGGTGTGCTTCATCCATCATGTTCAGTGCAACAACAACCGGCAGCCCCAGCTCGGCCAGCTCAAGCGTCAGCTCCAGGCTGCGACCGAGGACACTGGCATCAATGACATGCACCAGCACATCGGGCCGGGAAAATGGCGCTGGCGGATTGTCACACTCATGGCGGGATATCAGTGGCCTCTGGTCACCCCATAGCAGGTATTTCAATGCCTCGAGGTCTGCACCCGTGAGGTTGCGCAGTGAGTGCATACCGGGCAGATCAACCAGGTGAACCTCATTGACGCCTATCTGCACAGGGCACTCGGCCCACTGTTTATGTGTGCCGGTCAGTGTGCCTGTTTGATAGCTGGTGCTGGCAACGGCGTGAAACAGCGTGCTCTTGCCACTGTTATGCTGGCCGACCAGCGCCACGCGCAGCCCGGCATCGCCCCGGTAAATATGGCGATGGAATAGAACGGGTTGTGGCTGCTCTGTTGTTTGCGGCATCTCAATGAGACTCAATTTTATGTAACAAAAGTCAAATGCTTCACCGCAGCGGAGCGAGTGACGGCACTCCCGGCGTGCGATAGGGATCTTTGGAAAAGGATGCGGAGGGCAGGGCAGGTATTTGTGGCGAGGACTAAGTCGCAGAGTTCTTGTCCGTTTGATCAGGTGCGGTCAAGCAAGTCGCAGACATTGCTCGCATACTCTATAAGCAAGATTATATATGAATGCCTTTCCTCTGTGTCCCTTGCGTACTTTGCGGTAGAATAAGGTTGAAACAGGGATGTGTGTCAAAATCACACACACATAAGTGTGGCACGTTGACCCAGTGATCTGCGTCACACAGAGTTCGCACATCGCAACTGGTGTTGGACCCTTCTCGCTGCAGATGATTGCCTGATCGGACGCAGATAGAACCTTCACAGAAGCGTAACTAATACTGGCTCTACGGAGTCAAATCTATTATTCAAGGATACCACAACATGAAGAAGATGCTTCTTTCTGCTGCTGCTTTTGCTGTTGTTGCTGTTTCTACTGCTGTAGTTGCTCCAACCACTTCTGAAGCTATTCCGGCATTCGCTCGCCAGACCGGCGCTGCTTGCCTGAGCTGCCATTTCCAGAGCTTCCCTACCATTTCGGCCTTCGGCCGTTCATTCAAGATGGGTGGCTTCACCGACGTCGGTGAGCAGGCTCTGATTGAGGATGACGCTCTGTCTATCCCTTCCGTACTGAACGCAACTGTTGTTGTACGTCCACAGATCATCCAGTCCAAGACTGGTGCAGTAACAACCAAGGAAATCTCATACGCTGATCAGGTTGTACTGATTGCTGGCCGTATCGGCAGCAACACCGGTGCTTTTGTTGAGCTCGGCGGCGGCGCTTTCGGTAACCATCAGCTGATCCACTCTGTTGACATGGGCGGCTTCAAAGTCGGCGCTTCTTACTACAACACCGGTTTCGGTGAAGATGCTGGTATGCAGCTCTCCAACGTTTGGGGTCAGCATGGCGGCATGATGAATGCTCGTTTCGTCTCTGCTAACCAGAACTTGTTCAAGGGTTCTACCATCGGCGGTGGCCAGATCGCTGGTCTGACTGCATTCATCGGTAACGAGATGGGCGCAATCCAGGTCGGTCTGACTGCTCCTTCCGACGGCACTGTTTGGGGTGTTGCTGGTGCTGGCGGAAGCACATTCACAGCTGCTCCTATGGTGCGTGCAAACGGCTTCTTTGAAGTTGGCGGCATGAGCCTGGGTCTGGGTGGTATCATTGTTAACGGTAACATCGGCTCTGTTGGTCAGTTCGTATTGGCAAACCCATTGCTTACAGCAACTCAGCAGCTCGTAACCAAGCGTTGGGGTCTGGATGCTCAGCTTGAAGGCGAGCTCGGCGATTCTCAGTTCGGTCTGTATGCTGACTACGCTTCTGCGGCCAAGTCTACTGCTGTCAACGTCAACAACTACAATGCTGATACTCTGAAGAACCTGACTGGCTGGTCCGTTCGCGGCACCATCAAGCCTCTGCACAATGTTGTACTGGCTGCCGGCTACGGTCAGGCTCAGGCAACAAACAAGATCACATACACCAACGTCGCAGTTGAGTATGAGATCTATCAGAACTTCATCATCGCACTGACTCACGAAATATCTAAGGCCACTGTTGCTGCAGTTGCAACAACAACCAAGACCACAACACTGGATATCGAAGCTCTGATGTAAGTCAGACTTCATTCCAACAGGAATGGTTTGAAAAGGGAGAGCTTCGGCTCTCCCTTTTTTTGTGCTTCAGCACTGTGGGCTTGATTGATGCAGTGAAGCGAACGGCTTCGGGTCTGTCTAATACCTTGACCAAGCAGGGCCGCGTCGATTGAATGCGGCTTCTATGAATACACGAATCTATTTTTCATTACCAATTCTAATGCTTTTCTCACTGACAGCCTGTCAGGGTGGCGGGCCTAAACTGTTCTGGGATACGGACGAGGGGACAGGTCAGCCGGCATATGCACAGGGTAAGGGCGGTTCTGCCGCAGCAGAGCAGCGTGCACCACTGGATGTGCCGCCCGAGCTGCGCGCGGAGTTGCAGGTACCATCCGGAGAGACAGTGGCGACGGTGACTGAAGAGAATGCTATGCCGGGCTCCTACCGCAAAGCCGTGGCTGGCAAGTATGTAGCACTGGATGCAAAGATCTATGATGCAACAGCAGGCCAGGTTTTTTCCGCCGTAGTGGATGCTATGACTGCCTTGAACCTGCCTGTGCAGAGTGTGGACTCACCCTCCGGGACACTAACCACCGACTGGATACGCAAGGGTGGCGGCAATGGCAATGCGTTGGGTATGTTCAGTAACCTGTTTGATTTTGGCGGCGGCATGAAGATAGTGCGCTACCGTTATGTGGCGCGCGTTATGCGGGCCACTGTTGCCGGCCAGACTCAGCCCAAGGCACAGCTGGAGATACGTACGATCGGCCAGGTGTATAATGGGCATAACTGGGTGAATGCGCAGTTGAAAGATAAGGTCGCCAAGGATCTGTTCAGTGCTTTTGAGGAGCAGCTGGCCAGTACGCAGGCTCAGGCACCAAAGCCGACACCTCCTGCTCCTGCAGCACCAGTTGATGAAACAGTGCAGGATAGCGAGATGCTGAACAACCAGTAAATTTCACCAGAGGCCGCTCTATAAGAGCGGCCTCTCTTTTTTAAGGTTCATCGCTGGTTAGCGGGAAATGCACCCATGCTGAGTTTGTATCTTAAAGCCTTGATTCCCCGCTGGCAGGCTGCCAATTCAGCAAGTTCAAAATCGAAGATCACAGGCATGCACCGCAGAGGACGCAGAGGAAAAGCAAGGAAAGGAAATGGCTGTTGTGGCGCTACGCGCATGAGCCGTCGGGTTCATCGGTGACGTGCCAGCCCCTCGCCCCCTCTGTTCATTAATTTCGACTTTACTTCGCGTCCTTTGCGCCCTCTGCGGTGAAATGCTTTTGACTCTGGTCATTTAGCAGCAGTGAAGCGTCAGGAAAGAATAAGTACATGTATGCGCGTGCAAAACAGATCATGGCTACCTTCTCCAGGGCAATAGATCCCTCTCCTACTAATACGCTATGAACCTTTTTTAAGCTATCAGTGCAGCCAGAGCCTGACCCGGTTCCGGTTGCCGCATCAGCGATTCACCGATCAAAAAGCCGTATACGCCTGCCCTGTTCATGCGCATGATATCATCGCGGGTGAAGATACCCGACTCGGTGATTACCGTGTGCTCACCACGCATCAATGCAAGCAGCTCAATGGTCGTATCCAGTGTGGTCTCAAAGGTGTGCAGGTTGCGGTTGTTGATGCCCATCAAGCGGGTATCCAGCTTCAGTGCCCGCTCAAGCTCTGCTGCATTATGCACCTCCGGTAGCACCGAGAGCCCCAGCTCATGGGCACAGGCGGTTAGCTCAAGTGCAAGCACATCATCAAGCATGGCCAGGATCACCAGAATGGCATCTGCTCCCATCGCCTTGGCCTCAATGATCTGGTACGGATCAAGCATGAAATCCTTACGCAGCAGAGGCAGGCTTACTGCAGCTCGTATATCACTGACGTAGCTGTCATCACCCTGAAAATATTTCACATCAGTCAATACGGAGAGGCAGCTTGCGCCGCCCGCTTCATAGGAGCGGGCGATTGCAACCGGGTCAAAATCGGGCCGGATAATACCTTTAGACGGGCTGGCTTTTTTAACCTCGGCAATGACTGCATTCTGTTTGTGCTTCACGTTGTCGCAAAGCACACCGGAAAAATCAAGCGGTGTGCGGGTTGCGGCCAGTGCCAGTAACTCGGCTTCTGAGCGGCGTAGTTTGCACTCAGCCACCCATCCCCGTTTATATGCGGCAATTTCGTTGAGAATAGAAGTCATGAGCCTTCACCACAGCGTATTGTTGTTGGCGTCAAAGCCATTGCACCGCAGAGGACGCAAAGGTACGCGAAGGAAAAACAGAAAATTAATTTTATAGTGTTCATGGATTTAGAGGTCATTGACCATCCTTTTGATGCCATCTCTGAGGTGAATAACATTAAAGTTTATTAGCAAGCCTAATCGTATATTCGCAAGCTTCAGGTAAGAGAGTAATTGCGCTTCATGAATTGGCAGTAGCCGTTCGGTAGCTTTTAGCTCGACGATAATTACATTGTCGATGAGCATGTCGATACGGTAACCAGCATCAATGATCTGATCGTGGTAGACGATTGGTAGTTCTACCTGTACTTCGCAATGAATGCCCTGGTTGCTTAACTCATAAAACAGACAGTGCTCGTACGCTGATTCCAGCAGTCCTGGTCCAAGTGTTGCGTGCACAATCATAGCGGCATCCAGCACTTTACGGCTTAAAGCATTGATGTCTGCTGCTGTATTAGACATTAGGCGAATACGCCATCGGCTTATGTATTAGAAGTTGAATTATCATTCTGAAGGTTTCCTTTGCGTACCTTCGCGACCTTTGCGGTTCAATGATTAGCCTGCCGGGTGAAGGCGATGAGTTCATTCAGCGTTTGCTGAACCTTGCCGGAGTCAATGGCGCGGGCGGCCATGGCCAGACCGTCACCGATACCATCCACCTTGCCTGCGACCCAAAGTGCGGCTGCAGCATTGAGTAGTACAATATCACGCCCGGCGCCTGCCTGCCCTGCGAAAATATGCTGCAGTATGGCTGCATTGGTGGCGGCATCATCGCCAGCCAGTGCCGAAGGTGCGGCGTAGGGCATGCCGAATGCAGCCGGGTCGATCTCAAAGTTGATCGGTTCTTGTCCCGCCTGAACCAGTACGGCATCGGTGATGTCGGTGGTGGTGATTTCGTCCATGCCGTCGCGGCCATGTACCACGAGGGCGCGCCTGATGCCGAGTTGCTGCAGTGCTCCGGCAACCAGATCCAGTTTTTCACGCGCATACACACCCAGTACCTGATACTCCGCAGCCGCAGGGTTAGTCAGAGGTCCAAGCAGGTTAAACAGTGTACGAACGCCCAGCTCCCGCCGCACGGGACCTGCATGGCGCATGGCCGGGTGCAGTTGCTGGGCAAACAGAAAGCCTATGCCGGTAGTATCAATGCAAGCTGCTACCTGTTCCGGTGTGATCTCCAGATTGACGCCGAGGGCCTCGAGTACATCGGCAGCCCCCGATTTGGAGGACATGGCCCTGTTGCCGTGCTTGGCAACAGGCACGCCGCAGGCGGCGACGACCAGTGATACAGCGGTTGAGATATTGAATGTTTTGGCGCCGTCACCACCTGTGCCGCAGGTATCGATCAGGCCGGAGGCTTTTGGTGTGATACGGGTTGCCGCGGCACGCATGGCTTTGGCAGCACCGGCAAGCGTTTCGGCAGACTCTCCGCGAATAGAGAGCCCCATCAGAATGGCGCCGATCTGCGCTGCTGTCGCTTCACCGCTCATGATGGCGGAGAATACCGACTCGGTTGCATCGCCCGTGATCGCGTTGCCTACCTGCAGATCTTTAATCATCTGCATTACCGATTCATTCATTTATAACCTCATTTCTCTCACCTTTGCGTCCTCTGCGGTGTAAAATCATGCTCTGGTCATCAGGAAGTTTTTCAGCATCTGATGCCCGTGCTCGGTCAGGATCGACTCCGGATGAAACTGCAGGCCGAATGTCGGGTGCTCGCGGTGGCGCAGTCCCATCAGCTCACCTTCGGCCGTCCATGCTGTTTTAAGCAGGCAATCGGGTAGCGGCTCCGGCACAATCAGTGAATGGTAGCGGGTGGCGGTGAATGGAGAGGGAAGGCCGGCAAATATGCCTGCGCCATCATGCTCAATCGGGCTGGTCTTGCCATGCATCAGCCGCGGCGCCCGGATTACCTGCCCGCCGAAGACAGCGGAGATCGACTGGTGACCCAGGCATACACCGAGAATCGGAATCTTGCCGGAGAAACGGCGAATCAGCTCCATTGAAATGCCCGCTTCATACGGCGTGCGGGGGCCGGGCGAAACGAGAATATGATCGGGCTGCATGGCGGCAACCTCATCCAGCGTGATTTTATCGTTACGGTGCACTGCCGGCGCCTCACCGAGCTCGCCCAGATACTGAACCAGGTTGAAGGTGAACGAATCGTAGTTGTCGATGACCAGAATCATGTTACACCTTTCTCCCTTTCGGTTGTGCTTCTGCCAGTGCCACGGCACGGAACATCGCCGTGGCTTTGTTCACGCATTCGATGTGCTCTCGCTCGGGTATCGAATCGGCGACGATGCCGGCACCGGCCTGGATATGTACCTCATTACCGTGGATAACCGCGGTGCGAATCGCGATTGCTGTATCCATGCGCTGGCCACCAAAGCCGATATAGCCGACGGTACCCGCATACGGGCCGCGTGCTACAGGCTCCAGCTCATGAATGATCTCCATCGCTCTCACCTTGGGGGCACCGGATACGGTGCCGGCCGGGAATGTGGCTGCCAGCAGGTCGAGTGAGTCAACATCATCACGCAGGATGCCTTCAACCTGGGAGACAATATGCATGACATGAGAATAACGCTCGATCACCATTGAGGATGTCAGCTCTACCGTGCCATATTGGCAGACGCGACCGAGATCATTGCGGCCCAGATCCACCAGCATCACGTGCTCGGCGCGCTCTTTGGCGTCGGCCAGCAGCTCGAGCTCCAGCGCTTTGTCTTCCGCTGCAGTTTTGCCGCGCGGGCGGGTGCCGGCGATAGGGCGAACCACCGCTTTGTTCATATCTCGACGTACCAGAATCTCCGGCGAAGAGCCGACCAGAATGGTGTCGCCGATATGCAGGTAGAATAGATAGGGAGACGGATTGATATGGCGAACGGCACGATAGATATCGAATGGTGCGCAGTTTAACGGGCGTGAAAAGCGCTGGCTGAGTACCACCTGGAAAATGTCACCGGCCAGAATGTATTCACGCGCCTTGCTTACCGCCGCCTCAAAATCGGCCTGAGAGGTTTGCGCCTGGGGTGCTGCGATCAACGATGTATCGGCATCGAGCCTCAGTACGCTGGCTACCTCACCTTCATTGAGGCTTGCCTCCATGCGGTTCAGGGCTGTTTCAGCGGCCTCTGCCTGATTTGCAGGCAGGCGCACGCAGCAGGTCAGCGTGCCGCGCAGGTTGTCGAAGACCATGAAACGATCGACCAGCAGGCAGGCTGATTCAGGAGCGCCGACAGGATCCGGCAGGTCGGCCGGAATATCTTCAAAGTGTGACACTAGCTGATAACCGAAATAGCCGACGGCACCGCCGGCAAAGGGCAGATCATCTTCGGCCAGAAAGGATTCATCCAGCACGTGCTCGCGCAGCCATGCGAGAATATCGCCTTCATAGCACTCTTCACGGCCGTCGCGGTAGTGCAGACGTGTCTGATTACCGTCCGCTGTCGCACGGCAGGCGGGATTGATACCGAGAATGCTGTAGCGGCCCCACTGCTCACCGCCTTCGGCAGATTCAAACAGGAAGCAGTCGCCGCGCTCCACCATGCGTGAGAAAAGGCCCGGCGGAGTCAGGCAATCGGCAGAGAGGGTGCGCCTGAACAGATGCATCGGCGTGTTCATGTTGACAAGCCTGAGTGAGCGCGCTTAAATGCGCGTCCTTCGGGGCCATAGCTCAGCTGGGAGAGCGCTTGCATGGCATGCAAGAGGTCGGCGGTTCGATCCCGCCTGGCTCCACCAAATAGACAACCGGGCGCATTATTGCGTCCGGTTTTTTTATGCCCTGTTGTAAGTAAAATATGCATGCAGCGAAGGTTATCTATTCTCTCTGGCGCGTGCTATCCCTAATTATCTATTGCAGCATCCAAGCGAAACAGAAAGAACAGGCGGTGGCCGGGGGTTCAGTGCCGCTCCTGCCCGAGACTGATGCCATACAGGGCGCTACTATGATGCAATGATCACCCATGCTGGAGGAAATATGCTGGATGCCGATATGCTCGATATGCTGATCAAACTGCTGGCAGCGTGGATGCTGCTGGCCGGCGTGGCTTTGTGGGCCAGACGTGAGCAGATGGGGCTGTCGAAGCGCATGCTGATTGCCTCGGCGCGCGGGCTGTTGCAGCTGTTGGCACTGGCATTTGTGCTGCACTGGATTTTTGATATCAGCTCCCATATGGCACAGGCCGCTTTGATTGCCGGCTTCTGCGTGCTGGCCGCGCACAACAGTGCCAGCCACTATGATGGCAAGGCGACCACATGGCTGGCTGCAGCAACAGGCCTGATTTGCGGCTGCCTGCTGACACTGCCCTGGCTGGCCTTCACAGGCGCCATTGGTGATGATACCCGTACGCTGGTGCCGCTGGGCAGTATGATTGCTGCTAATGGTATGAATGCCGTATCGATTATGTTTGAGAGGATGAAATCGGGCAGCGTGGTTGGCGAAGGCATGAAGACGGCGATGATTCCGACGATTGATACATTGCGTGTGGTCGGGCTGGTGCATATGCCCGGTATCTTTGTCGGCATGGTGTTGGCCGGCGCCGCAGCGCTGGATGCTGCGGTTGCCCAGCTGGTCGTGCTCTACATGATTATTGCATCCAGCTTCACCTCCTGCCTGGTCAGTGTGTTGATGATGAATCATCTGCTCAAGCGTGGAGAGGCAAGCACCTGAACTCCCGGTGCGCGATAGTCAAAGGCACTCACCGCATAGGAGCGCAGAGGAAAGGCGAATATGAATATAGCCTCTGGCACGCCACGACTCGGACAAGCCGGATACTCATGCGCGAGCCGGTCACAGCATGATGTGCATTCTACTTATATTGCCTTGCTTTTCCTTTGCGCTCCTTTGCGTCCTCTGCGGTGAAATGCTTGTGACTCTGATTCTTGGCAGCAGTGAATTGTCAGGAAAGAACAAGTGCATGTATGCGCGTGCAAAACAGATCATGACTACCTTCTGCAAGGCAATGGATTCTTCCCGAAAATACGCGAAGAACCCTTCTTTAACACCTAAATGTTATCCGTTTTCTTGATCTGACACCGTTTTCCTGCGACGCTTGCATGATGTTTCGGGAGAGAGAATATACGTTATGGGGCCGGTCTGGCTGATGCGGCTCAAGCGTATTGAGCTGGCCGGTTTCAAGTCCTTTGTTGATCCCACCCGCATTGAGCTGGGTGAGGGAATCACCGCGATCGTAGGTCCCAATGGCTGTGGCAAGTCCAATATCATTGACGCCCTGCGTTGGGTGCTGGGTGAGCATTCGGCCCGCCATCTGCGCGGTGGAGTGATGGATGATCTGATCTTTCAGGGTTCCGACACTCGCCCCCCTGTTTCGGTTTGTGACGTTGAGCTTACTTTTACTGTTGAGCAAGGCGCACTGGCGCCACCGTATCACGAACTGGAAGAGATATCCGTGCGCCGGCGCATGGTGCGCGAGGGCGGCTCCGATGCATTCATCAACGGCAAGATGGTGCGGCTGAAGGATATTATTGATCTGTTTCTCGATACGGGCATCTCCACCCGCGCCTATGCCATTGTCGAGCAGGGTTCTATTGCCCGCATGGTGACCGCCCGGCCGGAAGAGCGGCGTGTCATTTTTGAAGAGGCGGCAGGTGTGATGAAGTACCGCACACGTCGCCGTGAAGCCGAACGACGTATGAAAGATACCCGACAGAACCTCGATCGTGTGCTGGATCTGCTGGAAGAGGTGCGCGCCCAGTGCCGCAGCCTGAAGCAGCAGGCCTCACGCGCGGAGCGATTCCGCAGCATGCAGGATGAGATGGCTCATCTGCAGTCGCTGGCGCTGGCGCTACGCTATGCGGCCCTGCAGGAGAACAGCGCCGGCATTGAGCAGCAGCTAAGTCGTGCCCGGCATGATGAGGCGGAAGCTGTCGGCAGGTTAAGCGGCTGCGAGCGAGTCAGTATTGAGGCGCGTGCGCAGGTGCAGCTGTTTGATGAGCAGGCGCAGGAAATTCAGCAGCAATTGCGTGTGGCTGAACAGCAACGGGCAGACCTGCAGCAGCAGGCCGAGCGCATGGCCGGTGAGCGACGATTGCTCAGTGAGCGGCAGCATGCTCTGGAAGCCCGCATAGAAGAGGGTAACGCGCATATCCGGCGGGTTACGGGTGACCTGGAGCAGGCGCAGGCCGCACTGGATTTGCAGGACGATACGCTGCTGCAGGCAGAGCGCACAGAGGCTGCAACTGCTGTGCAGAACGCGTTACAGGGTTATCGTCAACAGAGTGCCGAGCGCGATAGGTTGCTGGCAGAATATGAACGGCTGAAACATGATCGGGAGCAGATAGAGCAGCGGCGTGAACAGGCGGCGGCAGCCATGCAGCGATTAGCACAGCGGCAGGAGCAGCTGGATGAGCAGTTAAAACAGACGCAGCATCAACAGCGATCCGTTTCACACCGGCTGAGCGAGAGTGAGCAGTTGTTAAACACGGCGCTGCAGACTCAGGCCGAGAGTAGAGACGTGCTGGCGCTGGCAACAGAGGAGCTGGAGTGTTGCCGCCAGGCGCGCGAGCAGGCGGCCTGTTCACTGGCTGAAGCCGAAGCACTACTGCGCGAGCGCACAGGTCTGGTGCTGGAGCTGGCAGCGCGCACACGCAGTCAGGATGTGCCTGACGCCTTGCGTGATACCCTGAAAGGGCAGGGCGCGGTGTGGATGGATGAGGCGCTGCATGTACCGGAAGGTCTGGAGGCGGCAGTCGCCGCAGCTTTGCGCGGGCGCTCCGCCGATGCCCTTGTGCCGGCCGACCATGATCGTGATCAGTGGCCGTCACTCATCGAGCAGGCATCGGCAGCACCAGTGGCGATATTTGTCGCAGATCGACAGAGGTCACCTTTGACAACTACTCCCGATGGCGGCCGCCTGCTGGCGGATGCTATTGGACTGAGTGCAGATGACCCGTTGCGTGCGGTATTTTCGCCGGTATTTCTGGTTGAGCGGATAGAGCAGGCTGTCGGTTCGGGGGTGGCATGCGTCAGCCGCGATGGCTGGCGTTATGAGCCGGAAGGCTGGCTGGTGCCGCCCGTTGGCAACCGCACGGCCAGGCGTATGGCCATGAAAAGGCAGCTTACAGAGCAGCAGCAACTGCAGGATGCCGCCGGCCAGGCACTGGCTGTGGTGCGCGCAAGCTTTGCGCAGGCAGAGGCCAGGCTTGCGCGGCAACAGCAGCAGTGGCAGCAGGCTCATCTGGACAAGAGCTCCGGAGACAGTGGGGCACAGACTGCAGCAGCGACGGTTGCACAGTTGCAGGTTGAGTTAACGGCGCAGGATCAGCGCCTGCAGCGTTTGCTGGTCGATCTGGATGATGTGACAAAACAACAGCGGCACTGGCAGCAGCAATTTGAACAGGCGCAGGATATTGATGACGGCAAACTGAACCGGGCAAAGGCCGCTCTCGATGAGCGCCACACGCAGATGCAGATCTGCGAGCAGGGATTGAATCAGGCCCGTTCGCTGTTGGCTGCATCCGAGCAATCACTGGCTCTGTTTGTGCAGGCAACAGACAACCTGCGCCAGCAGTTGCAGCGCTTGCTCGATGAGAGGGAGCGACTGCTTGCCCAGAGAGAGTCGGATACAGATCGGTTGGCGCGGGTAGCGCTGGAGCTGTTGCAGGCCAACCGCCACTCCGATCTGGATGCGCAGATCGATGCGGCTGCAGGCAGGGTGGAGCAAGCGCATATAGCGATGAATCACGTGCGTCAGCAGGGGCATGAGCAGCAACAGCATGCGCATGCCGCCGAGCAGGCTGAACGGCATGCCAGAGACCTGCGCCAGCAGCGTGCCATGGCATGCCAGCGCATTGAGCTAGCTCTGGCTCAGGATGTGACTCGTTTGCAGGAGCTGGAAAGCGAAATTAAGCAGCGCTGCCGGCAGACAGCTGCGGCACTGCTGGCGGCTGTCGATATTGCCGGCGCGGATGCCGAGGTGGTTATGACGCGTAGTCGGGATCTGGGCGAGCGGCTGGCCCGTTTCGGGCCGGTCAATCTGCTGGCCATAGGTGAGTTTGAGCAAGCCGGCGAGCGGGAGCGTTTTCTGGCCGGGCAGGCGGCTGATCTTGACGCGAGCCTGTCGACATTGAACGATACCATCGTGCGCATTGACCGCACTACCCGCCAGCGTTTTCGCGAGGTGTTTGACCAGACCAATGCCATCTTCCAGCAGACTTTTCCGCAGTTGTTTGGCGGTGGACGGGCCCAGCTGCGTCTGGATTCCGATGATGTACTGACAGCGGGTGTGGAGGTGATTGCCCAGCCACCGGGAAAATGTCTGCAGGATATAGGCCTGCTCTCAGGCGGAGAGAAGGCGCTGACAGCTGTGGCGCTGGTCTTTGCCATTTTCCGTATCAAGCCCGCGCCGTTCTGCGTGCTGGACGAGGTAGATGCGCCACTGGATGATGCCAACGTCGGTCGTTTTTGCGATATGATACGCGATCTGGCTGACCGGGTTCAGTTTATGGCGATCACACATAACAAGATCACCATGCAGAAAGCCGATCGACTGGTTGGCGTATCCATGCCGGAACCGGGCGTCTCCCGCATGATAGCAGTGGAGATGGAGCGCGAGCCCGGCTAGCGCGGATAGAGCCTTTTTTCTACTCCTTACACACGAATTAACTTGGCACCAATCCTGCTCCGGCAGGGTTGGTTCAGGAGGGATTATGGTCGACGATGCTCAAGGCAGCAGCAGCAAGGATATCGAAGGTCTGGCACAGCAACCCGGTGGTACCTTTGCCGCCATTCTGGTGGATGAGGGTGTGCTTACTGCCGGGCAGGTGAAAAAAGGCGTGCGTGTGCAGGTTAAGCTCGGCGCAAGCAAGCTGCTCTCCACGATCTTTGTCGAGTTGGGTATGCTGACGGAGGACGAACACCGTCGGCTGGTGTGCAGGCACGGGCGCAGCTTCCGTCTGGGCGAGCTGTTTTGCGAATTGGGTTATATCACGCTGGCGCAGTTACAGCAGGCCGAGGCAGTGCTGCGGAGAGCACCCGGCAAACGCATGGGCGATATCTTCCGCGAACTGGGCATGATTGATGATCGTCAACTGGCGCAGGCACTGTCTGAACAGTTGGGCATACCACTGATTCATATTGATCTGGATATGGCGGATCGTGATCTGTTGCGAAAATTTGCCGTTAAATTCATGCGCATGCATCTGGCCATACCCTATGAAGCCAGTGCAACGCGTGTCTCAATTGCGACAGCCAACCCCTTGCACAATGCCGCTGTTGATGAGATTGAACGCCGTCTGCACAAGAAAGCGGTGGTTGTTATTGCCGCGGAAAGTGCACTGCTGTCGATGCTCTCCAAGCTTGAGGCTGCCGATGGCAAGGGTGTGGAGCCGCATGATCAGGTATCGGAGGTTGTTGATAGTATTCTGCTGGCGGCGATCCGCGAGCGCGCCAGCGATATTCACATTGAACCGATGGAGAGCCACACCCGTATCCGCTTGCGCCTGGATGGTGTGCTGATTCACAAGATGGACCTGCCTCCGGATCTGGCGCACCGGGTGGTTGCCCGTCTGAAGGTGCTGGCAAGTATGGATATCTCCGACAGCCGGCGGCATCAGGATGGTCGCTTCAGTCGCGATGTGGGACATGTCAGCGCGGACTACCGAGTTTCCACCTATGTGACGATCTATGGCGAAAATATGGTGATGCGTGTGCTTCGCAGCACCGGTGGACTGAAGAATATCGAGCAGATCAGTATGAGCCGCGGGCTGTTGGACAGGTTCAAGCATGAGGCGCTGGACGCGCCGACGGGAGTTATTCTGATTACCGGTCCGACAGGTTCGGGCAAAACGACCACGCTGTATGCCGCCATTGACTATCTCAATCGCCCGACGACCAAGATCATTACGGTGGAAGATCCGGTCGAATATATCGTGCCGGGGATTATTCAGTGTTCGGTCGATGAAACTGCCGGTCGCTCTTTTGATGACTCATTGCGGGCCGTGGTGCGTCAGGATCCGGATGTTATTGTCATGGGTGAGGTGCGGGACCGGAAATCGGCACAGGTGGCGGTGCAGGCTGCCCTGACAGGGCACAAGGTGCTGACAACATTTCATACCGAGGACTCTATCGGCGGCTTGTTGCGCCTGATCGATATGGGTATTGAAACGTTTCTGATCTCCTCGACCGTGGTCAGCATTCTGGCCCAGCGGCTGATTCGCACCATCTGCCCGGACTGTCGGCAGGCTTATATGCCGAACAAGCGTATTGCCAACCTGATCGGTATTGATGATGCCACGTTAAGGTCCAATACCTTCTATCGCGGTACTGGGTGCGGAACCTGTTATGGTACCGGCTATCATGGTCGTACCGCGTTGCATGAGCTGCTGGTGCTCAATGAAGATGTGCGCGCGGCGATTCTGGAGCGGCGCTCATCACAAGAGGTGCGCAAGATCAGTTGTGACAGTACGCAGCTGTTGTCATTAATGGAGGATGGTTTGTACAAAGTACTGTTGGGCTTTACCACTGTTGAGGAGGTGTATCGCATTGTTCCGCGCGCGGTATCGCATCGCAGTGTCGAAGAAATATATGAGTTGATGGGGCATGAAAAATGAGTGTGGATGCATTTAAACTGGCACAGGAGATTCGCCGTCGCTTCGCGGAGGGGGATGCTCGCCTGCCCGTTTTGCCGGAAGCTGTCATCAAGGTTCGCAAGATGGTGAATGATAAGGACAAAGGGGCAGCTGATATTGCCAAGGTCATTGCCACGGACTCGACCTTCTCGACAACCGTACTGCGTATTGCCAACAGCGCCCGTTTCAAGGCTTCCGGGATTGAGATACGTAATCTGTCGATGGCGATCCAGCGCCTGGGCGGGCGGCGCACACTGCAGTTGATGACAGCCATCTCCTCACAGATTCATCTGGCGGTGAAGGCGCCTGATCTGCAGGCGCTGTTGCGCGAAAGTGCGCAGCACTCGCTGCTGGTAGCGGCCGCGGCCCAGCATCTGGCGCGCCTGGTCGGCAGTGTCGATCCCGAAGAGGCATTTATGGGCGGTATGCTGTTCGATGTCGGAGTGGCTGCAATTATCTGTGCGGTGCCGGATGAAATCGCCGCCTGTGATGATCAGGAGCGACACGAGCTGTTGCGACAGCTACACCGCGAGATGGGGGGGCGTCTGCTGACCTACTGGGAGATGCCGGATGCCTTCATTGCCCTGGCATCCCATCATGGTGTTGAGGCGGATGACCGGCCGCGTGAAAATCTGATCGATGTGATTGATGCCGTACAATTTCTGCTGTCGGAAACAGGTCATGCGTCGCCCTTCGATATCATGCCGGAAGGTATTGATATACTGCACTATCCTCCGATGAAGCGGCTGGGTCTGAATGAGACCCATCTGGCCGCTGTCGAGGTGGAGCTGGAGGACGGTTTCGCAGAGCTGGCAGCTATCTTCAGTTAGCTACGGGGTCGGCTTGCTTTGGCAGGTCGATCGACCAGATATGGAAGCCGGAGACTGAGTGCGACTTGATCTGGTGCTCTGCTCGCTGCTCGCTGCTGATCTTGCGATCCGAGTGAAAGTAGACTTTGCCATCAGTGCCCATGGCAGCCCCGCCGTCGCGGGCCGGATCGCGGGTCAGTTGCGTCAGGTTGCGTCCGTTGGTGCCGATACGCCAGATATCCCACTCGCTCTTTTCGCTATGGCGCAGGTCAGGGTTGGCGCGATTGGATGTGAACAGCAGCCAGCGGCCATCCCTGCTCCAGGCCGGTTGTACATCTTCGCTTCTGCTGTCTGTAATCTGTATCAGTTCGGAGCCATCGGTGTGCATGCGGAACAGGTGCATGCTGCGGCCTGTAGGCATGGCAAATGCGATCCATTTTCCGTCCGGTGACAGAGCGGGATTGACACCGGCGGACAACACACGCTCGCTACCGTCGGCATTGAAGTGGACGATTTCTGTGAGGAAGTCGGGGAAGTCCCCGTTGTTAAAATTATCCACTGTCCTGTGCTGTTTATGCTGCTTGCTGCCCCTGCCGGCCTGCTTCAGGCGGACAGCGATGATGCTTTGATCGGGCAGCAATATCGGTTGGGTGATCATGCCGTGCAGGGACTGGATGCGTCTCTGCATGCCCTCGCCATCGGATATCTTTTCCCACAGGCCCAGTCCACCGGCCCGCTCTGACAGATAATAAACATGGCCATCATCGCGCCAGCCGATCGAGTCCAGAGCCCGGTCATCATCGGTAATGCGATTGGCCGGGTCTCCATTCTCGCTGTAGCGGCGGGCAATCCAGCTCAGTTTACCCTTGCTGCTCAGATTCATCAGAAAGCGACCGTCCGGAGAGGGGCGGGCATACATTTCAGTTTCACCGGGCTCCAGCGTCAGCAGTCGGGCATCATCGGCCGGTGTCTCCTGATGCGACTGTCCCTGTATAGCTGCTGGTCGATGCTCATCCATCCAGTCGAGAATGGTATTGGCAGACGCCAGTGGTGATGCTGCGGTTAAGCCAAGGATCAGTCCGATGATTCTTTTCATTTGCTCTCCTGTTCATGTATCACTCTGCCGGGGTGCAGTTACACAAGCTGTGCGCAATATAATGATGCCTATGTTGCATGCTTGTGATCTGCATCACAGATAAATTGATATTCATCCATGCTTCAGGTTGAGTTAAAGGCGGGTTTACCGGGGGAGGGCCCCCGGTAATATCATTAAGCCTCTGCTTCGAGCAACTCTTTCAGGTTGCTGAAGTCCATCTCCAGTTCGCGTTTGGCAATGTGTGCGACAACCGGGGTGGCTACCTTGAAGAAACGACCGACATCGATGTTCAATGTGCGTGTGACGCGTGTGCCGTCGCCATCGGCAACAAAGGACATGCTGGCGGCCATCGGGAACGGGCCGGTCATGGATTTGGCAGACCACTGGCTGCCATCAGGTTTGCGCTCAGTGACTTCCCAGTCCTGTTCAATAACACGACCGAGAAACTTCTCCTTGATATGGTAAATGGTACCCACACCGGGTGCGCCTGCGGACTTTTTCTCCGACTCGAGTACTGATGACTGCCACATCGGATCGTTTCTGTTGTCATCCACATAGTTGATGACAACTTCAACCGGGCGGTTGATGACTATGCTGACTTCCAGCTTGCTTAATGGCATATACCCTCCTGATCCTCTGTTTGAGGAGCGGCCTTATAATAGATCGTCGCCATGACCTCTGCCAGTGTGCCTGCCGCCCTGTGATCAGAAGTCGCGCAGCAGCTCGGTGATGCCGGTCTTGGATCTTGTCTTTTCATCCACCTGCTTGACGATTACAGCGCAGTAGAGGTTCGGGCCGCCGGATTTGCCGGGCATTGAGCCGGACACCACGACCGAGTAGGGCGGCACTTCGCCATACATTACTTCGCCGGTTTCGCGATTGATAATACGGGTAGATTTGCCGATATAAACGCCCATGGAGATGACGGAGCCTTCGCGTACGATGACACCTTCGACGATCTCCGAGCGCGCGCCGATAAAGCAATTATCTTCGATGATGGTCGGGGTGGCCTGCAGTGGCTCAAGCACGCCGCCAATACCGACGCCGCCGGAGAGGTGCACGTTCTTGCCGATCTGTGCGCAGGAGCCGACTGTAGACCAGGTGTCGACCATGGTACCCTCATCAATATAGGCACCGATATTGACATAGGACGGCATCAGCACGACTTTGGGCGCGATGAATGCGCCCTTGCGAACAGTGGCTGGCGGTACGACACGCATGCCGCCCTTGCGGAACATATCTTCGCCCCAGTTGGCAAATTTCTGCGGTACTTTATCGAAATAGTTGGTGTCGCCACCGCTGATGACCTGATTGTCATGCAGCTTGAAATAGAGCAGCACGGCCTTCTTCAGCCACTCCTGCGTGACCCATTTGCCCTGATCATCTTTTTCCGCAACGCGTATGCCGCCGTCATCCAGCAGCTGGATGGCCTGCTCAATGGCTTCCCTGATCTCCGCATCCACTGTGCTGGAGCTCCATGACTCGCGTGTATCCCAAGCCTTTTCAATGGTATCCTGTAAGTGACTCATGCTAGCTCCTTTAGCCGATGTTGCGGTCCTGTGCCGTCTGTTTTGTATCAATCTCAGCCGCATGCGAGCGGCCCTTACCTGTTGCTCTGTATGCCCATGCTGCATAATGCACATGGCCTTGCAAGCGTCTGCCCGCGCTAGCTCAGAACGATTTCCTGCGGTCTTTCGTGGCTGAGAAACTCCAGGTTGGACATCGTCAGACCATAGGCGCCTGCCAGACCAAAGACGGCAATATCACCGACATCAACGGCGTGCAGAAACACATTATTGGCCAGCTTGTCGGCGCCGGTACACAACGGTCCACCGAAATAGACCGCTTCATCACACACCTGTTCCTGGGTCGGGAACAGGGCTTTTCTGCCCATGCGTATGATGGCCAGTGGGTGGTTGATGGCGAGCGCTGCCGGACGGCGAAAATGATTGATGCCGCCGGCGCAGATTACCTGCTTTTTGCCCCGGCTGTCCTTGATGTCGAGCACCTCTGTACAGAACCAGCCTGAGTCGGCCGCCAGATAGCGGCCCAGTTCGAGGAAAAAGGTACGTCCGCCGAAACCATACTGCGTGATCAGTGCACTCAGACCATCGGCATAGGCCTGCGGATCAAAATCGTGCCCCTCTTCCAGATAGTCGACACCAAAGCCGCCACCGAAATCAATTGTGTCACAGCGTGTACCGGGGTGATCCAGCTCGATCTGTCGGGCCATGCCGAAAACCAGTTCACAGTTTTTCAGCAGGTCGTTCACATTGAGTACACCGGAGGCTGCATAGACATGCAGGCCGCGGAACCGCAAATGGCCGAGCGCCAGTAGCTGCGGCAGGATTTCGGCCAGCTTCTCTTCGTCGATACCGAATTTTTTCGAACCGCCCGAAAAGGTGGTTTGCGCTTCGTGGATATCAAAATCGGCATTGATGCGTAGCAGAATATCCTGCTTCCGACCCATGTCACTGCAGATGGCATTCAGCCGGTGCGCTTCGGTCAGGGATTCGATATGGATGGTGCGAATGCCGTGCGATACGCCCCAGCGCAGCTCTTCGGGCGATTTGCCGGGCCCTGTATAAATCAGCTGATCGCCATTGAAGCCAGCCACCACGGCTTTTTCCGCCTCGCCGAGACTGGCGATTTCAATGCCTTTGGCGCCGGCGCTGCGTGCTGCCAGCAGGAAAGCCGGATGCGGATTGGCCTTCATGGCGTAAAATACCTCTACACCGGCGGGCATGATGTTGTTCAGGTAGACGATTTTTTCACGCATCGACGTGGTGTCATAGAGATAGCAGTTCAACGTCGCCTCTGTTGCTGCCATCTGACGCAAATGCTGTTCGATATGTAGTGGAATATTCATGATTTCATGCTCACTGCCTTGAGTCGTCTGCCCAGCTCGGCAGCCTTTTCCGGCCCATCGACCAGTGCGATACGTATGTAGCCGCGTCCGGGATTGTCGCCCGACGCCTCATCGGCCGAGAGATAAGAGCCGGGTAGCAGGGTTACGGCCTGCTGCTCGTAAGCAGCAACGGCAAATGCTTCATCGTCGGTAACCGGTAGCCATATAAAAAATGTACCTGCAGGAGGCTTTCCCTGACCGAAGGCCGTAAAAAATGCCTTCAGGCTCTGACGGTAGAGAGCCAGATGCTCTTTGACATGCGCCTCATCCGACCATGCCGCTGCCGCCACATGCTGTAGCGGTAGTGGTGTAGCCGGTCCCGTATAGCTGCGTAACTTGGCAAAACGGGCGATCAGTGCGGCATCTCCGGCAATCAGACCGGAGCGCAGACCAGGCAGGGCAGAGCGTTTGGAGAGTGAATTCATTACCAGGCAGCGGGCATAGTCATTACGGCCCAGTGATGCAGCAGCCTGCAGCAGGCCGACCGGCGGCTTCTCCTGCCAATAGATTTCCGAATAACATTCATCGGAGATGATATGGAAATCATGTCGATCGGCCAGCTCGATCAGGCGGGTGAAATAGTCCTGATCGGCGATCCAGCCGGTCGGGTTGGACGGGGAGCAGACATAGACCAGTGCCGTATTGGCCCAGACATCATCAGGCACGGCATCAAGATCCGGTTCAAAGCGATTTGTTGCGGTGCACGGCATGAAATAGGGCGCGGCACCAGCTGTAATCGCAGCACCCAGATAGATCTGATACATCGGGTTGGGCATCAGTGCGTAAGGTTTGTCCGAGGCATCCGGGTTGACCAGTGCATGCGCAATGGCAAACAGTGCTTCACGCGTACCGTTGGCACTGAGTACCTGCGTGGCCGGATCAATATGGGTTAGCCCATAGCGGCGCTTCAGCCATGCGGCAATGGCCTCGCGTAAGGCATCGTTGCCGGTGGTGGCCGGGTAGCGGGAGAAGCCGTCCAGATGGGCGGCGAGTGTGCCGGCAACAAAATCGGGCAGCGGCAGGCGCGGCTCGCCTGCACCGGCATCAATATGAGGCAGTTCGGGATTGGCATGGTGCCCTGTCAGCAGCTTTTTCAGGCGTGCAAACGGGTAGGCACCCAGTTGATCCAGTCGCACCTGTTGTGATTGATTTGTATGGCTCATGTTGACCTCAGAGAGAGAGATCCACGCCCTTGGCATGGATAGCACGGCTCCACGGGCCCAGGTTACCGTCAATATCATAGGCGCGGATGCGAAACAGGTACTCGGTTTTATCAGTTCTCAGCGGGATCAGCCGTTTTGACGGGCTATCTACCTGTACGGGGAGGGGTGGGCGATTATAAAAGCGGCGCCACAAGCCGGGGCACTGGCAGTACGGATCCATGGTGGTGCGGTCGACCTGAAAGCCTACGCCCTTCTCATTGCCGGTGAGTACAAAGGTCAGCTCCAGGACATTGCCGACGACCCGGTCGTGCAGGTCATTAAGCCGGGGCATGTCGTTATCGGATGTGATTTGCGGTGCTTCCTTGCGGCCGCAAGCGGATAGTGCAAGCAAGCAGATGAGCAGCAGTGCGCTGAATATGCGCCATTTATGCATGATGATTCTCCAGCTGTTTCTTCCATAGCTCAACCTGCGCTGTCACCTGTGACGGTGCTGTGCCGCCGATATGATCGCGGGCGGCAACACAGGCTTCCACCGACAGTGCGCCGACCATCTCGGCGCTCAGGCGCGGATCAATCTGGTGGCAGGTTGCGGCATCCATCTGATGTAACTCAATGTCGGCCTTGATGCAGTGGCCAACCGATTTGCCGACGATTTCATGCGCATCACGGAACGGTACGCCGGCTCGCACCAGTGCGTCAGCCAGATCGGTGGCGGTGGCGAAGCCGGAGGATGCAGCGGCATGCAGGATGTCGATGTTGACGCGCATACCCGGCAACATATCGCCGAAGACGCGCAGGCTGCCCTGCAGATTATCAAAGGCATCGAAGATCGCTGTCTTGTCCTCCTGCATGTCCTTGTTGTAGGCCAGCGGCAGCCCCTTGACGGTGACCAGCATGGCCACCAGACCGCCGATAATGCGTCCGGCTTTGCCGCGGACCAGCTCCGGCATATCCGGGTTTTTTTTCTGCGGCATGATCGATGAGCCGGTACAGAATGCGTCTGGCAGATCAATAAAGCGGAACTGGGCGCTCATCCAGAGGATCAGCTCCTCGGCCAGGCGCGAGAGGTGTACGGCACATATGGATGCCGCAGCCAGCAGTTCGATAATAAAATCGCGATCGGATACGCCATCGAGTGAATTGCGTGTAGGGCCGTCAAAACCCAGTTCGGAGGCAGTCATATGGCGATCAATGGCGAAAGTGGTGCCGGCGAGTGCCGCCGATCCCAGCGGACACAGGTTCATGCGACGGCGCGCATCGAGAAAGCGACCGCTGTCGCGCTCAAACATCTCGACATAGGCCAGCAGATGATGCCCCAGCGTTACCGGTTGCGCTGTCTGCAGATGGGTAAAGCCGGGCATGATGGTGGCAGCATGCGTTTCAGCCAGGGTAACCAATACGCCTTGCAGCTTGCGGATATATGCGACCATCGTATCGGTGCGTGTGCGCAGGTAGAGGCGTGTATCGGTGGCAACCTGATCGTTGCGCGAGCGGGCGGTGTGCAGTCGCTTGCCTGCATCGCCGATCTTTGCCGTCAGCCGCGATTCGATATTCATATGTACGTCTTCGAGTGCAATCTTAAACTCGAATTCGCCTGATTCGATTTCAGCGCTGACTTCATCGAGGCCGTGCAGGATGGCATCGAGATCATCGGCGCTGAGGATGCCCTGCTTGCAGAGCATGCGGGCATGCGCACGCGAGCCGGCGATATCTTCGCCATACATGCGGGCATCGACATCGATCGAGGCATTGAATGCTTCTACAAATTCATTGGTGGGGGACTCAAATCTTCCGCCCCATGGTTTTTCAGACATGGCAGACACCTGTATAGTTCATGGCGCAACCCTATCTCCGGAAGCTGTGGACGGAAACAATGGGTACTGCAAGGGCATCTGTTGATGCGGACGCAAAAGCGTATGCAGAGCCGTGTTGTTGTATGGAGCGTGAAGATACGCCTTGTGCAGGCATTGCAGCGCAACAGTTTGATATTGCCGGCTGATTTGCGCATGACTGCTGACGCGGTCATGCATATTGATCAGTAATGGGGTGGTGGTGTCTCTTCATCCGGACGTGCCAGCCCTGATGAGCCCTGCTGCTTGAGATGACTGCGTAACTGCTGTACTGCTGCTTCCAGCCTGTCGATCTGTTTTTGTTGGCGGGTGACCACCTCATTCAGCTCACCGATGGTATGGTCCTGATAGGACATTCTTGTTTCCAGTTCAATAATGCGATCTTCCATGGCCGGGATGCTAGCGCAGAGAGCCGTACTGTGCAGCAGCATTATCCGCTATGGCTTAAAGCAGGGAGAGGCTGTTGCCTCCCCCCCTGCAAGCCTGCTGCAGCAGGCTCACGCCAATGGTTCAGACGTGAGCGTATGTGTTAGAAGTGGTAGGTCGCGGTGCCGGTGATGCCCCACATCCTTGCTTTGGAACCGGCTGCAAATACGCTGCCTGTGCCCAGTTTGACCGGGAACATATACTGAACCCACTCGGCACCAACAGAGGTCTGGTTGTCGAGTTTGTAGTCGAAGCCAGCGCCCAGGCTCAAGCCGGTTTTTGTCTGGGTCTGGGTGGCGGTAACACCTGCAGTAACCGATTGGCCCTTGATGCGTGCGGTGGTGGCACCGGCAAGCATGTACATATCGAGGTCGGATGCGACCGAGTATTTGATTTTAGCAAGGTAGGCAACAAAGAGAGGGCTGGAGAAGGAGAGGGTATTGCCTGCTGCATAGCTCTTTTTGTTCTTGCCGGTCATGCCGATGCGCAGCTCTGCTGCAAAATAGTCATTGAAATCAGCACCGGCCTTGAGATAACCGCCTACGGATGATTTTTTCTGGTCGATGCCAGCGGCTTTGTAATCAGTGGTGATGGTGCCCAGGCCGAGGCCGGCGTAGTAGGACGGATCCTGAGCCTGCGCTGCGGTTGCTGTGCAGGCCATGGTCGCTGCCAAGGCGGCTGTAATGATCATTTTTTTCATGTGAATGAACTCCTTGATACGGTCGCGAAGCGATGCCGTTTTTTAGCGCGGCGCACCATAGGAGTTGAATATGAAATGAAACTGAATCATGCCCGGGCACAGGGGCTAGCTGCCCCCGTGCCCGGGATCATGCCGGGTTATTTGGCGGTTTTCAGGAATGCGATGATTTCATCGGCACGGGCGTCAGCCACATGCTGGGACGGCATCTTGGTTATTTTGCCTGCCGCTTTGGCCACAGTCTTGGAGTCTTCAATCCATGCCTTCAGATTCTCCTCGTTCCAGGTAAAGTCGCTCTCTTTCAGGTAAGTGCCGTATCTGTAATCTTCAACACTACCGGCTTTTTTACCCACGATGCCGAACAGGTTGGGGCCCATTCTGTTTTTTCCGTCCTTGTCGAAGGTGTGGCACGTTTTGCACTTGCTTTCCGCGCCGGCTGTAGCTTCGCTGATAGCAACGCCGGCCAGCATCAGTGCTGTTGCCGTTGCAAGTATCACTGCTTTTTTCATAGGAGACTCCTTTTAGTATCTGTTCAACCCTTGAATCATTCTGCTTCAAGACCGCAATTGTAGTGTGGTTAGCTGAACTCAGTCTGAACGTGCGGATTGCCCCTGTGACGCTTGTCAGGGAGGTGGGTATTTGAGTCATTCGTATCTATCGTAGCTGCTGCACAGCCGTTAGCATGGCTTGCATGTCACATAACACGGGATACGTTGGCGCCATGAAATTGATACTGCGTTCACTGCTTCTGCTATCGGGCTGCATCTCTGCTCTGTTGATCGGCGGCTGTGACAGCCATGACAACACTGGCAAAAAAACAGCAAACAAGCCGGTGGTGGTGCTCAAGGCCTATGCCATGACGCTGCATGATCGGGTGGAAGCGCTCGGTACGGCGGAGGCGCGCGAAGCGGTCAATATCACTGCCAGGCTTGCCGGTCGACTGGAAGAGATCAGCTTCACTGATGGCCAGTTTGTGCACAAGGGCGATGTGATCGCGCGCATGGATCAGGATGAAGAGCAGGCGCAGCTGGTTGCCGCCACAGCACAGATGGCCGAGCATCAACGTGAGATCAAGCGGCTGGAAATGCTGTTAGCCCGCAAGGCTGCTGCCACACGCGATCTGGATGAGCGCAAGACACTGGCCGCGGTGACCGCCAGCGGCATCGCCCAGATCAGGGCCCGCATTGCCGAGCTTACGCTGACGGCACCGTTTGACGGCAAACTGGGTATTCGCCGTGTCAGTCCCGGTGCGCTGATTCAACCGGGTACGCTGATTACCACGCTGGATGCTGCCGATACGATCAATGTCGATTTCACTATTCCGTCAACCAGCCTGCAGGGACTTGCTGCCGGTGCCGCGATTCAGGCAACCACCGGCGCGCGGGCGGGTGAGCTGTTCACCGGCACGCTGACAGTTATTGATTCGCGCATTGATCCGCTGACACGCTCTATTCTGCTGCGTGCCCGCATCGATAACAGGGATGGCCGGCTGATTCCGGGCATGCTGATGCGGGTTGTGTTGCTGGAGCATGAGCGCGAGGCGCTGATGGTGCCGGAGGAGAGTATCACCCAGCGGCAGGAGGCCCACTACCTGACGCTGGTGGGGGCAGATGGCGTCGTCGAGCAGAGAGTCGTGCAGACCGGCCGGCGGCGAGATGGCCTGGTGGAGATTGTCCACGGACTGGTTGCGGGCGAGCAGGTGATGGTGCGCGGCATGGGCTTTGTCAAACCCGGACAGGCAGTCACTGTCAGTGAAACATGGGAGCGTATCCGCGAATCTTCGTATCCGCCACAGAACGGAGAGCAGTAAAGCAATGTTGCATACAGATTTGACGCAAAAGGGCGTGTGTTATGTGGCTCTCTGATACCAGTGTGCGCCGGCCGGTGCTGGCACTGGTATTGAACCTGCTGCTGGTGGTATTCGGCATACTCTCTTTCACCCATCTGCCGCTGCGTGAATATCCGGATATCGACCCGCCGGTGATCTCCATCAGCACGGATTACCGGGGTGCCGCTGCCAATGTGGTGGAGACGCGTGTCACCGAGCTGATTGAAGGGCGCATTGCCGGTGTTGAAGGTATACGCTCCATCAGCTCGCAAAGCACCGATGGCCGCTCGAAAATAACCATCCGCTTTACCATCAATCGCAACGTTGATGCCGCAGCCAATGACATCCGCGATCGTGTTTCGCGCATCATGGATGATTTGCCGGATGGCGCCGATGCCCCGGATATCCGCAAATCCGATGCCGATGATCAGGTTATTATGTGGGTGCATCTGACAGCCAAAGGCATGTCGACGATGGCTGTGACGGATTATGCCAAACGCTACCTGGAGGACCGCTTCGCAGCCCTCGACGGCGTGGCACGCGTGCAGATCGGCGGCGCCAAGGAGCAGGCGCTGCGTATCTGGCTGGATCGCAATAAACTGGCCGCTTTCGGGCTGACGGTTACCGATGTCGAGGCGGTCCTGCGTCAGGAGAATGTGGAGCTGCCGGCCGGTACGCTGGAATCGAAGAAACGCGATTTTACCGTGCGTATGCTGCGCAGTTACCAGAGTGTGGATGACTTTCGCGGTCTGGTGCTCAAGGCAGGTAATGATGGTTATCTGGTGCGTCTCGGTGATCTTGCCAGGGTAGAGATCGCGCCTGTCGAAGAGCGCAGCACCTTGCGCGGCAACGGTATTGCCATGGTCGGTATCGGTATCGTCAAGCAGTCCAAGGCCAATACGCTCTCGGTTGCCGCACTTGGCAAGCAGGAGATGGCGCGTGTCAATGCGGTGCTGCCGCCGCATATGCATATGGAGCAGAGCTACGACTCCAGTGTGTTTATCGACAGTGCGATCAATGAAGTATTCAAAACCCTGCTCATCGCCATTCTGCTGGTGGTCGGTGTGATCTATCTGTTTCTCGGCAATGTGCGGGCCATGCTGGTGCCGGCTGTGACGGTGCCGATTTCGCTGATCGGTACATTCGCGGTGCTCTATGCCTTCGGCTACACCATCAACCTGCTGACGCTGCTGGCGCTGGTGCTGGCCATCGGACTGGTGGTGGATGATGCGATTGTCGTGGTCGAAAATATCCACCGCCGCATCGAGATGGGCGAGTCGAAGCTGGTTGCGGCCTTTCGCGGCACGCGTCAGGTCGGCTTTGCCGTGATTGCCACCACGGCCGTGCTGGTTGCCGTATTCGTGCCGATCACCTTTATGGAGGGTGATACCGGTCGCCTGTTCGGTGAATTTGCCATTGCCATTGCTGCGGCGGTGATCTTCTCCAGCTTTGCCGCGCTGAGTATTGCACCGATGATGGCTTCGAAGCTGCTGGATGAGAGCGGCAAACAGAGCCGTTTTGCCATGGCGATGGATCGCGGCTTCGACACACTGCGGCGATCTTACCTGCGCAATCTGGAGCGTGTGCTGAACAGGGCGTGGCTGGCGCTGCTGGTGGTTGTGGTGATGCTGGTTGCCGCAGTCTGGTTGATACGTGAGATCCCGCAGGAATTTTCGCCGAAAGAGGATCGCGGTGTCTTCTATATTTCCATCAAGGGACCCGAGGGTGTCTCTTATCGCTATTTGCGCGAGCATATGGATGAAATCGAGCGGCGCCTGATGCCGTTTACCGCAACCGGTGAGTTCCAGCGCCTGTTGATTCGCGCTCCCGGCAGCTTCGGCTCCTCCTCGAACTTCAGCGATGCGCGCGGCATTGTCGTGCTCAGCCACTGGAAAACCGGCCGCAAGCCGATCTGGTATTACCTCGATCAGGTCAAGAAACTGACGGCGGATATTCCGGGCGTACGTGTCTCCACGACCGTGCGTCAGGCCTTCGGTGGCGGTCAGGTCAAGCCGGTGCAGTTTGTGCTGGGCGGACCCACCTATGAGGAGCTGGCGCGCTGGCGCGATATCATCATGGCCAAGGCAGCTGAAAATCCGGGGCTGGTCGGGCTCGATCATGATTATGATGAAACCAAGCCGCAGATCGGGCTGACGGTGCTGCGCGATCGCGCCGATGCACTCGGTGTATCGGTGACGGAGATCAACCATACGCTGGAAACACTGATGGGTACCCGCAAAGTGACCACCTTTATTGACCGCGGCAAGGAGTATGACGTCATCCTGGAGAGTGAGAAATCGCTGAAGCAGGAGCCGTCGGATATCGCCAATACCTGGGTGCGCTCGGGCCGCAGCGGCCAGCTGATCCCGCTCTCCAATCTGGTGGAGATCCATGAGTTTGCCGATAGCAGTACACTCAATCGCTATAATCGCCAGCGCGCCATTACGCTGGAGGCGAATCTGGCCGATGGCTATTCGCTGGGCGAGGCGCTGAACTATCTGGAGGGGCTGGTGCGCGATGAGCTGCCGCCCGGTGCCACCATTGATTTCAAGGGGCCGTCTCAGGACTTTATCGACAGCGGCTCATCGATGTATCTGGTGTTTGCGCTGGCGCTGGTGGTGGTTTTCCTGGTGCTGGCCGGCCAGTTCGAAAGCTTTATCCATCCACTGATCATCATGCTCACCGTGCCGCTGGCGATTACCGGTGCTCTGGCTGCACTCTGGCTGTTCGGCATGAGTCTGAATATCTACAGCCAGATCGGGCTGATTATCCTGATCGGCATTGCCGCCAAGAACGGCATTCTGATTGTCGAGTTTATCAATCAGCTGCGTGATGAGGGGCTGGAGTTTCGTGCGGCCATTCTGGAGGCGGCCGGCAAGCGTTTGCGTCCGATTGTCATGACCGCACTGACCACGGCCATGGGGGCTGTGCCATTGATTCTCTCATCCGGTGCCGGTGCTGAAACGCGGCTGGTGATCGGCACGGTGATCCTCTCCGGCGTGCTTGTTACCACCTTTTTAACCCTGTTTATCGTGCCGGCTATCTATCGCTTGTGGTCGGCCCATACCTCCTCGCCACTTGCCACCGGGCGTAAGCTCGAGGCCGAGCTTGCGCGCTATCAGGAGCGGATATGAGTCGCCTGCTGCTCATGGCGCTGCTGGCGGCCATCAGCGGTTGTACGCTGGGGCCGGACTACAAACCGCCGGTTTTTCAGCATAATGAGCAGTGGCATAGTGAAAGCATGATCAAAAGCGAGGGGAAGCAACCGGCCGAGGGGAGTCTCTGGTGGCAGCAGTTCAATGATCCGTTGCTGGCCGGGTTGATTACGCAAACCATGCAGGGAAATCGCGATCTGGCGGTTGCTCTGGCCAATATCGAGCGGGCCAAAGGTTTGCGGCGTGAGGTTGCAGCAGGCTATTTGCCGACGCTCGATGCCGGCGGCTCGGCCAGCCGAAGCCGCTACAGCCGGCAGACAGGTTTCGGCGCCAATACCGGTACACGCAGCACCTTCAGCGCCGCACTAGATGCCAGCTGGGAGCTGGATCTGTTCGGTCGTACCCGCAGGTCTGTGGAGGCGGCCGATGCGCAGATCGAGGGTACACAGGCGGCGCGCCAGGCATTGATGCTGTCGCTGACGGCGGAAGTGGCGGTCAGCTATTTTGAACTGCGCGGATTGCAGCGGCAGATGCAGATGACCATGCGTGATATCGAACTGCTCAAAGAGGTGGAAGAGATCGCGCAGGCCAGAGCGGAGCTGGGTGTGGCCAGTGATATGGATCAGTCGCAGGCACGCGGTGAGCGGGAAAATATCGAGGCAGGCTTACCGAACCTGCAAGCGGAGATCACCGCGCGTATCTACCGTATCTCGGTACTGACCGGGCAGGCACCCGAATTTTATGCGGCTACCCTCAAGCAGGATCGTCCTCTGCCGGTGGTGACAGACAGGGTGCCGGTAGGGCTGCGCTCGCAGATGCTCAAGCGGCGTCCGGATGTGCGACAGGCCGAGCGTGAACTGGCAGCGGCGACCGCCACTATCGGTGTGGCGCGCGCCAATATGTTTCCCAGTTTTTCACTGACCGGCTCAGCCGGCTCCAGTGCGCGGGTATTTACCGATCTGTTTACACCAGCCACGCTGACCCGCTCGATCGGGGCACTGCTTAACTGGCCGCTGTTTGCCGGCGGTGCACTCTCGGCAGGTGTGGACATTGCCGAGGCCGACACGCAGGCAGCCCTGGCTCGTTATGAGCAGAGCGTACTGCTGGCGCTGGAGGATGCCGAGTCGGCACTGATGCGCTATGCCAGCGAGTGGCAGACGCTGAAACGGTTGCGGGCCGCTGAAGCTTCGCGCAAGCATGCCTATGAAATTGCCCGCCTGCGTTACGAGGCCGGGCAGGACACCTTCTTGCTGATGCTGGATGCCGAACGGGCGCTGATCACTACACGCAACAATGTTGTCAGCAGTGAAACGCGGGTACTGACCACACTGGCGCAGCTCTACAAGGCACTCGGCGGGGCGTGGCAGCCGGCCTAGGGGTCTGTCGGACTTATGAGAAATCTACTGCGCGGCAGGGATAGCGGCCCAAAATATTCTGATTCATCGTCACATAGTCACCACTATGCTCCTCAAAATCATACTATTTTTGACTCGCTCTTCCACCTGCTCGCTACGATCGCCCTAAGGCCGACAGGCTCCTAGAGCCAGTGCAGGGGCGGTTGCTGTATGGCGCTGAGCTGTTCCTTGAGTGATTGCAGGTGATCCTGCCAGTAGTGGTGGCTGTTGAACCACGGAAAGGCGACTTTGAAGGCCGGGTCCTCCCAGCGCTGTGCCAGCCAGGCGGCATGATGCATGATGCGCAGGGCGCGTAGCGGCTCAATGAGGATCAGTTCGCGCCGGTCAAAGTGATGGAACTGCGTGTAGGCATTGAGTATCGTATTCAGCAGCGAGGTCTGCTGCTCCCTATCGCCGGAGAGAAACATCCACAGGTCCTGAATGGCCGGGCCCGTACGGGCATCATCGAAATCGACAATAAACGGTCCCCCGTCATGCCAGAGTATATTGCCCGGATGGCCGTCGCCGTGCAGACGTATCTTTTGCGGTGATGCCTCATCGAATATCTGCTCGATCATATCCAGCAGCTCTTCGGCAACGTCGCTGTAGGCGGACTCCAGCTCACGCGGAATAAAGTCGTGTCCAAGCAGAAATGAGCATGAATCATCGCCAAAGGTATCGACATTCAGCTCCGGCCGGTGGATGAAATCATGCTCGGCGCCGAGTGCATGGATGCGTGCCATATAGCGCCCCAGCTGCTGCAGCTGCTGACGATCTTCCAGATCAGGGGCACGACCGGGACGGCATGGATAGAGGGCCAGGCGGAATACGCTGTCATGGTGCAGGGTTTCACCGGCAAGGATCAGCGGCGCAATAACAGGGATATCGAGATCGGCCAGCTCCAGCGTGAAATCATGCTCTTCAATAATGGCCGCATCACTCCAGCGGTTGGGCCGATAAAACTTGGCCACAACCGACGGTCCGTTTTCTATGCCGATCTGGTAGACGCGGTTTTCATACGAGTTGAGCGCCAGCTGGAACCCATCGCACAGCAGGCCTGTGCTCTCGACAGCCTTGATGACCTGTTCGGGGCCGAGTGCAAAAAAAGAGTCTCTCCTGTCATCCATGCAGCCGAGGCTAACAGGTTGCACTCATCCGTCGCTGTTTGATCAATGTAGCGGGGATCACAGATCCGATCTGTCAGCGTACCCATACTTTTGCCTATGAATATGACCCGACAATATTCCTTAATCATTGCACTGCTGGCTGCGCTGCTGTTGTCTGCCTGTTCCGGTGGTCAGTTCGCATCATTGCTGGATGCAGATCAGCGGCCGGTACCGACGCTGGTGCAGAAGCAGTCTGCCCCGCCGGTCGATGTTGCGACTAAAAAGGCGGATTTCTTTGCCGCTATCAAGCCGGCTGTGGTGCAGGAGAACAAACGTATTCGCGCGCTGCGGGAGGAGATCTTCGCACTGCGTCAGTTGCGCAGCCCGTCATCCGCCGAGCTACAGCGCATCAAGCAGGTCGCAGCCATTTACAAGGTGGAGCTGACCGGTAACAAGCCGGATGGCGCATTCTGGCATGCGCTGCTGGCCAGGGTGGATGAAGTGCCGCTGGAGATGGCGCTGGTGCAGGCCGCCAATGAGTCAGCCTGGGGTCAGTCCCGCTTTGCCCGTGAAGGCAATAATTATTATGGTCAGTGGTGCTACAAGAAGGGTTGCGGCCTGGTGCCCGAACAGCGCAATAAGGGCGCGACACATGAGGTGCGCCGCTTTGCCAGCATGGAAGCATCGGTGCGCGCTTATATGCAGAATATCAATACATCAGCCGCCTATGCCGAGTTCCGCAGCATTCGCCAGAGTCTGCGCGTGCAGAGCCGTCCACTGGACGCCGAAAGTCTGGCCTACGGCCTGCGCTCCTACTCGGAACGCGGCATGGCCTATGTGAAAACCATTCGTGCGATGATTCGCAGCAACCGCGAGCTGATCGCCAATAGCTGAAACCGTGAATCAGGTTGGCCTGTGACTCGAAGGGTTATCCTGTAAACAGGTCACCTGACTCTGTACGACCAGTTGCCAGTGTCCCTGCTTGGGGTTTGACCATTCGTTCCAGTTCAGTTTGACCGGCCACTTCCCTGGCCAACTTAGGTCTTTCATCATTAATAGGTAAACTGTCCCCGGATTTTCCTATCTCCAGGGCAATTTGACGACAGCTAACACCTGGCTGACAGGTAAGGGTTATAGCTTCGCGCTTAAACTCTGCGCTGTATTTTCTTCGTTTGGTCATGGACACTCCTCATGGGCATAGTATGCCTCTTTTTAGCCTGAATAATTCATAAAAAGAGGTGAGCCCCGCCTAACCCATTGATATAATGGTGGTTCCGCAACCCGTGCTTCGGACGAAGCAAGCCAACGAGGCTCACCATGACAAAAGCTACATTAAAACAACT
>Ga0210009_1000611_pt1 | contig 37868 bp, 32 predicted proteins | sample CryGeyCG2114_065_FD_185457 | JGI IMG/M metagenome (GOLD analysis project Ga0210009, IMG submission 185457) | Groundwater microbial communities from aquifer - Crystal Geyser CG12_big_fil_rev_8/21/14_0.65 (SPAdes) (version 2) | ecosystem: Environmental > Aquatic > Deep subsurface > Groundwater ...
TTCTGAATGTGTTTTTGATTGCATTTTGGACAGATTTTAATCATATGATTTAAAATAGAGCGGATAAACCGCTCTATTATGCTCCAAATTGGATTAAAAACCTACCAGAAAATGTCTATTAAGCCTATTTGGCTTTACAATACCAAATACTCCTTATTTTAGCCACACACTATTTTCTATTATGCCTACTTCTTTGATTAATCTACTATGAATAATTTCATCAAGCAGAAAATTACGAAACTCTTCAGAAGTTACTTTTTTTATATGAGGTAGCGAATCAATTTTCATGTTCTATGATGAGATGTAGTATATTTTGTTTTGATTGAATTCTGATTTCAGATCAGATATATATTATGATTCGATTGTTTCTATTCGAATATTATCAATAAGTTCAAATTCTGAATAAATATTTGTGGCAAGTAGTGTTTTCTCAATTATAGATCTGTGTTCTTTCTTTACTTTGACAACATATACACCTTTTTCATATTCGGTTTTTTCAATATACTGATCAATAGTATAAAGTGATATCTCTAGAGAAAATACAAGATCAAGTATTTGTTTCTTGTTTTCTGGAGAAAGAGTTTTAAATCTCTCTTTCATCTGAATGAGATTTGGAGTTCCATCTGCATTCAATAGTTTACTTTCTGTTAATTTTTTCTTAATCTCTTCTGGACTATCAGAAGCAAGCGCTTCACCTGTTATGAGAAGTATAGTAATCCCTGCGAGTGCCCCCGCTGCGACTTTTCCATAGGAAGGGAATTTTGAAAGGTATTGAGCTCCAAGTCGTGCTCCATCGGCACCAACTTTCCAAAGAGATCAGGAGAGTCTTCCGAGTGAGCCAATGGCTCGCGTAGTATCGATAACAGGCTTAAGGGCAAATTCCACAACTCCCATTTTTCATTTCGCTCAAACAAGCTTCGTAAAAATCCATAGATCGATACCTCCAAGTACGAATCCCGCAACTCCCTCCCCTATATTCTCGACGTCTATAGTTCCATCGCGATTGATTCATATATTCGCATCTCATATCATAAGTGCTGGTCACCAGATAGGAACAAAATACCGAAGAGATTTTAGTACTTCTCCGTCTGGTTTCATGCCTTCATGTATCGTTGTTCCTGCAACGATAAATACCGGAAGATGTGAAAAAAGTCATCGTACGAGTTCTGGAGATTGTGAAGCAAGTACCCCCACTTCTTTCATAAACCCTCGAAAATCTGTCGGATTTTTGAAGTGCACTACGGTCTTGTTGAGATTTCCTGGAATTTCTAGAAATTGTCCATAGGCTCTAATCTTTGCAAGTGTCCGAAACTTATCAGGATTAATACTATGTGAAAGTGACTCAATATAATTTGCATTGCGAGATATAAACATATCCTTCATATAAGCTTTATTCCACGCATCAAGACCGAGCCCCTCGATAGCACCAGTTTTCATCCAAGAAAGAGGCTTGTATTTTTGTTTCAATACACCGAGTTCTTTTTGTGCGGCTTCGTATGTGATTGTTCCATTTTTGTAACTCACCACGGCTTCGAGTGCTTTTTTATTAAGCACTGCAGCTTCTCGCATCTCCTTGAGAGCAGCGATATCCGCAGCTTTTTCTGGAGCAATCTTTGAAAGTGTTGCGATTATCTGATCCATCTTCTCGATTTTTTTATTCACTCATGGGACAAGAACAGAAAGAGTACTAATATTATCCGTATTCAAAAATCGCATTGGCTGAGCAAGAATATACCCGATATCTCCGAGCATACTCGTAATAAAACCACCCTTTCGGTAAAAGATAGCCAAGAGAAACATTTTCTCTCCTGAGGTCATATTTTCTGTGATGGTTGCAAGAGAAACTTCTCCTCCAAATTCCGGAGACATTTCAACTCCAGAGATACTCTTTGCAACATATCGAATCGTCCCTTTTGTTGTTTCTACAAAATCAAAAGCTATATTAGAGACATTAATTACTCATTCTCGAACAAGTTCATAAACCAGACCGAGTCCAGTTCCAGTTAATGCGGCAACATTTTTTAAATTAAGGTTTATAGTCCCATTTTCATCGACAAAAGTTTCATGAACTCAATCAACTCGTTTTTTGAGAATAGCACGAAGTTTATCTCCTTTGGTTGTCCCATCAGAAAGTTTTTCTTCTCCATTAAAGTTATATTGTTTCTTCAAATCTGCACTCAATGTTCCAAAAAGTTTCTCTTCGATTTCTTGTTTCTTTTCCTTAGTAAGTTCTTTTCATTTCTCTCCTACATCATCCATTACTGATTCTACTGATGGAATTTCAAATCCAAAAAAATCCAAAAACATTTTTCCAAGTTTTGTCTGAGCAAGTGCAAGTTTTGCTTTATCCCACATATTTTCGAGTTTATCCCAAAGAGATGATCCTTTATCAACCATATCAAGTCCTTCGGTATTTTGTAGATCCGCCATACCTTCTTTGAAGGTAGTTCACATGCCTGTAAAAATAGCACCAACTCCTCCAACTGCAAGAGTCTTTTTAAAGGCATCGGCCTTGTCTCGCGTACTACTCACCACCTCTGATTTTTCGGTAATAAATGCCTTGATTTTTTCGAGCTGTTCCGCACTCGGAACCGTATCAAGGGTTTTCCGAAAATCCTCCAAATCCTTCCGTGTAACTTCAAATGCCCGAGAAATCTCAGGAATATCAAGAGGACTTGTGATCCCTAATTCTGTACGGAGGCGTTCTTTGGAATCGATTTTTATAGAAGATTCGTGTGAGAATGTTTCTGGAGTGGACATGAATTTTTATATTTTAGAAATAATTTTGTTCTTAGATATTTATGATATTCGATCATAAATATCAACAGTTGTATGTCTTACGGCCTCTTCAAGAGTATACCCAAGATATCCATATGTAACACCTTTCCCAGTAAGTTTTACTCCTTCCATGGCAATTGTTGCTCCATTCACAACTTTCGCTGATCATTTTCCTACAACCTTTACGAGCGTACCAACTCATGGAATGAGTCCAACCGCTCAAAAAGCATCACGAGCTACCATTTCTTCGGTAGAAAGCTCTCGATCTCCGAGCCAAAGTTTTTTATACCAGTCATTGTTTGCTATCATAAGATCGTGAGCTCCTCCAATAACAGGAACGAATCCTAATGCCAAGTCTCCGGTTGTTTTCATGTTTTCTTTGGAAATACCTTTATTCCAGATATCTCCCCAAGCATCTCTAGAATCCCATGCAATAGCAAGAAGTGCTGTTCCAATAGTAATCTTTCCTATTTTTGTCTCAATGAGTTTCTTTGCTAAATTATCAGCACCTCCATTTGCCTTCACGAGATTCTCCACCCATGGTGATTGTTGTGCGAGTTTTTTAATCGCTTCTGGATCAAGTTTCTGAAGATTTTTTATCCCATTTGTTTCAAGGGCGGTAATTTTCCCGTTGATTTCCTGAATAATTCTCTCTCCTTCTTTTTTATAGAACTCTGCCTTTGTTGGATCTTTTCCTGCAAGTTTATTGAATTCAGTAAGTTTTGTTTTTGCCTCTTCTTTAAGTGCTATAATTTCTTTATTTATCTGGTCAATTTGTTGTTTTTTGTATTCAACTGATTCTTTCTCTAATCAAATAGTTTCAGTATATGTCTTTACGTCATATTTTCGCAAAAGACTTTTGAGATTATCTCCGGATAATGCCTTGTATTCAAAAAGAAGTTTTTGAATTTTTGTCTTATCACCACCTGTAACAAATGCTATATCAAGTTCGTTTAACACTTTCATTCTCTCTTTTAAATCATGTGTATCTATGGAAGAAAGTTTTTTTGGAGAGGAAAGAAGAGATTGAATCTCCGTTTTTTCCAGAAGAACATCTGCTTTCAGTACCCTTGCAACATACTCATTAAACCAATTATTTGCCTTGCTCGCACTATCAAAAGTGCCATTTGTGAGTGGTCCACCCATTGTAACATAATCAATCTTATACCATATCCATTTTCAAGTAGCTGTCTTGGCTGAATTGGTGCCATCTTTAAAAGCAAGATCATGTGTTTTTGGAATAAATCCAAATTCAATGGCACGAGTGAGAATATAAAGACTGGAATATCCTTGTATTTCGAGTGACGTTGCGAGTTGTTCCATGCCTTCTGGAGTAGTGGGAACTGTTTCATTTGTTGTTGATACCTCAGCTACTACTGAACTCACTGCCACCGCTACTGGGGAAGTCTTTACAAAAAGATCACTCAGTGTCACATCAGATGATTCTTTCTTCGTCATGAGCGAATCAAGTATCTTTCGGATATCTTCTTGTCCGTGCTTTTCATAGAATTCCTTTCCCGTCATATTTCCAATATGTTCTATATTGCCAAAAAGCAATTCAAGGGAACCGGTCGTACCTCATTCAAGAGCTTTTTCAAGAGCACGAATCGGCTGATTTTTAAAATCCAGAGAAGTGGAAATACCATCAAATATTGCATCAAATTTTGTTTGTTCTATTGTTTGTATTGTTACATCTTGTCTTACTTCTGTTTTTGTTTGAATTATCTGTTCAGATTGAACGGTTCCTAATTTTTCAGGAGAAGGAGCTGGTTTTCCTGCCGTACTCGCTCTATCTCCTGATTTTTTCCCAAAATCAAGATCCAACCTTCCTGCAACCGCTTCGTTTGCAAGTCCGAGACCAAATACTCCTCCGAGAGTCTTCCAGAAACCAAACTTCCAAATCGCGGCAATAAGTCCTCCGATAACCGCGAGACTTCCCCAAGCACCCCCCTCCTTGGTAGCGGATGCAAGAATATCACCGAGTGCTTTTATGCCACCCCCGGCTCCGGCAGCAGCAATCTTTCCGATTGTTCCACCAATCTGACCGATTCACTCTCCAACAGACGATGTCATTTTATCTCCTGTGAATTGCGAAGTTGATAATACTGACGTGTCTGTACTAACTTTTTGAGCAAGTTTTGCAACATCTTGAGGTTTTGCAAAACTCTGAAAATCTTTGAAACCTTCTTGTGATAGTAGAAATGTTTCTTCTTGAATAGTAAGAGATTCATTTTTCGTCTTTTTTTCTTCAAGTTTTTTGAAGTATGCTTGCATATCTTCTTGAGAAGATATTGGCTTCACAATTATTGTTTGTGTATTATTATTTTTATCAGCAGTTTCTACTTGTGAACGGAGAAGTATTCCTGATCGGATAGTATCGAGCAATGATGAAGTTTTCTGTATAGTTTCATTGAGCGATTTCTCTAAAGCGATTTTATTGGCATCTAGCTCTGTATTTGCTGGGGAAATAGGATTGATATAGTCAATTGTAATGATTTTATCAGCATTGATAATAATGCGCTCATTGTGTTTTTCCAAGGTTTCAAGTATGATAGAACCGGCATAGCTTCGTAAGATCTGTTTTTGTGCAGAATCGCTAACAAAATCTATCAGTTTTTCAATTATTTTTGCTGATGTAATAATCTTTTCTGGTGCGAGATCAGAGAGTGCTTCTTTGATCTTTCTTTTTTCAGCATCAATATCGGTCTTAAGTTTATTCACCTTTCCTGCTGTTTTTAGTGAAATGACTTCACTTAAAATTTTCTTTTTTTCTTCAATCTTTTGCTGTTCCAATTTCTTGACGAGAGTTACATATTCCTCATTTCTAAACTGAATAGATCCGTCAAATAATAGATCTGCTTCAGTAATATCCTCCTGTCCAATCTGTTTAAGTGATTGTACCATTTCCTGTTTATCACGAAATTGAAATTCTTTAATATTTTCCGTTTGGATATTCTGTTCAAGTCTTTCTGAAGAAGAGAGAGTTTCTGTCATAAAAATATAGTTATATATATAATTTCCTTTATCATAACATATTTTAAAAGATAACACAAAAAAACGAACACAAAAAGTGCTCGTTTTTTAAAAGTTTATAATTTTATACTACTCGAGTAATAATAAGCTTCCCTTCATCTCCGAAAATTTCCTTACTAGACCCATTTCCTATTCCAATTAATACAGGAATTCACTCAATAATTTTAGATCTCGGGACAAATACATTTCCAGCAAAATATCTAAGTTTCACATCTTTTCCAATAAGTTCAATACTGGATACAGAAGGATTTACAAATCCCCCATTACTTAACTCCAGAGCAAACTGTTTATCTCCAATTGTAAGCTTGCTATTTTCAAATTTTACCCATTCATTTCCAAATTGGAATGGAATATTATCAGCATTTTCAAATGCTTTCATTAAAGCTGTTTTTTCAGTAACCTTCTGTGTATCATTTGCTCTCACTATAACAGTAGCGGGATTAATTTCTGTATTCATTGCTAAAATAGCCGTGTCTTTATAAGACAATATTTCCTTCAAAGAAATTTCAGAAACTTTCTCTTTATGAGATTGTTCTAAAATAGATTTTTGAAATAAAGGTTCGTTCTTAAATAATTTATTAAGAGTAGCAAATTCCATAATCATAGGATTTTTATCTGAAGCTTCAGTTGTCTCTGGAATTTTAAATGCCCATTCTCAAGATACATATCACATTCTGATTTTTGATTGTTGTTCTGGAGTAAGTTTTCCAAGAATAGGAAACTTATTTATTTGTTCTGTTGATGTTAATGATGTTTTCTCAGTACCATTTGTTATGGTAAATTGTGTAGTTACCAATGAATCAGATCATATTTTTAGTTGTTTTTTATAATCTTTTTTCTTTTTCTCATCAAGTAAATCATTTAATTTTTCATACAATCCTTCATAATTTTTATCTAAATCTTTTGAGTTAATTATCTTTTTTAATCTATATTCTTCTATCTCTCATTTACTATTTTTTCCGACTATTTTCCCCTCATTAAAAACCCCCATCCAAAATTCTTTCGTTTCTATATCAACCCCTTCCTCTTTGGTAAACTGAAAAAATGGAGTAAGTTTTTTCCGAGAAATACCAGAAAGATCTTTCCCTTCAAGAGTTTTTATATCTCCAGAATATTTCCCAGATTTTTTTGTATTTTCTATCTTTCCTTCTCTTACATCGGAAACTTGACCGAATTCTTGAAGTATACCCAAAGATCTTCGTTGTTTGAGTTCATTATCGAGCTGTCATTCTCGTTCTTCTTGTGTTCCATTATATCCAAGAAATTTTGCTATAAAATCAAATGAGAGAAGCCATTTAAAGAAATCTACCAAAAAACTTGGAGCATTCGCGAGAAAATTCATTCCTTGTTCTTTTATTTGTTCCATCGGAAAAATCTTTTTATCGATTTTATGAACATTTCATTTGAGATTTTCGATATATGATTTCTTATTTATTTCACTCATTGCTTGAATGTCATTTGAGACTTCTCCCCCGTTATACTTTGCGATTTCCTCTGGATTTGAGAGAAGCGTTACAGGAAGTGTATTTCCTTTATCTTTCATGAGTTTCAAGAGTGGTTGATTTGCAACATTAATGCGATCTGCTATGGTTCTGAGAATCACTTCCATTTGAGAATTTGCCTCATCAACTTTTAAAATTTCTGTTTTTTGTCATTTTGCTACACTATTTAATATATCCACAACTCCTATTTTCATATCAAATAACTTCTGAATTTCTGGGTCTTTTAAAAGTTTATCCATTATTCCAAGACGAATATTTTCATGCTGTATTGAGTCAAGTTTAATATTGTCAAAAGATTTATCGATCATCTTGCCTAGAATATCAATATTTTCTTTTGAAAATATTTCTGATCGAGTCTCTGAAAATACCTGTTCGAAAGAAGAAGTTTTTAGGACTTCGGAAGTTTCTACTGGTTTCTGACATTCTGACAAAAGAGCTTGAAGTTGTACTTTGGTTTCATTTGTAATGTCTTTTTTTGCTTCAATAATAGCTCGAAGACTTGTAAGTTTCTCTGGAGCAAGACAATTAGTAGAAAGTTCTGTTTTTAAAGTAGAAAGTTCTGTTTCTGTTGTAGTATCCGAAACTGCTTTGATTTTATCCTCAATATTTAATACTTCTGCCATAATTCTAAATATTAAAATGATATAATTTCTCTCATCGTACCATATTTCTGGAGAAAATACAAAAAACGAGCTCTTTTAAGTGCTCGTTTTTATTTCCTTCCATTTTTAGAGAAAAATTCTTAATTAGCTTTTTAAACTACCAATATACTGTTGTATTTTCCCTCATCCTTTTGTTCGAAGAATTTTTCTCAAAATTTTCGCGGATTTTTCTTCCAAAATTTCCCTGAGTTTTTCTTTTTCCAGAATATTTTCCGACTCCTCATCTGAGATTTTATCCGTTTTTATTAAATCCCATCTTCCATCAGATACTTTCTTTTCGAAAACAAACCCTTTCTTTTCATTTTTCACTATACGAATTCATGTATCACTAATTTCCTTGCCAGCAAGTTTATTGAAACGAGCGATTATCTCTCTTGTACCAAGTTTATTTAGAAAAGCGATTTGCTCTGCCGAAGTTCCATATAAAGTTGAAAGTTTCATATAAAACTCCTCAACTGAATCGAAAACAAACACATCCTCTTTTGTTATGAGTTTATAACCTCCATTGACTCGTTCTACGATATTCCCATTGATCTCAAATCTCTCTCCTGTTTTTTTAAGAGTTCGTATCTTTCATAGAACCAGTTCTTTAAACTGTCGTTGATCCTCAAGTATTTCTCTTACTTTTCAATTTTTTTTCTCTTCTCCTTTCATTTGTTTCTTTATCTTTTCAAACTCATGAGGATCTACTGATTTTTTCTGAACATTAACAGGTATTTCTATATTGCCTACTATTCCAGATCATTTTTCCGTACTATCTACTTCTCTATCTCATTTCTTCTTACGACGCCGAATCATATACGCCAAAACTCCGACACCAACAAGAACCCCGCCAGCTGCGAGAAATTCGACAAGAGAAACCCAGGTTTTTCCCTGATCAACAGAAATTTCGCAAATTTCCTGACCATCTAGCAAAAGTCCCGTCTTATTTTTCGCATCTTCACATATCTTCTGAAATTCTGGAGAACCGATAATAATCGGTTCTGGGCGAACAAAATTCTCACCCGCATTCGCTGTTTGTAGAGCGATTCCGAGAGTAATAGCACTTGCGGTTTGAGATAATCGTTTCATACGATGGAAATAAATAACTAATGAAGTATAAATAAAATTTACTTTTGTTCGATCGGAGGAGGCACATTGTAGATATAGTCTACATATTCTCATTTGCCATCCAAGAGAAGATTATTTGAACTAACGGTATATAGTCCTATAATTTTATGATCTGCATTCAATCTAAAGATACTTCGTACACCATTGAGCGGTTTATCCCAAAGATAGAATTCATTATTCGGTTGTTTTATAAGAGCATAGTCAATATTATTGATATCTCCAGAAGAATAAAAAGAACCGTTGATATTTATTCATTTCTTCGCTTCTGCGATAGCTTTATTGGTAATTATCTGTTCGCTGGAAAAATCTATTTCCTGTTCTTCTTTTATTTCAGGAATTACCGATTTTGAGCTAGTATCAACCATATTTTTATTCAGATATTCGATGAGCGCTTTAGTTGTTTCAGGTCCTGGAAAACCATCACTCGCTACTCCAATTTTTGTTTGGACTTCTTTCAAGGAATTGAAAATATTTTTTCAAAAACGTCCGTCGATTTTTAGATTATCATTGTTATTAATAATATTAATAGTTCGTTGATATAATGCCATCATCTCAAAAGTATTTACTCCATTTTTTCCAGAAGAAATATTCTTGTATTCGGAAAGTTTTCACACGATTTTCTCTTTTTCCATCTCGATAATGGGATTGATTATTTTCTTTAATCAATCTTTCCCGACTTTAAAAATCTCGCCTGCATAAAGCTTTCCACTGGGGAATGTGCGGAGTTTTTCTGTCATAAAAACGGAAAATAAAAAATAAGATAACGAATCTATATTACCCTATTTCTTCATAAAATGCAAAAAACGTAATTTTCTTACCAGACAAAAAAAATACGACCGGAATATTCCGGTCGTATTTTTTTGGTTTTTGAATTATTTTCGAAGCTCGAGATCTGCGATGAGTTTCTCGTATCGAGCATTGTCTTTTTTCTTAAGATAATTGAGGAGTTTTCGTCGTTTTGCTACCATAAGCATGATACCACGTCGTGAGTGATTATCTTTTTTATGAATATCCAAATGAAGTTTAAGATCTTCAATACGTTCTGTAAGAATTGCTACTTGTACTTCTGGAGAACCAGTGTCTCCTTTGTGTGTTGCGAACTTCTCCATAAGAGATTTCTTGTCTTTTTTTTCTAATGCCATAGACCAAGGTATTATGATAAAATAAAATGTTTTCTAAATCCAGAAAATACGCCAGAAATAGAACTCGAGAACTATATGGAAAAGAGGAAAAAAAGCAAGTTTATTCGATGTTATTTGCACATATTCGTACCATCCCATCTCGCTCTTCGATAAGCGATATATATTTGTCCCCGTTTTTTACCAGATATTTCTTACCGGATTCCAGTCCTATAGTATTCGAGAAGACTAATCCATTATATAATTTCTCGAGTATTTCCGCTTCTGGAGAAATTATCTCAAATCCAGGGAAAATACAATCATAGGAAAGTGTATCTTCGAGCGTTATATCTTCTATTTTTCTCGCAAGAATCTCATCCAAATGTTCTATTTTATTTCTATGAAGCATTGTTACATGCCCAGCAAGTCCGAGTTTTTCTCCGATATCTCGTGCAATAGAACGAATATATGTACCGACCGAAACTTCCATCTCTATGGTAACTTCCGGGAAAGAGAATGAAACCAAGCGAGTAGAGAAAATCTCTATTTCTCGCTTTGAAATCTGAACTTCTTGTCCAGCTCGCACCATATGATAAGCACGTTGTCATTGAAGTCTGATAGCAGAATAAGAAGGAGGAATTTGTTCTATTTTTCCGAAGAAATACGTTTGTATCGTGTGTTCTATAATTTCCTTAGTAAGAGTCGTTCGAGCTTTTTCGACGATGTCCACATCCAAATATTCCACTGGTGTATCGAGATCGTACGATGGGGTAGAACCATCGAGACGAACCGTGAAAACATAGGATTTTCTCGCTTTATCGATATAGGAAATAAGTTTAGTAGAATTATCTGTCGCAACAAGCAAAAGACCCGTAGCGAGCGGATCAAGTGTTCCAGTATGTCCTATTTTTTTGATTCCGAACTTCTTTCGCAAATGTGCGATAGCTGAAAAACTGGAAAGTCCATAGGGTTTCTGTATGAGAAAAAACATATTTAAGGCTTAAATTATTCTTCTTTTATCATATCCAAAAGAAGTTTCGTTCTCTTGAGTTTAATACGATCGTGCTGAAATTGAAGAAAAAGAATGGAATAACTGATTTCAAAGAAAGCAGCACTAAAATCGGCGATTTTCACTACCCAGAAATTCCGACCTTTTGCACGTTGAATCTTACTTCGCCCGAGTGGATACATATGAGATCGTACTATTTCTATCACCTCTTCGCTTACTTGGAATCGTTCCGCATTTTTCGCGGCAATTACTGCATGACTATAAGATTTTAGGGTAGTAAAATGATAATCATGAAGAAGTCCAGCAAGAGCACAAACTTCCAAATCCGCACGAAAAAGACGTGCGAGTTGATACGCAAAAAATGAAGCATTGAGTAAATGTTCATAACGATTGAAAAACATATGGTGACGATGATTCTGAAGTTTTCGAAAATCTTCATCATCGATAATATGTCCGATGATACCACGGAGCTCTCTTATGTGAAAATGAGGGTGTTTTGGTGACATGTAATGATTTATTAATTAACTTTTAGTTCCGGATATATCCAATCCTTTGGAGTAGAAAGAAATCTCGGTGCATACGTCCATTTCCATTCGCCAGTAGCACGAATTCCTCCTTCACGGAAGATATTTACATACCCAAAATCAACAAAGAGTTTTCCAACTATATTCGCTCGGCTCACAAAATGTGTAGAACCGGAAATAGAGCAGGACATGAAACAGGACCGGGAATCCGAAGAATTATTACGATTGTCTCCCATAGTAAAATATTGTCCTTCTGGAACCAGAAATTCTGTTTCTTTTACATCCATTGGAAGAAAAGTTTTTCCGTTATTTGCGAGAGAAAGATATCCTTCATTCAATTTTACAAAATTTGTTTTTCCTGAAACTTTCAAGAAAACATTTCCTTCTTCAAATTTCACCGTATCACCAGGTAATCCTATAACCCTTTTAATATAGTATTCTTTTCCATTGGAAGCATGTGGTCGAAGAATAACAACATCTCCACGAATCGGATCTCCTACTTTAACTACTCAGAAATCTGTCCACGAAGGACTATCTATGCGAGCGTAAGAGAATTTATTTACGAGGATAAATTCTCCATCATGATAACTCTCCTCCATAGAAGAGCCACTGATTTGGAAAGGCGCAGCAATAAAAGTTCGAACAACTATAACCACTGCGAGAATGATAGCAAGATCCCGAAAAAATTCGAGAATTTCCTGAAGTTTTGTCTTTATATGCTCGGTATTATATTCTTCAAGATTCGTAGTATTTTTATTTTCTGGAACTGGAGAAATGATAATTTCTTCTTTTTTGGTTTCGTTTTCTGACATGAATAATGAGTAATGAGCTATTTTTACGGAGATTTTATAGAATTTTTCGGAAAAGTAAATGAAACTTTTCTCTACTCTTATTTTCCATGACACTGTTTGAATTTTTTTCCGCTCCCACAAGGACATGGATCATTTCGTCCGATATTTTTATATTCGGCTCCAAGTTTTGGTTTTGTATCTGCACGTAATACACGAACCCCTTCTTCTGTGTGTCCTGGAGGTCCGAATTTCTGAGCTATAGCATCAGAAAGAAGATTATTGATATTGAGATTCTTAATCTCACTCTCATCGGTTTGAAGAAGTGCTTGAAGAGTTTTTTCATCTAATTCGATTCGTTCTATCTGTTCGCGCGGAGAAGCAGTCAAAAGTCCTTTTGTCACTTTGAATCCAATCTCTCCGAGAAGTGCCACAAATTTATCAAAAGCTCGTTCCTTATACACAATAAGAGGATTTTTCTGAGCGTATCATTCAAAAGCTACTTCTTCTCTCAGGTGTGCCATCGCATCGATATGCTGCATCCAAAGTTCATCGATAGATTGAAGAGTAAGTTTTCTCTCGAAATCAGCAAAATCTTCCGTTTTTCCACTTGCGCGAATTGCCTCGATAGTGGCAACAAACTGATTTGCAATCATTTCTTTAATCGCTTCTTTATCTTCCGTATCGGTAATATCTTCCGTTCTGAGAATCTCTTTTCCGGCAAATGTATTCGTTTCAGCGATAAGATGATCAAGATCCCATTCGTATTTATCGTCAGAATAAAGAATTCCGTCTACGAAAGCTTCCGCCTGAGTACGAACCATAGAAATAATATCTTCATGAATTTCTCCTTGTTCCAGAATCTTATTACGTCGTCCGTAGATAACGAGACGGTGCTGATTCAGGACATCGTCGTATTCAAGAATATGTTTTCGTACATCAAAATTCCGTCCTTCCACTTGTTTCTGGACTCCGTCGATACGCTTCGTAAGCATCCCCGATTCGATGAGTGGTTCATGATCCGGAATCGATGCAAACATCGGTGCATTGAAAATAGAAAAAAGTTTGTCTCCTCCAAATATACGCATAATGTCGTCCTGGGGACTCACCATAAACTGAGAAAGTCCAGGGTCTCCCTGACGTCCGGAACGCCCTCGGAGCTGATTGTCGATACGACGAGTTTCGTGTTTTTCAGTTCCGATAACCGCAAGTCCTCCGAGCTTATAGATCTGTCCTTCGACCACCACTTCTCCGGAGAGATTTCGTACTTCGTCCGATACTTTAATATCGGTTCCTCGACCTGCCATATTGGTCGCAATGGTCACCGATCCGAACTTACCGGCAGCTCCAATGATTTCTGCTTCGTTTGCATCTTGTTTAGCGTTCAATACTTTATGAGGAATTCCTTCTTTTGTAAGGAGATTGCTCAAGTATTCAGACTTCACAACAGAAACCGTTCCAACAAGAACCGGTTGTCCTGCTTCATGAAACGCTTTTATAACCTTCACGACATACGCGAATTTTCCTGTCTCATTCTTGAAGAGGAGATCAGATCGGTCATCTCGAATCATTGGTCGATTCGTCGGAATCGGGAGAACTTCGAGTCGATAGATTTTGTAGAATTCTTCTTCCTCGGTTTTCGCAGTACCAGTCATACCAGAAAGTTTTCGATAGAGACGGAAATAGTTCTGAAATGTTATAGATGCAAGTGTTCGTGATTCTTGTTGAATCGTCACATTTTCCTTCGCTTCGATCGCCTGATGGAGTCCATCAGAATATCGTCGCCCAGAAAGCACACGTCCGGTGTGTTCGTCGATTATGAGAATCTCGTCATTCCGATTGAGATAATCCACGTCTTTCTTGTACACTGTTTCTGCCTTGAGAGCGTTTTCTACGTGATGAAGGTCGTTGTAATGAGCGGAAACGTAGATATTCTCGATTCCGAGTATACGCTCGATTTCCATAATCCCCTCTTCGGTCAAACTCGCAGTTTTCATCTTCTCATCAACCTTGTAGTGTTTTGTATTTTCGAGTTTTTTCGCGATTGCGGCAAACTTCATGTATTTGCTTGTTGGTTCGCTATCTGGAGCAGAGATAATAAGCGGAGTACGAGCCTCATCCACGAGAATAGAATCCACCTCGTCAATAATCGCAAAAAAGAGTGGCCCCATGGCACGACGCTCCAGAATCGGAGCCATATTATCACGAAGGTAGTCGAACCCTAGTTCGTTATTGGTTGCATAAACCACATTACATCGATACTGTTCTTGCTTCTCGCTCGGTTGTTGATTATGAACAATCACACCAACAGTGAGCCCAAGAGCTCGATAAATAATTCCCATCTCGAGAGCATCACGCTTCGCGAGATAATCATTCACTGTAACCACATGTACTGGAAGTCCTGCAAGTGCATTGAGATACGCAGCAATCGTCGCAACAAGTGTCTTTCCTTCCCCCGTTCGCATCTCAGCAATAGCTCCATCATGAAGTGCAAGTGCACCAACAAGTTGCACATCATATGGAATCATTGACCATTTCATCACTTTGTTTTCTGGAAGAACAAAAGTTTGATTATTTATAAGTTTACAAGCAATTCGGTGCGTTGCAAACGCCTCAAATTTAATCTCATTGAGAATAGAACGAATCTTCCCGTAATCTTCATCGATTCGATAATCGAGTCCTTCAAATCTCGCCATGAAATCGCGAGTTTTCGCTTGAACAAGTTCGATAGAAGTGAGTTCTTTTTCAAGTTTCGCTTCAATGAGTTTAATATCTTCGAGGTCACGAGTATAGTTCTTAACTCGTTTTTCAGATGGATCTCCGAAGATTTTTGTGATGAGGGAGTTTATCATAGATTTTTTTAATTATACGAGCAAGAGATATTGTATCGTTTTTATGAAAAGACAGTGTAAAAAATAACTTTTTGAAATTTCCATAAAACTCTCAAAAGCGAAGTAATTTGAGAGTAAATCTTCTTCCCAGAAATCTGAAAGAACGATAATATTCGTATGAAAACTGCGTACTGTAGTGAACCGTACGATTGTGCGGAGAACGAAGCACGTAAAGTTTGAATGCGAAGATTGAAGTTATTTCATGGTTTTATACGGAGAAGAATGAGTCCACCACTTTTCTGTATGTCACTCTATTCTTAATATCCTCATAGTAATCATCTCCAGGAACGAGTTTTTCTCGGAGTCGATCTACTACTTTATCGCTTGAATAAGCAGCAATTACTTTCACTACTTCGTCTTTCACTTCTTGCTCTGTTGCTTCGATACCCAGAAGTTCTCGAACCGCTTTGAGGATAAGTTCCGCCTTCGCACGACGAACCGCTTCTGGTTTCACTACTTCGTCTTTGTACTGAGCTTCGTCTTTTTTCGCATGAGAAAGATAATCTTTCATAGTATATCCCTGAGATTCGATATTGTGTTTCTGCTCAGAGAAAACTCGATCAATCTCACTCTGAATGAGTGATGGACCTACTTCGAGTTCAGTAATTGCCATAAGCTCAGTAAGGAGATTGTGTTCGTCTTTTGCTCGAGCCTGGTATTCTTTTTCTCCTTGTATTTCTTTTCGAAGAACATCCTTAAATCCTTCAAAATCCGTCTTCACTCCTCGAAGTTTTTCGATGAACTCTGGAGTCCATTCTGGTGTATGTGCTTTTTCGATTTTGAAAATAGTTGTCATAAAGAATACTTTTCGATTCTTAAATTCAACTGAATGATAATCGGCTGGGAAAGTAATATCGAATTCAACTACTTCACCAACTTTCTTTCCGAGCATCTTCTCTTCAAATCCTGGGATAAATGAACCTGAACCGATAACAAGTGGAAATGTGGCAACTTTCGTTTCTGGAATAGCAGTTCCTCCCTGTTTATCGAACCCTTGCGTATCGATAGTTACTCGATCTCCTTTTTCAACTACTGCACTAGAAGCGTCGAATCCATCTTCACTATGCCCTCCAGCATCGTGATAATGCGTAAATCGTTTCTCGATTTCAGCAATGGTAGAAGTCACTTCGTCTTCTTCAGTCTTCACTTCTGTTTTTTTGATTTTAATTTTTTTCATTTTCTTCTCATCGACAATCGCTTCTGGGAGGACTTCCACATCAAGCACAACTTCGAGTGGACATTCCGATACTATTGACTTTACTACTCCAGCCGAAACAGGAACAATCCCTTCTTTCTGAAGAGCTTTGTGGTAAATCTTATCGAGAAGCGTATTAACAGTTCGTTCTCGAATCATATCTTCTCCGTACTCTTTTACGATTACTTCTTCTGGAATAACCGCACCCTTGCGGAATCCTTTAATACTCGCATTTTTTCGGATATTTTCGATGGTTTCCGCTCGAGCTTTGTCGAATTCTTTCGCATTTTCTTTGATGGTAAGTTCTACTGTGTAGGCATTGAGTTTTTTTGAACTACTTTGCATAAAACTTAGTGTATTATTGAGTAAAAGTGGCATCATTATATGGAAAATCAGGAAAAGACAAATTTTTGTTCCTCAAAATACAACGAGACAGTATCGCTCGGCTCGAAATAGAATCGTAAAGGAAACTTATACCAAATTAATTTAGTTTCTACTTCTTTTTTCTCCTCGAGAAGGAGAGAGGATTGTAGGTGAAATGAAAAACACGAGGAATGAGATGAGTCTAGTATTGCTTCATCGCACTATTGAGTCTTATCATACAGTTTTTGAACCTCGGTAGCAGAAAGTGCTCGGTTATAGATACGGACTTCGTCGATGAGACCGCTGAAGAGTGATTCTCAAACGTCCCAAATAACTCATGTCGTTTGGTTCTTGTTTAGTCATGTTCAATTCCCTCCTATCCTGATAGGGTCCTGTCCATACAAAGTTCCTGGAGCAAGAGTCTCAATAGTTTTGGTACTCAACAATACTCCATCTATATAGAGTGAGCCAGTATTATTAGTTGGGAGAGACCCTGGAACTACCGTCAGAGTTACGAACGTCCATTTGTCGGTCATCGAAGGAATTCCTGTGAAGTTGGTGAATTTAAGATTCTCGCTTCATGTGCGTTTCACAAAAGATATAGTTCCACTATCGCTTACCTGAAGGGCATAATTATATGTACTTGCTGGTCCACTGCTGAGAACCAGATTTTTGAGACCATAATATCCAACCGTATGGTATGATTTTGGACGTATCCATGCGGAGAGGGTAAAGTTACTCGTGAAGGAAAGTTTTGGATTGTAGGCTTTTGTTATTACAGAAGCTCCTGTTCCATCGAAACTCATAGCTTTTCCATTTTTGGTATTTCCATTCCCATCAACTATCTGTAGTCCAGGATTCCCAGCACAAGGATAGAAGGTTTTATTAAAGGAACATTCTCCGCGTTGCGCAGAGATAAAGTTCTCGAGTTGTCCTTTTGGTGTCACAGTTTCCATATCCCAGTATGCAACGAGACTCTGATCAAAAACAGAAGCGAGTGATTTGTTATAGGTGACCAGTGCTTCAGAAAGTCCTGCTCCAGTTCCACTCACTTTACTCTTTTCATCAAAAACAGCAGTGTATTCCACATCGTTTGTCATAAGTTCTACTCCAGTAAAACTTCCTGCATTATAGAGCTTTTGTATTGGTTGGTTCATGGTACTTCCCGTACTTCCGAGAAGTATCCCGAGAGTATCTCCTTTTACGGACGGAGTTCGTGTCTCATACCCCGCAAATGCCCGAGGTATCAAAACAGGAACGTTGGTGAGTTTTGTACTAGAATCTTCCATCAAAGAGAGTATCTGATACTTGGTACTGTCTGCATTGATGGTATAGGTATAATACGTCCCATCCAGAGGATCTTTTGTATCGGACATACGTATAATAGAGAGGACATTGGCTCCTACATATCATTGCGTCCCTATTAAAACTCATGAGACTGTGAGAGTGATATTTTTAGTATCAGGAGTAGGAAATACTCCATTTTTTATGGAAAAAATATCTAGTCCCTTTGTGATATTCGTTATATCAGATACTCTCCTACTATCCCGAGCATTCCCTTGAAAACCTCAGAGATTTAGAAATGTTATCGTTCAGAGAATCACGAGGATAGTAATAACGACGATCAACTCAACGAGAGTGAAGCCACTGTAGGCTTTAGTCTTTAGTTTATAGTTTAAAGAATTATTCCTCTTTGTGGACGAAGGGGTACTCGCAGAACAGGATAGCATATCTTGAGTAGACATAGAAAGAAAAGTGAAGAAGTAAAACTTGTATGGCATATATTATTCCATTTTTGTTTGGGAATTCAAGTTTTTCTGCAATTATTCTGCAATAATGAGGTAGGGCCTTGCCCAGTTAAGCGTTAAATTTTCTTAGAATTTTGAGTAAGAACTTATAGGTATCTTGATTCGTAACTCGACTATTATACCGAAATTCAGATTCTTTCAAATATAAAGGAAAGAATTCTTTTCTGATGCCATTGAATTTCGACAGTCTTCTCTTTGTAAAGCTCTAAAATAATTCTATTCAGTTGATGTGTTGTTTTCATCGAGCAAATTCATTCACTCCGTGATGAACTCTGTAATGTTTTTCATATCATATATCGACTAATCCATCGTACGATTTCCATCCATCAGTATTCACCTCGCTTCAAATTTCAATCTTTCATCGTATGATTAGTATAAGTGTCTTGGCTTTACAATCAGGAACTATTTCCGTATATACTTTTCCATTTCTTTTAAGGAGTCAAAATACTATTGTTTTCATTCCAGCTCATCTTCCTCTTTTTCATCGAACTCTCGTCGGTCAAAAATAACTTTCATCTAATTCTATTACTCATCATACTTTTTCTTGTTTCTCAGCAACAGAAAAGGAATAGATTACCTTTCTGAAGTAATTATACCAATCGTCTATCGTTTTTCTATTGAGTTTTAGAATTTCAGCTGTTTTGATCGCTGTTAAATCGAGTGAAAAACATCGGATAATCTCTCTTGTTTTATGTATTCCAAGTCGAGCCTGTTTTCTATATGGTTTTTTTGCTTTCATATTGCCAGTTTATACAGATTAAATGTTCTGTCAACTGGGCAAGACCCTGAGGTATTATATTTCCTTTTCTTTATATAATTTTCCATGGAAATTTTACGAACATTATAATAGTCATAGTTTGTTTTATTTAGTTTTTTTATTTCCATTTGAAAAATAGTACTTACGCCATATAATATGTCGTGTTAAGGAGTTATCCTTTCTATGGAAAGTGTCTTTGTATAAGGAACTTTCTTGAATACATTTTTTGTACATACGTTTATTTTCTACTAATCATTCACAAGTATGGTATCCGGAGAAATTTTCACCGCCATAGATATAGGAACTGCGAAAATCAAAACTGTTATAGCTACATTTACCGAAGAAAAGAAACTTCGTGTTCTTGGAATTGGTATCGCCAAATCCAATGGAATTCGAAAAGGAAACATTATTGATATGGACGAGTTCAAAAAGAATATCGACGATTCCCTTTCGGAAGCCGAACGAATGACTGGAGAACAAGTTTCTGCTATCTATCTTTCTCTTTCTGGAACCAATATCGAAGTAGTTACCAATAACGGTATTATTTCCGTTCCACACGGAGAAGTAAGCAACGAGGATGTAAACCGAGTTCTCGATATGAGCCAGAATGGAGTAGATCTTATGAATAAAGTAGTTCTCAAAGTTATTCCAGAGTCTTTCACTCTCGATCAAGAATCCGGAGTAAAAAATCCAGTTGGGATGTCAGCAAAGAAACTCGAAGTCCGAAGTCATATATTTTGTATATCGAGCAATATTCTCTCTAATATCAAAAAAGGTATTTATGATGTCGGGGTTGATATCCTTGATATCTATCCAAATGTTCTCTCAGCTCCAGAAGCAGTGCTTTCTAAGAGACAAAAAGAACTCGGGGTCGTATGTATCGATATCGGAGCAAGTACAACAGACGTAGCAGTATTCGAAGAAGGAGCTCTTATATTTGCAGCCGTCATACCTATCGGAGGAGAACATGTTACATCCGATATCGCTCTCGGAGCTCGTGTATCCATCGATACTGCCGAAAAACTCAAAATCGAATACGGTTCTGCCGGATTCTGCAAAGACGAGAAAGCGAAAGATGACGAAATCGACCTTGCAAAGATTTCCAAAAACGAAACAACTTCCATTTCACGAAAATACCTTTCCGAAATTATCCGGGCTCGTTACTCCGAGATATTCTACTACGTCAATAACGAACTCAAAAAAATCGGAAAAGACGGAATGCTCCCAGAAGGTGCGGTTATAAGCGGAGGCGGAGCGAAAGCTCGAGATGTGAACGAACTTGCAAAAGAAGTTCTCCGACTTCCTTCTATGATAGGAACTCCTGAAGATTCTGATTTCATTAGTGGAACTTCTATCGGAGATCCAATATTCGCAGGAATCATCGGAACCCTCCTTCTCTCTCAGAGATACGGAGTGTCTCGAAGCGGATTCAAGTTCAATCTTTCTTTTGGCGGATTCTTCGCATCTATCAAGAATGTCCTTAAGAAAATTATGCCTTAATAGACTCTCTGAAAAACTCGTTCTTTAAGTTTAAATCTCCACTTCCTCACTCTCCGTACAGTTGTACGGTTCATTCCGGGGTTTGATTTGCACTTAAATTACTTCGTTTTTGAGAAAGTCACGAAAAATCGTAAAACCTGGTTTCTAAATTCTCTTTTATTTTTATTAATTATTTTCACATTATGGCTATCCGCAAGACTGACGACAAACTTAAAAATCTCCTCGGTGGAGGAAGTAATTTTTCTCGAAACAGCGTTGAAGAAATTAATGTTTCTGAATATATTTCCCCTGTTGCCAACATCAAAGTAGTTGGAGTCGGAGGAGCTGGATCTAATGCGATCAATCGTATGATCCAATCTGGACTCGAAGGAGTAGAATTCATCGCAGTCAATACCGATGCTCAAGCATTGTTTACATCTAAAGCTCAGATCCGTATTAATATCGGACGAGCAACAACTCGTGGACTCGGAGCTGGAGCAAACCCAGAAATGGGAAAGAAAGCAGCAGAAGAATCTAGTGAAGAAATCAAACAAGCACTTGCTGGAGCCGATATGGTCTTCGTTACTTGCGGACTTGGTGGAGGAACTGGTACTGGAGCTGCACCAATCGTTGCTGAAATAGCAAAAGGTCTCGGAGCGCTCGTTATCGGAGTTGTTACAAAACCATTCGCTTTTGAAGGACAGCGTCGTTTCGTTCAGGCAATTGACGGATACGATCGTCTCAAAGAGAAAGTAGATACGCTCATCACTATTCCCAATGATAAAATCCTTTCTATCATCGACAAAAAAACTCCGCTCCTCGATGCGTTCAATATCGTAGATGAAGTTCTTAACCAGGGTGTACAAGGAGTTTCCGATCTTATTACTCTTCCAGGTCTCATCAACGTCGACTTCGCCGATGTTCGAAGTGTTATGGAAAATGCTGGTTCTGCTCTTATGGGAATCGGATACGGAAGCGGTGAAAACCGAGCGGTTGAAGCAGCGCGAGCGGCAGTGGATTCCCCTCTTCTCGAACTCTCTATCGCCGGAGCTCGTGGACTTCTCTTCAATATTACTGGAGGAAGCGATCTTTCTATGTTCGAAGTTGATGAAGCAGCTCGTATCATTACCGAAGCGTGCGATCCAGAAGCAAATATCATCTTCGGAGCGACGATTAACGAAAACTATACCGGAGAAATCAAGATTACCGTTGTTGCCACTGGTTTCAATGAAGAAACCAACCAACGATATCAGGAAGCGCCAAAAACTCTTTCCAACCAATTCGGTAAAAAGATGCTTGGACATCACGCTCCTATGCAAAATGCTCCATCAAACCAAGGTTCTATGGGAACTGCAAATACTGCCCCACAGTCTGATCTCGATGTTCCTGCATTTTTGAGAAACAAGATGAAATAGTCTAAAATATAAAACAATAAATATCCCACTCCAATCGGAGTGGGATATTTTATTTTCTTATTCAAACACTATTTTGTTTTTTGAAAAATACTTGGATCTACATAAATCACTTCTGGTGGTGGAGGAAGTTTATTGGAATTTTTGAGCAAACGAACCTGTATTATTGATTCCATATCATAATCACTAATAATCATTTCGTCAATATATGGCCTCATTTCCTCATCAACTGTACTTATATCGATACAGAATAATGCCTTCTGATTTCCTTTTTCAGTAACATCTCCTATCCAATAACAAGCATTTTCTCCTTCAAAAAGAAGTTTTTCCTTTGAGTCAATAAACCCTTCAAATTTACATCCTTCTGGTACATTGTTTGAAGTATTTTTCAAAAGCCATTGTGCTTGTTCTCCTGTCATTATATCCCCTTTTCTTCCAGCCATTTCCACTTCCCGAAACATAGCAACAGGAGTGAAGATTTGTACTCCACTCGGAAGTTCGCAAACATCTTTTCCTTGATTTGCTTTTACAGTAAGTGTGTTTCCTTTAGAATCCTGTACGGTCATATCTTGCCATCCAGTCGAGTCGATACGAAAAGCCTCATCTTCCAAAGAACATTCTGGAGATTCTGCAACAATATCAAGTACCCCCGCAACCGCATTTTCTGTTTTTGGAACAAGAACAGAAGTTTCTGAAGAAGTATCAAGTGCAATATCACATGCTAACCACCGGTAATTTTCAGGATGCTTCATTCTACCAACCTGAAGTTTTTGTTTTTCTTCTTCTAAACATTGGAATGTCACACGAGCACCATTGGATAAGTTATTAAATGTATCATTAGGGGTATTAACGTCCGTGCTTTTACAAAACTGAAAACGAATTTCATATTTTTTACCATTTTCACCATGAATAAACCCCTTGCCCTGCTGGGTATCTAAATCATATACTTCACCTGTCAATTTTTCCTTCATTTCCTCAACACTCTCCATATTTCTTACTCTATCTGCCATAAAATTTAAGATAAAAAATAAGGGTCTTGCCCAGTTAAGCGTTAAATTTTGCAAAATATCCCTATTCTTCTTCAAATTCTCCATTCAGATACTCTTCCGAGAGAAGCGGATAAACTATCTTATCGTAAAACATTTTGATGCGTTTATCAGGTGAATAATTATTGTAGATGGGATTTTTTCTCTCTATTGCAGAAAGAATGATTTCTTGCAAAAGTGAAATGGAAACAAATCTCGTGTGAGTATAGATTCATTCGTACGATGCAAGTTCTATTTTTATCTGTTCTTCATCTATGATACAACCACTTCCGAAGTATTCTTCATAAGCTTGACAGAGAAGATAAAGAAGTGGCATCTCCATAGGAGATTCGAAATTATCTACTGTGAAATATTCTCATTTACCGTCCTTATTATCTACAAGACACGAATAAAAACCATCTTCCCATACTGCTTTGATAGTTTCAGCATGAAAAATCTCGACATCTTCTTTGGTCATAACCGACTCGGTGAAAGTATCCTCATCTTCCGTTATCATACCTATTTGCATACCGATACTCCCGAGCATCGGTATAAGGTATGCTTCGATATTATTATCGGAAACTATTCATGATTTTGATTCCGTAAATCGAATAAAATCATCAACACCTATTTCATATATATCATTTGGTTCTTTTTCTACCCGAAGAAGAGATTTGAGATTGATTTCTTCTCCAAGATTAATAATAGTTACTGCTCATGATTCAAGAAGTACTTGAAAAAATTCCTGAATATGAATATCTCAAGCAATGAGTCTTTCTGAATAAAAATGAAATTTTGGTTCTGGTTTCGTAAGATTGTATATCTTAGCAGAATTCTGTTCCTGAACAAGAGAACTATTCAAGGTTTTTTGAGTCGTTCATACACGAGCTACGAAGTCTACTACGTTATTCATAGAATGAAGATAGATTATATAGTTCTGAGTATATGATAATGTACTAAAATGCAAATTATTTTTATATTTTACATCAATATATATATTTGTATAGTGTTTCTCATTTTCAAATACACGCTTGACTAAATAGACTCTATCGCTACACTCTGTCCTATTATATTCTACCAATCCCGAATGCTTTCAGAAATCATCTACCGAGTCATTGCCGTACACCCTGATTTCACCTATGAAGAAGTCGAGGAAGTGTGCGAACTCTTCCTGAGTTCCATTACCGAGAAAATCAAAGAAGAAACCAAAATCAAGCGACTCACAAAGTATCTCGAACGCGAGTTCGAGCTCAAAAGTCAGGAAGTAAAAAAAGTCTCAAATAAAGCCTATAGTTTGGAACTTATTCCCGAATACCTTTTCAATGGAAAAGCTGAGATTGCATCGAGTCTGGTAACTATAACTAATCTCACGAAAAACATCGAACAAACCGAACTTTTTCTGAACGCCGAGATGAAGATAAATCGTCGCGACAAAATTGCACTCATTGGTAAAAACGGGGCAGGAAAAACCACCCTTCTCAAGATGATTATCGGAAAAGAGGGCGATTTTGATGGACTGATCGAGAAAGCGAGCGGTCTCAAAATCGGATACCTTTCCCAGGATCTTTTCTGGCAGGATACACGGAATACCCTCCGAACCGAGATGCTGATGGTATTTCCAGAAATTACCGAAAAAATGAATCGACTTATGGAAATCGAGCACGACGAAGCTCATTGGGAAGAGGCAGACAAATTGAAAACATATATGCGGGAAAATGACGGATATGCCCGATACGACCTCCAGCTCGAGATTCTCAAATATTTCGGATTCTCGGATGAACAGATGGATTTTAATGTACTCCAACTCTCCGGAGGAGAACAGACTAAAGTACAGATTGCGAAGTTCCTCATAACCGAAGTAGACCTCCTTATCCTCGACGAACCGACGAACCACTTGGATATCGAAGGAATCATATTTCTCGAGCATTTCTGCAAAATCTGGAAAAAAGCTATTCTCTCCATCTCCCACGATGTCCGATTCATTAATAATACTTCCGATAAAATCGTGGAGATTTCAGATAAGAAACTCCATAATTATCCAGGGAATTATGAACAGTACCTGACTCTCAAACAAGCCAAGTACGACCAGCAGATGAAGGACTATGAAACACAGCAAAAAGAGCTCGAAAAACAGGAGGCTTATATCAATCGTTTCCGCTATCAGGCGAGTAAAGCGGCCGGAGTTCAGAGTCGTATAAAACAGGTCGATAAGATTGAACGGATCGAACGACCTGAGAACGAATCCACGGTTCGAAATATCATCGTCAAAACCGATAAACGCCTGCCGGAAAAAGTCATGGAGTTCTCTCTTCTCGCAGTCGGATACAAAGATCCTATCATCACTACTCCCGACGAGCTCATTGTCCGCAAAGACGACAAGATTGGAATCATCGGACGGAACGGAGCTGGAAAAACCACATTTTTGAAAACCATCCTCGGAGAACTCCCCGTTCTTTCTGGAAGTTTCAAAATCAATCCGGATTTGATCATCGGTTCCTATTCGCAGGTACTCGCGGATTTGGATGGAGATGAGAGTATTCTCGCCGAACTCAGTAAGGGTCACGACAAGGAAAATGAAATCCGCGCGATGCTTGGAGGACTGCTTATTTCTGGAGATAAAGTGGAACAAAAGATCAAAACATTATCAGGAGGAGAACGAGCCAAAGTCGCCCTCACCAAGATGCTCCTCACAAAGCCCCACGTCATCATAATGGACGAACCGACGAACCATCTAGATCTCCATTCCAAGAATGTTATAAAGAACATGCTCGAGCACTTCAATGGAACGAGCCTCATCGTCTCCCATGACCGAGACCTCCTCGAACATATCTCCAACAAGGTATGGCTCATCCAAGAATGAGTTCTCCGAACCTTCGACGAACCCGAGAAAGGATTCGCTGAAGTGTTTTAAAAAAATTGACAATATATATTTTGTAAGTATATATATTTAGATAAATATCTCTAATTTACTACTATGGCGTAGATATTTTTTCTGATGGAACAGTCCGACAACATCATGGTACTTCATAAAATAAATCCCCTTGATTACTCAGGGGGATTTTATTAAATATTCTTTTATCACTTTGGAAGCACCATAGTTTTATCAAATGCGTCTCTCATAGACTGGGTTAATATCATAGTTTTATCAAAATCTCTTGATTCTATAAATTTCATAGCAATGATATTACTAGAAAATGTCATTATTCCCAATTCTTTAAGAGATTCGGATGAATCTCTTAAATGTGTCATATTTGATCTATTATTAAGCCAATCTTTATAGATATCAATATTCTCATTATTGAGGATAAGTAGTCTTCCATCTGGAGAAATAGTTATATACTGTGGTAAAATAAGTCGATTACTCATTTCTTGCCAAAGAAGAGATTTTTCATTTCCTGCTTGTAAAACCCAAGTTTCTTTATCAAAACGATAAAGTTCCCATTCGGTTCCCTGAGTTGTAATACAAATTCATTGTCATACATTGGTATATTCTAATCTCTCAAGAAGAAGTTCTATTTTATTCTCAAATTCACATATAGCATCTGTTATGAATCTTGTTTTTTCTTGATCAAGTGATTCAAACGATCAGTCTTCTTGATTAAGGATTCGTAATATTTTAGTTCTTTCTTCATCCAATAAATATCTTAGTTCTTTGAGGCTTCGACCGACAGCAGAATCTTTTACTGAAAACGGAGAAAGATGACGGCATTCCGGTTTCGGAAAATATGCTGAGTAACTATGTTTTTCTGTAAGTTCCGTCTTATCACCAAAAAGAGAAGAAGGATTCACTATCCTTCCAGAAGGCATTCATTCATCTGATTGATCGCTTTTGCGTCAAAAAGTCATGCTTCCCATTAATCTTTTTAACATAGATATATACTATAACAAAGTAAAAAAACTCCTTTACTATACTCTAAAATAGATTTTTTGCAATATTGAAACAAAAATAAATCCCCTTGATTGCTCATGGGGATTTATTAAATATTCTTTTACACTCCGATGAAATATTTTGTTTTCTTTCGCATCTTGTTTCCGACTACGAGGATGAGTATTCGAGAAACCCACATCGCGGTAAAGAGTGAGAGGAGAATACCAAGCCCGAGCATAAGTCCGAATCCTTTTATAAGACTGATACCGAAAATATAGAGAACTACCGCACTCGTGAACGAAGTGATGTGAGAATCCCAAATAGCTGACCAAGATTTTCCGAATCCGACGATAATCGCTTTTTCCACTTCCACACCTTTGCGAAGTTCTTCTTTCGTTCGTTCAAAAATAAGGATGTTCGCATCAATCGCAAGTCCTATAGAGAGAATAATACCTGCAATAGAAGCAAGAGTTAGAACAATTCCAAATGATTTAACAATCGCAAGAAGGAGAAGTCCATAAATAATAAGAGCAATACCCGCCATAAGACCGGAAACTCGATAAATGAGAACAAGAAAGATAATAATAAGAAGAAGTCCTATAAGTCCAGCATTAATGATAACTTTAAGAGAATCTGCTCCTATTTTTGCATCAATTGTTCGTTCACTCGTAAGGTAAATCGGTGCTGGAACGATACCGGTATTGATATCGGTTGCGAGTTGTTTCGCACTTTCAGCCGTATAATTTCCAGTAATAACCGCTCGTCCATCTGGGATAACCGATTGAACTGTTGGAGCTGTCAGAAGTTGTCCTCCGACGAATATAGCGATTTGTTGAGAAAGAAGACGTTTTGTGAGTTCTGCGAATATTTTTCCACCGTCCGCATTAAAGAGGAGATCTACCTGAGGAGCGAATCCTTGAGAGAAGCTTACAGAAGCTTTTGTCAGATATCGTTCATCGAGAACTTTTCCATCTGCTGTTTTTGCTGGAGTCCATTCGCTTGGTTTCTGGCTTACGAAAATCCCTTCATAATCGAATATTTTCGCTGTATATTTTTCTGTCTTGGTTACTTCGCTTGTTCCAGTTCCAGTCTTCACTTCACGTTCTTTTTCTACACTAGTCACACTATTGATTCGAATAACACTATATCCTTTTTCTCCTTCTGTTTTAACGAGATTATTATCGGTTCCAAGTGTGTATCCTTCTCCTTTCTGAGTCTCCATAATCTTTGGAGAGGTATAAGGAGTTACGACATTTTCTATTCCAGTAAATGAAAATTCAACAGGAACTTCTGATAATTCCCCACTTCCTAATCGGTATTCTATATTCTCGTACTGATCCTTGTATTTATTTGCAATAGTGGCAAATGAATATGTAACTGATTGAACTTCTGCGAGAAGTTTCGTCGCGATATCGGTACGTTCTTGTTTATCTGCATCAGTTACAGTTGTTTTCTGTTCTTTGAACTCGAGACGAACAACTTTTCCAATAGTCTCTTTCGCTTTCGCTATATATTCGTCATTTTTTGCTTTCTTTTCTTCTTCTGTCATAGTTTCTCCATCGAAATTCTGAGTCGGAATCTGAACAATGATATGTTCTTCATTTCCATACGTCGCCGTCTGGATAGTCGGCTCTGCGGTACCGAGGGAATTCACTCGTTTTTCTACGATAGATTTAAGTCCTTCTATAATATCATTGGATTGGAAATCCGCCTTTTTTTTCGCATCCTCGAGATCTATCTTATAATCGAGTTCGACTCCACCATGAAGATCGAGACCGAGTTTATATTCGGTAACGGGAAACGGAGTACTCATTCCGATAGTTTTCCAAGGAAGGATGTAAGCAGCAGAAAAAACAGCAAGAAGCACGATAATCGCGAGACGAAAACCAAGTCATTTCATAAGGAGAAAATAATGAGATAAATAAACTAGGCGGGATTATATGGAAAAGCCTCTTGTTTGCAAGTTTTCTTGGGCAAAAAGAAAACCCACGGAAATTATTCCATGGGCGAATAGATACTAATATTCGTGAAAAATATTTTTGGATATCAAAAATTACCCTTCTACAATAACTTTTTCATTCATAAATGTCTTAATTCCACGCTCTCCGAGTTCTTTTCCATATCCTGCGTCTTTGATTCCTCCATATGGAAGGAAAGCGTAACTTGTAACAATCTTATTAATAGCAACATTTCCCGCTTCGATTCGAGCGGAAACATAATCGATCTGCGCTCGATCATCTCCGAAGATAGAACATCCGAGTCCGTAACGTGAAGCATTAGCAAGGGAGATAAGTTCTTCGATATCGCGAGCCATAGCGACTGGTGCTACCGGTCCGAATACTTCCTCGTCGAATGCACGAACTCCTGGTTTCGCATCAGCGAGAACAGTCGGTGTATAGAAAAACCCTGGTCTATCGAGACGCTTTCCTCCGGTGAGGAGTTTCGCTCCGGCTTTAATACTGTCCGCAACCTGGGATTCGATTTCCTCAAGCATATCTTCCTTAGCAACCGGTCCAACTTTTGTCGTCAATTCTAAAGGATCTCCGATTACAAGTTCACTCATTCCTTTTGCGAATTTCTGACAGAATTCTTCGTAGTATTTTTCGAGAACGATAAATCGTTTAGAAGAATTACATTTCTGTCCACAGTTAGACATTCGTCCAGAAATTGCGGACTTCACAATCTCGTCCATACGAGCGTTATCGAGTACGAGAAACGGGTCACTTCCCCCAAGTTCGAGAACCGAAGGTTTCAAGTATTTTCCTGCAAGAGAACCAATCACTCGTCCTGCTTTATCTCCTCCAGTAAGTGTCACTCCAACGATAGCTTTATTTGCGATAATCGATTCTGAAAAAGACGATGGAATAAGGAGATTCGTATAAACTCCTTCTGGAAATCCTGCTTTAAGAAATGCCGCTTCAAGGGCGATAGCTGCCTGAGGAACATTGGATGCGTGTTTTACGAGAACAACATTTCCTGCAATAATATTTGGGATAGTCGATCGAATTACCTGATTGAATGGGAAATTCCATGGAGTCACGCAATAGAGAACTCCGAGCGGCTCGTAGACGATTCGCCCTTTTGCACCACCTTCGTCGAATGCCTTTGGCGAGAGAAGTTTCTCGGCATTATCTCGGAAATATTTGATGGTTCCGATGGATTTTGCAACATCTCCTCCAGCATCACCGATTGGCATACCCATTTCGAGAGTATCAATCTTCGCAAGCTCTCCTTTTTGTGATTCGAGTACTTCCGAAAGAGCGGTAAAAAGACGCTGTTTTTCGGCAAGCGGAGTATCTCGCCAAGCTTTGTACGCTTTGGCTGCCGTTTCGATTTTAACTGTAAGTTCCGCTTCACTAATATATGGTACTTCGAAAATAGTTTCTCCCGTAGCTGGGTTAATAGATTTTGATCACATAAGATAGAAAAAGTTAGGAGTTAGAAATTATAAGTTAGGAGTTTTTGTTTTGTCATTGCGAACGTATGTGAAGCAATCCAGGTTAATTTCCTTATTTTTTTATCATAAGCAAAAGGTTATTTTTATCTGGATTGCTTCGTTCCCGGGGTACTCCTTGAGGGTATCGCAATGACGAGTACTTTCGACTTTATAGACTTTATGAACTTTCGACTATCTCACTGTTTCCTCGATTATTTTCATAAGTCGTCTTGGGTCAAGTGCGGCAGAACCAATAAGAAAACCATTTATTTCGCGTTTACTTATGAGTTCATGAGCAGTCACTTCTGTTACGCTTCCTCCGTAGATAATCCGACTCTTTGTTTGTCCGAGAATCTCTCGGATAAACATATGAATTTCTTCGGCGTATTCGGGAGTTGCGGACTTTCCGGTTCCGATTGCCCAAACGGGTTCGTAAGCGATGTCGATTCCTGTCGTATCCTCGATTCCTGCGAGTCCTTTCTCGAGTTGGACACGGAGAATATCCTTCGTAAGTCCTTCTTCTTTTTGAGCGAGGTTTTCACCGATACAGAGAATCGGACGAATATTATGTGCGAGTGCTGTTTTTAGTTTCTTATTTACTAGTTCATCCGTTTCACCGAAAATAGTTCGACGTTCGGAGTGTCCAAGTATAACGTATTCACATCCGAATTCCTGAAGAGAAAGAGGTGAAGTTTCTCCGGTAAATGCACCAGATATTTCCGAAGACATATTCTGTGCTCCGAGATGAATGCACGAATCTTTTACAAGTTCTCCCGCAAGAGACAGTCCTGTCATAACAGGAGCAATCATAACATCAACCGTTTCGATATTCTTATATTCAGCTGTAAAAGTCCCGAGATATTCGCGGAGTTCCGCTCCCGTCTTATTCATCTTGAAATTCGCACCGATGAGGAGATTCATGGAAAATAATAGATAAAAAGCTAAAGTCCGGACAGTATATCGAAAAGCGAATGATTGTAAAATCAAAAATATACGAGTAATACATCTCTGTTTTTTTGCTTCTCATGAAGAGATATGATAGAATAAGAAAAATAATCGTTTACTAAAAAAAACCATGACAGAAATATTCAATCAAATTTCCGTACCAAAAATACCTGAAACACATGAAAAACTCAGTGAGAAAAATACTCTTGAAGAATTTAAAAATGCACTGACAGCTATAGAAAAAGAATACAGTAAGAATATTGAGTCCAATGAGGCAGCTCAAATTATGATGAAACAATCTCAAGAAATAAATACTATCCTCATTCGAAAATATCCAGATTTTTTTGGAAAAATACAAAAAGCAATCTGGTATGATCAATGAAATGCATATTCTGGACAAATATCAACTCTTCTTGATATCATCCAGCACGGGACATTTCATCAAAAGAAATATTTTATAGAAATGATGGAAAGTGCAGAAAATGGCGAATCAGAAAAAGCACTCAAATTGTACGAACAGCATTTCATCGGCACAAAGGTAGGAAACGAGATTATTACTCTTTTCGAAAATTCAAAATTGAAGCTATCTCTTGAACAAAGAGTTTTAAATCTATTTGATGCACATGCGAAATCATGAGAACTAAAGAAAAGTGTTATTTATAATATAATCGAAATGTATTCTGGGGGGAAAGGTGTAGCACAAAGTTTTTTGAGAAATATCCCAAAATCGAACCTTGATACCCTTTTTTCTCTCTTGCCAGAAATTGAGATATCATGCTCTCGATGAAATAAAGAAAGTCTTATACAAAGAATCGATACTCTTGATATAGATATTCTATATAAAGAATCTTTTTTTGATGCACTTAATAAAATCAGATCACTATGATCTGAAAAAGATAGAAAAAATGATATGGTATTCTATTATTGAATAGAGCAATATTATTTTGCTCAAATCAATGTCTGAAAGGAGAAAGAAGAATTAAAAGAAAATAAAACCGGATGATTACACTTTCTTGTTCTTGAAACAAGTTTCCCAAATTTAAAAAAAACCGCCCTTCAAGAAAAAAATAATAAACTCAATTATTTGATAGAGAAATGCGTCAAAGAAGATGGAAAAATTGCAATTAATTCGAAAGAATTTAAGAAACAACTCTTAGAAATTTTCAAAGGTTCTGAGATTGGAACAAGATTAGAAAATAATAATCTGAGTGGGAAAGAAGCATTAAAAATAGTAGTAGAAGCAGCAAAGGAGTGAGTAAAACAAACGAGAACAAGTCTCAAAAGTATTGACCCTACTTTCAATGAAGAAAAACTCACCCAACTAAAAAAAGAAGATAAAGAAAAACTTCAAATACTCCTCAATTCAGACGCAAAATCCGATGTAAAAATCGATGTATTACGAAAGTATGGGATAACGAGCAAGGAATTTAAAAATGAAGAAGAAAAGATGGCTTTCTTGCAAAGTTTACAAAAAGATATAAAACTTCAAACGGCGAGTAGTTTCACTGAATCTATACTCACTGACAAAACAAAACTTGCAGCTTTTGAAACGTACTGGAATGGAGGAAGTGTTGAAGTTTTCAATAAAGCGATTGAAAACCGAGAACAGGAAATACAACAGGAGAAAGCCTTGCAAGAATCATCTTCAAAACAATGAGAAAAATCAAATAACCGTACTTATGAATTCAACCAGATAGATTTTTCCAAAACTCCTTTTCATGAGATTATTTCAACAAAAGTTGGAGATATATCCTTCAGTGTCCGAAAAGATTCAGAAGATACTTCAACAGTTCTCTATAAATGAATGGAAATTTCAGGAATTAAAACAAGAAATCTCAGCGAAGTACCAGAGATGATTCAATTTATCAGAGATACAGGACTTGATATTTTTGGTTCTCATATTTCAGATATTTTTACGATTATAAATAACAGACAATCGAAAAAAGGTGGTGAGGAACAAATTAATCTCAAAGACGGACTATGAAGTAATGAAAAACACATTATACTCAAGTCTATGGCAGATATACTTATACCTGGAATAGATACTTCGAATAAAGAGAAATTAGAAGAGAACTTCAAAAATATCCAGAGAAACGGAGGAATGTTAGAATATCTTCTTCAAAACAAAAAAGAATACATTACAATGGATAATTCCATCAATATAAATGCTTTTAAAAACTCTCTGAAAAAAACCACATAAAAACTCACTTCTCTCTTGCATTTTCCTACTTTTCCATACAATACTCGGGTTATTATCTCACAAAGATATAGCCCGATTTTGAAAATGATTTTTGAACGCACCGAGGACTGTCCGAGTCATCAGATAAGAGACGAGTTCCTAGAGGCAAGTGAAAAATACATTTTTAAAATCCCAATATACTCTCAATTCTTGTAAAATTATGGAAAACCAATACGAAATCGTCATGGGACTCGAAACCCATGTCCGAATAAAGTCTGAAACCAAAATGTTCTGTGCCTGCCGTAATGCAGTAGAACTCGCCGACGAACCAAACCTTCATACTTGTCCATACTGTATGGCATTTCCTGGAGCACTTCCGGTGCTTAACGAACGTGTTATCGACCTCGCAGTTCGAGCCGGTCAGGCGATGCGATGTACCGTAAATGAGACTTCAATTTTCGACCGAAAGTCCTACTTCTATCCGGACAATCCATCTGGATTCCAGATTACCCAGCTCTACCACCCGATTGTTCAACACGGGATTGTTCGTGCGCTTGTCGGAGACGAAGTGAAATCTTTCAAAATCGAGCGAATGCACATCGAAGCTGATGCTGGAAAACTCATTCATAGTGGAAATAAAACTCTCTGTGATTACAATCGTGCTGGAAGTCCACTTATGGAAATCGTTACTGAACCGGATTTCCGTTCCAAAGAAGACGTTATCGGATACCTTGAAGAACTCCAGAAGCTTATGCGATGGTGCGGAGCGAGCGACGCTGATATGGAAAAAGGTCAACTTCGATGTGATGTAAATATCTCCATCCGAAAACCCGGGGAAACCATCCTCAATAACCGTGTCGAGCTCAAGAATATCAACTCCTTCTCCGCTATCGGACGTGCGATTGATAATGAATACAAGCGTCAGATAAAGATCGTGGAAACAGGAGGAAAAGTCCCTCAAGAAACCCGTGGTTGGGACGATGAAAAAGGAATGAGTTCATCTCAACGATCCAAGGAAGATGCGATGGATTACCGATACTTCCCAGAACCTGACCTTCCACCTCTCGTGATTTCAAAGGAATTCATAGAAGCACGAGCCATCGGAGACCTTCCGATTGACAGACGTTTGAAGTACGTAAACGAATACAAGCTCCAAGCCGACGACGCACGAATCCTCTCGGCTTCCCGAGAACTCTCCGATTTCTACGAAGAGCTCGTGAAACTCACGAACGATGCGAAGAAATCCTGCTCGTATATCACGACAATTCTCTTCACCCTCTTTGATGCACACGGAGAAACTATTTCTTTTGCAGGTCTTAAATTCGGAGTCGAGGAACTCGCTCGTGTTATAACTCTCGTAAATAAAGATGAGATTTCCAGTACCAATGCCAAGATAGTTGTGGAAGAACTCTTCCTGAACGGAGGGAAAACTGACGCTATCGTGGATACAAAGAAACTCCGTCAGGTATCCGATACCGGAGCTCTGAAAGTCATCGCCGAGAAAGTCCTCGCCGACAATCCAAACCAAGTTGCAGAATATAAATCTGGAAAAGAAAACCTCTTCGGATTCTTCGTCGGACAGTGTATGAAAGCCAGCGCCGGACAAGGAAACCCAAAGATGTTCACAGAGATTTTGAAGGGGATTTTGTAATAACTTCACCAAATGAAAACATTTTCAAAAGATTCAGAAACAGAAAAAATCGAATTACTCATGGATAGTGAAGGATTAGATGAAAACTTCATAAAATCTGTTGGACGACTAACATTAAACTTCGCTCATCTTGAGTTCTGTTTTGCACTTTTCACAGGCTCACAACTTGGAACTCGGCAACCTCTTAATCAAATTATAATCTCAGAATTATCCTTTAAACAGCTTTTAAATATTTCATCAGGAATCTATAAAGCTATTGAAACTGATAAAGAAAACCTGGCAAAATTTGATCAAATCCTAAAAGATGCTTTTTCTCTTGAAGAAAGACGAAATACTATTACTCATTCATTTTACGGACATAATAAAGAAGCTAAGATTATTGTAAGACACAAAAATACAAGTAAAGGAAAAAATGGTTATCGCGAACAAGCGGAAATAATAAATGCCGAGAGTGTGAATGAGATTGCTGATCAAATGAGTAAAACAAGTATTGAACTTGGAAAGATGATATTTAATTTAAGTAAATAATTTATTTTGTTATTGCGAGGCACGAAGCAATCCAGATTATTTATTCCACTTATTTTTCAACTCCTCACTTATAATTTATAACTCCTCACTCACTTCATGTCCTTTCGTTTCTCCTCTATAAACCTCGGTTGTTCCAAAAATCTCGTCGATCTTGAATTCGCTATCGCTTCGATTTTGAAGTACTCGGATAGAACTCCTATCGAGTACATAGAAAACCCGGAAGATCCGGAGGCGGATTATGTTATAGTTAATACCTGCGGATTCCTCTCCTCTGCGCGCGAAGAGTCCGAAAACACACTCCGATATTATGACAGTCTCGGGAAGAAACTCATCCTTATGGGGTGCTATGTTTCCGTGAAAGACGATAATTTCCTTTCGAGCCTCCAGAATCTTCATTCGGTGGTTCCATTCATCAGTTATACGACTATCGAAGGGCTTTTGTTCGGGAAAACTGTCGGAATCGATATGAGTGCTATCGTACGAGCGAAAGTCGCTATGAAACAGTCAAAGGAGAAGAAACTTACGGAATATCTCGAAACGGTCGGAGGGAAAAGCATGAAAAATAATGAAAGTGCCTTTATATGGAAATGAGATGAAGTACGAGCTTATATTCATGCTCCGTTCGGGTACGAGTATTTAAAAATCGCAGAAGGATGCGACAATAGCTGTACATTCTGCATCATCCCTCAGATTCGTGGGAAGCAGACGAGCCGAAAAATAGAAGACGTCGTAAAAGAAGTACAAGTTATGCTCGCAAATGGAATCCGAGAGATTCAGATTATCGCGCAAGATACGACTCGATATGGAACCGATCTCTATGGAGAACCGCGACTTTTCGAGCTCCTCGAACAGATTGAGAATATCAATACAAACCCACTTTCTTCAAACAAAGAATCTCCTGAAAAATGATGAAATTTGAGTGAAAATCGAGCACCGGAGTGAGCTGTACTGAGAAGTAGTACAGTGAACGAGGAAGCGGAGATTTGAACACAAAGTTCGCATTTTACAGAGACTTCTTCTGGAGACTTTAAGTATCGACTGTACTACATGTATCCAGACATATTGACTCTGGAACATATCCAGAAACTAAAAACTTTCAAGAAACTCCTCCCCTACTTCGATATCCCGTTCCAGCACTCAAGCGAACATATATTGAAACGAATGGGACGACATTATAACGAAGCGCACGTGGAAGCATTTCTCACGTCCATCCGAGAGAATTTCCCGAATGCATTTATCCGAACGAGTTTCATTGTCGGATTTCCGGGCGAAACCGATGAGGATTTCAACCACTTGATAGAATTTATAAAACGGCATAATTTTGAATCGGTCGGAGTATTCCAGTACCATGATGAACCACTTGCCACAAGCTCCAAGCTGGATGAAAAAATAAATGAGGTGGTAGCAAAACAACGACTCAAAAAACTTTCCAAAGTTCTCGATGAAGTTTATAATAAACATACAAAAAATGCTCGAGGAAAGACATTCTCTGGATATATCATGGACTTCGACGAGAAAAAGGCGATTATCCGTCGAGAAATACAGGCTCCAGAAGTGGATGAATATGATGAAGTGAAAATATCGGCAATCGAAGGAAATGTGAAAAATCTCGAAATTGGACAGTTTGTACAGTATAAATTGTAATAGAAAACTCCTGAAATTTCAGGAGTTTTTAATTTAGGCTTAATAGACATTTTCTGGTAGGTTTTTAATCCAATTTGGAGCATAATAGAGCGGTTTATCCGCTCTATTTTAAATCATATGATTAAAATCTGTCCAAAATGCAATCAAAAACACATTCAGAAAT
>Ga0210009_1000624_pt1 | contig 37401 bp, 35 predicted proteins | sample CryGeyCG2114_065_FD_185457 | JGI IMG/M metagenome (GOLD analysis project Ga0210009, IMG submission 185457) | Groundwater microbial communities from aquifer - Crystal Geyser CG12_big_fil_rev_8/21/14_0.65 (SPAdes) (version 2) | ecosystem: Environmental > Aquatic > Deep subsurface > Groundwater ...
TAATGGCTTTCGCAACAGAGAACGGTTTCGCAATGCGATCTACTTTCACTTGGGTGCTTTGGACCTGTATCCGGCACCCAATCAGGCAGGTTCGACTTGTGCTGCCCACACAACTTCGTGAAGCGCCGAAAATACTTTGCGCCTCCTGCTTGCTCATGTCTGAAAGCCGTGATCCGTCCATCGGGTCAACGTGACCGGCATGCTGCGCGTATGCCTTGCTCATTGAGTGGCCGAGCCAGCCGCCAATGCCTGCACCTATCGGTCCGCCGATGACGGCACCAATACCCGCACCGATTCCTGCTCCAAGCCATGACATAAGATTCTCCTGTTTACAGTTTGCGATTCAGAACAATGAAGTTACCGAGAATTCACAAGCTGCAAATAGACCGGCGAATAGCAAGTATGCATGTTACCCGTATGTGGATATGGGCGGCGAGTGTGGGTGGCATGCACAGGATTCGGTTAGCAGGGTTATGGTGGCATGCATGCTCCTGTTTTTCTCTAATCCGGTATGAAGCGACTGAAAACAAAGGGGTTGTAGCAGGTATCCACAGAGACTGTGGATAAAGCGGTGGATGAAAAGCCGAACAGGCAATACATTGTTACATTGCCATGACATGTGTGTGACATGCCCAAAACATAGGCTTTTTATTTAGTTATTTTATATTGATGACTTAGTGTGAACTAGTGAATGTATAACATTGGAAATTCGTCTAAATGATAAAAGAAACATGAAAGCCCCTGTTAACAGTGGATAAATACGCTCAGTGATCCGCTTTAAGCTGTCGGAGTGCTTCAAACAGGGTAATGCCGCATACTGTTGCAAGGTTTAATGAGCGTACCGGTGCATCGGCACGCATCGGTACGGTAAGCGGCTGTATATCTGCCAGAATGGCCGCACTAAGGCCGCGTGTTTCCGGACCGAATACCAGTACATCGCCGTGCGCATAGGTGACGTCCCAGAAACTGGTGGTGGCCTTTGAGCTCATGCCATACCAGTTTCTATCTGAGCCGAGGGCCTCGCGCAGTTGCTGCCAATTGTCATGGTGAGTGACATCCAGATATTGCCAGTAATCGAGCCCCGCCCGTTTTAATGAGCGGTCATCCACAGAAAATCCGAGCGGATGCACCAGATGCAGGGCAGCCCCGGTGCAGCCGCACAGTCTGGCGATATTGCCGGTGTTCGGAGGTATTTCGGGCTCTACCAGTACGATGTGAAGCGGGGCTTTCATTGGCATGTTCATAGGCAATACCCTCGGGCAGAGTGCAGGGCAGCGCAACAGATGGATACATGAGCCGCTATAAGTTCGGGTGAAATCGTTGTATTGTTGCGCTGCTGTCAATGACAGGGGGTGGCATGAGCAATACAGGGGCGCTGAAGGCGCTGACCAGTCTGGATCGATTTTACCAGGAGCTGCGCAGGATTCCAAAGCTTGATCGGGCTGAAGAAGAAGAGCTGGCACGCAAATGGCAGCGGGACCATGATCTGGCTTCGGTTCAACAGCTGATTAACGCCAACCTGCATGTCGTGGCAGCGATTGCCCGTGAGTACCGTCATTTCGGCTTGCCTGAGGAGGATCTGATTCAGGAGGGAACGCTGGGCCTGATGCAGGCGGTGAAACGATTTGATCCGGATCGCGGATTCAGATTGAAAACCTATGCAGCCTACTGGATCCGTGCCTCAATTCATGATTTTATTCTGCGCTCATGGAGTATTGTTAAAATGGGCACCAGCAAGCTGCAGCGTCGCATTTTTGCCGGTTTGCAGAAGGCCGAATGTGCAATTGCCGCGCTCGAGGGCAGGGGGCTGGAAGAGGTGGCCAAACAGTATGGTGTTTCCGGCGAATCCTATCAGACCATAGCCGCATCGTTTCTCCGTCGTGACTACTCCATTGATTCAGATGCTACAGAAGATGGCAATATCATTGAGTTACCAGCTCCCGATGCTGGCCCGGAGCAGCAGTTGGAAGCGAAAGATTGGCAGTCATTTACCGCCATGCAGCTGCAGCAAGCTATGGATACGTTATCGGAACGGGATCGATATATCATTCGTCATCGCTATCTGATTGAGCCGTCGCAAACATTGAAGGATCTATCCGAAGAGCTCGGAATTTCCATTGAGCGGGTGCGTCAGCTGGAGGCGCGAGCGCTGAAAAAAATCGGCGCATTATGCTCTGATTTTGCCACCCAATCGGATGCTGTTGCTACGCCGTATGCGCATTAGCACCGAATAGCGGGTTATTTGGAGCGACCCGGGCACACTCTCTGTCGAATATAAGAAGAAGGGGCTGTGAAGTGCAGCCCCTTCTGCTAAAGCGATCTCATGCTTATCGGGTTATGCGGACTCTTCAATCCGGTTGAGCAGGTTTTTGGTCATTAGCTCCAGTGTCCCCAGAGAAACTGCCATGCCTTCTTCCTGCTCAGGATACTTGACCATAATATTGCCGGCGCCTCTGTCTGCCACAACCATTCTCTCCCTGTAGCTCTCGCCATGTACAGTGGTGATGGCATCAAGGTATTCATTGATTGTTTTTTCTACAAAATCCATTTCTACCCCCTATGGTGCTGTAGTTGAATTGTATAGCACATGCTTCACTGTGTGTCAAAGCAGAGTCCAAGCTATAAGCAGCTATTTTTGTTGTACCTTTTTCAGTAGGTACAACCATCAGGCATGCCGATCAATCTGTCTGTCGCAAGTCATGTAAGTGTGTAACTGGCTTTCTCGGGTGTGATGGTGGATTGGACGCACTGCACCCACTGCACCCACTGTTATCAGTTCTGGCAACAGTCACCTCTTCAGCTTTGATGAAATGCTTGATTGTCCACAGCGCCGCCATCTTTGTCAGCTAAGTGTATTAATCTTGCAGATAATTATGGCTCTTTTCTCTGTTCGGATGCCTGCAACTGTTGCAGCCGTTTATGCTTCATCTCTGCCGTTTCGTGAAAGCTATTAAGCTTAAACTCTCGTCCGAACTTGTTCAGGCTCTGCATGCTTTGAAAATGACAGGTACGGCAGTCGGCATTGATCTGCCGCGAAAATGCGGGCGTAGCCTGCGCAGAGAGGGGGATGCAGCAGACCAGCGCAAAGGCTGAGGCCTGATATGCTGTACGAATCTGTTTGTTCATGGTGCCTCCTCTGGTCATCTCAATACCATGACCGGATCATTTTTAGTGCTGTATCGTGCTCCTGTGGCAGAAGTGGTATCAATAGCTGTTGCAGGTTGCGGGCCTGATACAGCGAAAATCTGCCGCCGACAGCAATGGGCAGTGCCACTGCATGTTTGATTGCGCTGAATAGCGGTTGCCAATCACCCGCCACCTCGTTCTCCTCCCACAGGATTACACCGGTTGCGTTGTGATGCAGCAGCAGTTCCGCCAGGGCGAGAGGTCCGGGGGCGTGGCCAAGCCAGCGAGCATCGAGGCCGGATTCGCGCGCCATAATCTCAAAGAGGCGTGCCTGCAGAGCGGGGCTGTCAGACAACAGGCTGGTGATGAAAATCGGGCCGGGTCTGCTATTGGCTATCTGTGCCTGATGGCTGCGCTGGTCCATATAGATGTTCACGGTCTGTGTTAGCAGTTGGTGATAGGCCCAGCGTTTTGTATCTGCCGATTGTTCAATCAGATGCAGGGCGGGTTCTATCAGCTCGGCAGCCAGTGAGGGCAGGGGATACAGTTTGCCGGCCCGGCGCACTATTTCAATCGCCTTATCGCTGTGCAGGCCGTACACAGCCAGCAGCAGCTGCTCGCGCAACTGGGGCCAGTCAGAGCTGGTCGACTTGATGGCATCCGGGTTGTTGATTAACTGACGGGTCTTGCCTACGGGCACACCCTGACTGATCAGTCCGAGAATTTGCCGGATCAGTGTAATATCCGATTGTGCATAGAGGCGATGGCCCTTTTCGGTGCGGGCCGGTTTGATCAGTCCGTAACGGCGCTCCCATGCCCGCAAGGTAACAGGCAGGATACCTGTAGCTTGTGAGATAAAGCGAATAGGCAGGTTTTTCTCATCATCACTGTTCTTCATAGGCATAGCTTGACAATATTGTACATGAGCGTCAATAATAGCTGTACATATACTGTACAGAAAGAGGATGTCTGATGCGAATAACGATTGCTATGTTCATATTTATGCTTTTCCCGATATTGGCCTGCGCGGAGGAGGGTTCGTGCCCTGAACTGCTTTCATCCACGCAGACAACGCTGGTAGAGCACAAGCAGGTGCTGCTCTGTGATGTGTATAGGAACAAGGTGTTGCTGATCGTAAATACCGCCAGCAAGTGCGCGTTTACACCTCAGTACGAAGCTCTGGAGCGCCTCTACGATCGGTATAAAGAGCAGGGATTGGTGGTGCTGGGTTTTCCATCGAATGATTTCGGAGAGCAGGAGCCGGGTAGTGAAGCGCAGATTCACAGCTTTTGCCGTATGACATTTGATGTGCAGTTTCCGATGTTCAGTAAAACCATCGTTCGTGGTAGCTCAGCCTCGCCCTTGTACAAGGCACTGGCAGAAGCTTCCGGCACTTACCCACAGTGGAACTTCCATAAATATCTGATCAACCGCAAAGGAAAACTGATCGATAGCTATAAAAGCGCAGTTGAGCCGGAAAACCGCATGCTGGTGGCAGCTATTGAAGCTGCACTGCATGAGCAGAGTGAATGAGCATGGCAGGAATAAAGCGGGTTCGACCGGCATCTGCAGGATCAATCAAGCACCATGCCGCAGCGGTCGGATATAAGGGGCCAAGCTATATCGCCGCACGCAATGCAGACCTGCCGCATATAGATACCGATGCGGCGTTCTGCCGTGAGAAGCAAAAGAGGTGGTAATGCATGCGCATGCGCTGGTAGTGCTGCGGCGGGACCTGCGCATGGAAGATAATCTGGCGCTGTTTGCAGCCTGCAACCAGAGCCGGCGGGTCAGTATCTGTTTTATTCTGGATCCGGTACAGCTGCAGCCGCATGCATGGCGTAGCGGGCCGGCGCTGGCGTTTATGATCGATTCACTGGGGGCACTGCATGGCAGGCTTAAGGGTATCGGTTCTGGTTTGATCGTGCGGCAGGGTGATCCGCTTGTGGTGCTTGCCGAGCTGATGCCGCTACTTGCCGTGGATGCCCTCTATGCCAATCGTGACTATACCCCGTTTGCGCGCAGCAGGGATCGCAAGATATCCGCCCTCTGTCTATCCGCTGCAGTGGCATCGTACTGGTTTGATGACGCACTACTCAATCCACCGGGCAGCCTGCTTAATGGTAGCGGGCGACCATACCAGGTGTTCACACCGTTTTTCAGGGCGGCCTCCAGGCTGCCTGTGGCACAACCTGTGACCCCTGATTACGCACGCCTGGCTGCGATGGATGAGGCCTGCTGGCAGCAGAGTCTGACCTGCCTGCAGGCGGTTGATTGCCGACCCTCTGCTATAGACAGTGGCAGAGATGCCGGTGTAGCGCTGCTACAGCAGCTGTCTAGACAGCATGCTTACAGTGCCCAGCGCGATCTGCCGGCGCTGGATTCAACCAGCCACCTATCCGTGCACCTGAAGTTTGGTACGCTTTCGGTGAGGGAGGTATACAGCCAGATTTTTCACCTGCTCGGTTGTGACCACCCGCTGATTCGGCAACTCTACTGGCGTGATTTTTTTACCCATACGGCATTTCATTTTCCGCATGTATTCGGCCATAGTTACCATGCCCGCTTTGAGCAACTGCGCTATAGCGTTGATGCGCATGCATTCAGGGCGTGGTGTGAAGGCTCCACCGGTTTTCCGATTGTCGATGCAGGTATGCGTGAGTTGGCCGAGAGCGGTTTTATGCACAATCGGGTACGCATGATAACTGCCTCATTTCTGGTCAAGGACCTGCATATCGACTGGCGCAAGGGCGAGGCATGGTTTGCCCGCCATCTGATTGATTATGATCCTGCCGTAAATAACGGCAACTGGCAGTGGGCTGCCTCAACCGGTTGCGATGCCCAGCCGTGGTTCCGTATTTTCAATCCCTGGCTACAGCAGAAGCGCTTTGATCCTGAGTGTCTGTATATCAAGCGCTGGTTGCCTGCGCTGGCCGCTGTTTCTGCAGGTGAGATTCACCGCTGGCAAAAGGCAGGGGATACCTCGCTGCATCCGCTGCCGATGCTGGACCACAAAAGGGAGGCGGCCGTCGCCAAAGTCATGTACCAACACTGCATAAAAACGGAGTATGAATATGCCAGAGATATGTAAACCCATCATTGTTGTCAGCCGCTGCCTCGGTTTCGAAGCCTGCCGTTATGACGGACAGATGCTTCACGAGAGTCTAGTCCAGCGATTAAAACCGTTTGTGCAGATCATGACGGTATGTCCAGAGGCAGATATCGGCTTGGGGACACCACGCCATCCTGTGCGGTTGGTTCGCCATCAGGGTGAGGTGCATATGATACAGCCATCAACTGGTGCCGATCTCACCGCCGACATGCGCGACTACCTTGTTGGCCAGGTCTCATCATGGTCGGAGATCGACGGTTTTTTACTGAAGGGCCGCTCGCCATCTTGCGGGCCGGGTGGAGTCAAGATCTACCATGGTATCGACAAGGTTACCGGTACGGAGAAGGGAGCAGACATGTTTGCCGCTGCCGTCAGTCAGGCATTCCCGCATGCGGCTATCGAGGATGAAGGGCGTTTACGCAACTTTCATATCCGCGAGACATTTCTGATGCGCATCTTTGCACTGGCACGGTTGCGTCAGTTGATGCAGCAGCCATCGGTGGCTGCTATTTCGCAGTTTCACGCCAGCCATAAGCTGCTGTTGATGTGTTTTCATCAGGATATGATGCGCCAATGCGGCCGTATTGCCGGTAATAGTGACGGTCTGGATCTGGCACAGCTGATGCGCCAATATGCAGCCCGCTTTCGCGAAACGTTGCAGCGGCAACCGTCGCAGCGAAACATCATCAATGCCCTCTACCATGGCTACGGCTGGGCTTCGGACGGGTTGACGTCTGCAGAGAAGAAGATGTTTGTCGATGCGGTGGAAGAGTATCGCGATGAGCGGGTGACACTGGCGACTCTGCAGCTGCTGCTAAAATCGTATGTGTTGCGTTTTGAGCACGCTTATCTCGGCTCACAATACTTTCTTGAGCCCTATCCGAAAGCACTGTTTGATCTGACCAGTTCAGGCCACTGACTGCAGCTCAGTTAACCGGCTTCACCCGCAATAGCGGGTGAAGCATCATGACGGGGCTTCTATTGACCTGCGACCGTTAGCCCTTCAATGGCAATCGATGGTATGGCGGTTGAGCCGAACCATGTCAGATCCGATCCGACATGGCTGATCCGGGCGAACATCTGTTTCAGGTTGCCGGCAATGGTAATGCCCTGAACCGGGCGCACGATTTCACCATTTTCGATGAGAAAACCGCCTGCGCCGCGTGAATAGTCACCGGTGACGCCGTTGACGCCGAAACCGATCAGTTCAGTGACCAGCAGCCCGTTGCCTATCTGCTTGAGTATCTGCTCTTGTGACAGCGATCCGCCATGCCAGATCAGGTTGGATGAGCCGATGCCGATATCACCGGTCAGGCCGCGCGAGGCACTGCCAGTTTCAGGCTGACCCAGCCGTTTGGCCGTATAGCGGTCGCTGAGAAAATGCTGCAGCACACCGTTGTCGATGAGCCGGTTGCGCCGACAGCGGGTACCTTCACCGTCAAACAGGCGGTTGCCGAGCCCGAGCGGGTGGTCGGGATCGTCGTCAATGCAGACAGTGTCCGGAAAGATCCCGTGTTGCAGTGCATCGGTCAGAAATGAGCGCTGTTGCAGGATGGCGCGCCCGTTGATGGCCGAGATCAGATGGCCAAGCAGTGATGTGGCTGTGCGTGGCTCAAAGATAACGGTGGTCTCGCCGCTATCCATGCTGCCCGGATTCAGGCGCTGCACAGCGCGTCTGGCTGCCTCTGTGGCAATCGTGGCCGGTGAGCGCAGTTTGGATGCGTGCAGTGCCCGGTGCCAGGCATAATCGCGCTGCATGCCATCACCGGAGCCTGCAATGACCGATGCGCTGAGCGATGCCGAGCACCTGTTGTATGCGGCGGAGAAGCCGTCACTGGAAGCGTAGAGCACGCGGTTGCTGCCGAAGCTGGCATCAGCACCTTCGCTGTTACTGATCTGGTCGGAGTAGGCGAGGGCGATCTGCTCGCACTCCAGAGCCGCGGCTGTCGCTTGTTCCAGGCTCCAGCCGGAGTCGTCATGGTTGTGGCGCTGTTGCCAGGCATCCAGCTCTGCCTCTGTGGGATGGTTGGCGCCAACTGGCGGGACAGCATCAGGATCGGGCTCGGAGATACGCGCCATGGCGATGACCTGTTCGGCCAGTTTGTGCAGCCCGGCAGTGGAGAGATCCGATGTAGAGGCCGTGGCAAAAGCCATGCCGCAAGATGTTTCGACAAAGGCACGCAGGCCCATGCCGCGGGCATCTTCCCGCTCGACCGATTCGACAACACCATTGCGTACGCTGACGGAGTCGCCTGTCTCGGAGATACTCAGTGCATCGGCGTGGGCAGCACCGGCCTTGATAGCGGCTTCCACCAGCTGTTCGGCAAAATGTCTGTCGGGGAGGGTGCTAATCTGTGTGCTCATGCTTCGGTTCCTCCGACAATCAGCTGATCAATGCGAATGGTTGGCAGACCGACGCCGACAGGTACCGACTGGCCACCTTTGCCGCAGGTGCCGACGCCGGGATCCAGCGCCAGATCGTTACCGATCATCGATACCTTCTGCAGCACCTCATGGCCGGAGCCGATCAGCGTGGCCCCCTTGACCGGATACTGAATGACGCCGTTTTCCACATAGTAGGCTTCAGAGGTGGTGAAGACGAATTTACCGGAGGTAATATCCACCTGGCCACCGCCAAAATTGACCGCATAAATACCGCGATCGAGCGAGGCAAGGATATCGTCGGGCGAATCATTTCCGGCCAGCATAAAGGTGTTAGTCATGCGTGGCAGCACAGGGTGGGCATAGGATTCACGGCGTCCGTTACCGGTCGGCTGCATGCCCATCAGACGCGCATTCTGCCGATCCAGCAGATAACCGGTGAGAATGCCATCCTCAATAAGTACCGTGCGGTTGCTTTGGGTGCCTTCATCATCAACTGTGAGAGAGCCGCGGCGTTCTGCGATGGTACCGTCATCAACAACGGTAATACCGCGAGCGGCAACCTGTTTGCCCATTTTATCGGCGAATACGGAGCTACCCTTGCGGTTGAAGTCGCCTTCCAGACCGTGGCCGATGGCTTCATGCAACAGGATGCCCGGCCAGCCGGGTCCGAGTACAACCGGCATGCTGCCGGCCGGCGCCTGATGTGCGCTTAAATTCAGCGTGGCCAGACGTACGGCTTCATGCACCATATGTGCCGGTTCGTCGCCGCTGAGCAGTCGCTCGATGGAAAAGCGACCGCCGCCGCCGGCGCTGCCTGTTTCACGTTTGCCATTCTCTTCAACCACGACCGATATATTCAGTCGCACCAGCGGACGTGCATCGTGAATATGCGCCCCGTCCATACGCACGATATGAATATCGGAGAATGAGGATGATATATTGGCGAAGACCTGTCTGACGCGCGGATCCAGGTCACGGGCCAGCTTGTCCAGCTTTTCCAGCATCGCCTTGCGTTCACTGAAGTCGATATTGGCAGCAGGATTTACCGCCTGATACAGGCGAGGAGCGGTACTGGCGGCATGGATATGGACGGGGCTGCTAGCGCCGCCGTGACCGGCAATGCTGCGCGCCGATCTGGCCGCCTGCATCAAGGCATCGGCTTCCAGGCTGTCGGTATAAGCATGACCGGATGCCTCGCCCTTGATCACGCGGGCGCCGATCCCCTGATGGGTGGAGGCGGAGACGTGCTTGACGCGTCCTTCCTCCAGCGCCAGTGACTCTGAACTGGAATACTCCAGATAGAGATCACCATCGTCGGCATTGGCCGGCAGCATGTGATTCAGTGTGTTTTGCAGAGCATCTTTGGCAACAGGAAGCTCGTGATTATGGTGGGACATATTTTCAGACATAGTGCTATCGTCGTGCCAACCCGGCTGCTGTCAAGCAATGTGCTAGTGACGCAGGCTTATGCGCAGCTTATGCTTACCGCCATGATTGAATTGATTCGTATTGCCGACCCCGTGTCATTGCAGATTGCCTGTGATGCTCTGGAAGATAATAACATTGCCTTTACCGTGGAGAACGCCGGTATGAATGCACTGATGCCCCTGCCAGAGCTGATGGATGCTCGCCTGCTTGTTGCAGCAGATGATGAGGCGGCTGCCAGGCAGATTATTGTAGATCTGGAGCTGTAATGATCGGTGGAGCCGCAGCATTCATAGCCGGCGTGCGCCTGCTTTTTGCCACCGCGGAGTTGCGCAGCGTGTTATGGCGTATGTTGGGACTGCTGGCACTGCTGATGCTGGCTACCAGCGTTGGCGCATTCTGGTTGCTCGATTATATGGCTGGGCTGTGGCTGCCGCAGGGTGATGCATGGTACTGGCAGCTGCTTTCGGCCCTTGTCTGGGTGCTGGCGCTGCTTCTATCCCTGATCAGCGGCGCGGTTGCTTATGTGGCATTGGGCTCGGCTGCCGTTGCACCGTGGCTCGATACGCTGGCGCTGCGCAGCGAGCGGATGCACGGTATCAACAGAGGCGAGAGCTCAGGCAACTGGCTTGCCCAGACGGCTACCAGCCTGGCGAACTCTGTGCGGCCGCTGTTCGGGCTGCTTGCCTGGGGTGTTTTGGCACTGGTACTGATCTGGATACCGCCGCTTGCCACCGCAATCTGGACCTGGGGTGGTATCCGCTTTCTCGCTTATGAGCTGATGGATACAAGCGCATCGCGTCAGGGCTGGGATTTCTCTCGCCGGCAGCTAGAGCAGAAGCAACGCCGCTGGTTTTACCTCGGCTTTGCCGGTGTGGCGATGCTGCTGTTACTGGTGCCGGTCGTGAATCTGTTCGTGATCCCCGCCGCTGTTGTGGCTCTCTCTACTGAAGGCGAACGCACGCAAGCCATGTGATCGCGGATGCAGAAACCTGCGCGGGCGTGGTTAGAAAGTTCCATCGCGCTATAGAGATTCACTCCAATTCGCCGTTACCGTTTGTCATAACCGCTGCAGGGCATCGGGAAGATCGGCGATCGAGGGGAGAACCAGATCGGCTTTGATGCCGCTCTGATGTACAAATGCCTCGCGGTATTTTCCGGTTTTCACCAGTGCCGTGCGCAGGCCTGCCTGCTGTGCGCCGCCGATATCCGACTCGATATCGTCTCCTATCATCAACGCCTGCTGCGGGCTGACCTGCAGTGCACTACAGATACCGTGAAAAAAAGAGGCTGATGGTTTGCCAAGCACTGTTGCCGTTTTGCCTGTGGCATACTCGATTGCGGCTACAAACGGGCCGAGATCGAGATACAGACCATCCGGTGTCTGCCAGAAGCGGTTTTTATGCAGGGCCAGCAGGATGCCTCCATCCATCACCTGAGTGAAGATACGATGCAGTACCGCCGGTGTATAACCGTTGCTGCCCAGATCACCCATGACGATATATTCTGGGCGATCATCTGATATGCAGATACCGCTAAAATCCTCCATCAGCGAGTCGCGCACATAGAGTGCTGCGCGTGATTTGCCGATTGCCTGCAGGGCGAGTGCTGCAGGGGTGTATATATCATGAATGCCGATGGGAATGCCGAAGCCGGCCAGTTTTTCTGCAACAGCACGGCGGGAACTGGTTGTGGTGTTGGTTACACCGGCAACAGGCAGGGGTGTATTTCTGATGCGGGTCACGCTCTCGCATGCACCGGGCAGCAGATCGTCGCCGATATAGAGAACGCCGTCCAGATCGAACAGCACAGCTTTAATGGTGGTTTTACCCGCTTGTCTCATGCGGCCATTGTAGCAGATATCAATGGCTCAACTCTAGCGCATCAAGAACGGCTCTTTCCGGCTGCATAAAAAAAGTCCTTCGCATGTTGGCGGGATATTGTTACCCATGCATGCCTGAGTGTATGCCTTGAAAGCTCGATCCCCCACATAGGCTTGGCTTGGCGAAAATCCGCGATGAACAAAAAAGGGCCGCATAAAGCGGCCCTTTTTCAGGTGATAGCCAGTTTATTAACGGGGTAGGGTGGTGCTACCCATCAGGAACTGATCCACAGCGCGGGCGCACTGACGACCTTCACGGATAGCCCAGACAACCAGCGACTGACCACGACGCATATCGCCGGCAGTGAAGATCTTGTCGATGCTGGTGGCATAATTCTGATCGTCTGCCGCCACATTGCCGCGAGCGTCCCTGGCAACGCCAAGCTCTTCCAGCATGCCTTCATGCACCGGATGCGCAAAACCCATAGCCAGCGTGATCAATTGCGCAGGCAGTTCGAATTCGGAGCCTTCGATCTCGTTCAGTTTCCACTGGCCGTTATCCTGCTTCCATTCAACGCGGATACATTCAATCGCCTGCACATTGCCGTCGGCGTCACCGATAAAGCGTTTGGTCGATACTTCCCAGTCGCGATTGCAGCCCTCGTCCTGCGATGTGGAGGTGCGCAACCGCATCGGCCAGTTAGGCCAGGTAATCAGTTTGTTTGGCACAGCTTCCGGCTTAGGTAAAATTTCCAGCTGGGTGACGGAGAGTGCGCCGTGGCGGTTGGATGTGCCGATGCAGTCAGAGCCGGTATCACCGCCACCAATAACAACAACATGTTTGCCGGCAGCCGAAACAAACTCGTCATCCGGGATATGATCACCCAGTACACGCTTGGTATTTTTGGTCAAAAATTCCATGGCAAAATGAACACCGTTCAGCTCACGCCCGGGTACGGGCAGATCACGCGGTTTCTCGGAACCGCCGCTTAACACGACGGCATCAAAACGGTTGAGCAGGTCGGTCGCGGATACATTACCACCGACAGTGGAGTTGACGCGGAATTCGACACCTTCCGCGCGCATCTGGGACATGCGGCGGTCAATGACCGATTTGTCGAACTTGAAGTTCGGAATGCCGTAACGCATCAGTCCGCCTATACGGTTATTCTTCTCAAACACCACCACATCATGGCCGACACGGGCCAGCTGCTGGGCGGCAGACATGCCTGCCGGTCCACTGCCTACGATAGCCACGCGTTTGCCCGTTTTCTTGTTGGCAATTTGCGGTTCGATCCAGCCTTCCTGCCAGCCCTTCTCAATAATAGAGAGTTCGATGTTTTTGATGGAAACAGCATCGCCGATCAGGTTGACGGTGCATGCCTCTTCACATGGGGCAGGGCAGATACGGCCGGTGAATTCCGGAAAGTTGTTGGTGGAGTGCAGAATATCCAACGCCTCACGCCAGTGGCCATGATAAACCGCATCATTCCAGTCGGGAATAATGTTGTTGATCGGGCAGCCGTTATGGCAGAAGGGGATGCCGCAATCCATACAGCGTGCGCCCTGCGTGGCCATATCTTCCGGCAGTTTGGAGAACTCCTTGAAGTGCATGACACGGTCTGCGACCGGCGCATAGCTCAGGTTCTCGCGGTCATACTCTTTAAATCCGGTTGGCTTACCCATGTGCTGTCTCCTTTGCAGCTGCATCTTGTTCAGCTTCTCTGTCTGCCAGTGCACGGCGATAATCAACAGGCATCACCTTGACGAACTGGCCGACATATTGATCCCAGTTTGCCATAATGCGCTTGCCGATGGCTGAGTTCGTGTAATGCACGTGGCGTGCAATCAGTGAACGCAGAATCTGCTGATCATCCTGGGACAGGGTATGTTTGATATCGACGCGACCGTGTGTTTCCAGATCCGGGCCCTGATGGTCCAGCTCTTCGAGTGCATCGGATTCCGAGGCAATGGCTTCAAGCGCAACCTGAGCCATATTGCAGCGGCTTTCAAATGTGCCTGTAGTATCCAGTACATAAGCAATGCCACCGGACATGCCTGCGGCAAAGTTGCGCCCTGTTTCGCCGAGCACAACAACAGTACCACCGGTCATGTATTCACAACCGTGATCGCCTACGCCTTCAACAACGGCTACAGCACCGGAGTTACGTACGGCAAAACGCTCGCCGGCAATACCGCGGAAATAACATTCACCTGCAATAGCACCGAAGAGTACCGTATTGCCGACAATAATATTTTCCTCAGCTATCAGTGTGGATGCAGCAGGCGGATATATGGCGATGCGGCCACCGGACATACCCTTGCCGACATAATCGTTACCTTCACCTGCCAGATCGATGGATATGCCGCGAGCCAGCCATGCGCCGAGTGATTGACCAGCCGTACCTTTGGCTTTGATGGCAATGGTATCTTCAGGCAGGCCGGCATGGCCGTAGCGTTTGGCTACTTCGCCGGAGAGCATGGTGCAGAAGCTGCGATCGACATTGTGGACATCTGTTTCGATGATGACCGGCGTTTTATTTTCCAGTGCCGGCTGTGCTTCTGCGATCAGTTTATTATCAATTAGCTTGTCCAGTCCGTGATCCTGTGATTCACAGTGGTAAACCGGAGTACCGTTGGCTTCTACCTGATGGAAGATCGTGGAGAGATCCAGCCCCTGTGATTTCCAGTGTTTGACCGCTTCATTGGTATCCAGGATATCGGAGCGACCGATCATTTCATTGAATGTTCTGAAGCCAAGTTCCGCCATGATTTCGCGTACTTCGGCAGCAATGAACATGAAAAGGTTTACTACGTCTTCCGGCTTGCCGACGAATTTTTTGCGCAACTCAGCATCCTGTGTTGCTACGCCAACAGGGCAGGTGTTGAGATGGCATTTGCGCATCATGATGCAGCCTTCAGCAATCAGGGCGATGGTGCCGAATGCAACTTCATCGGCACCCAGCAGGGCAGCAATGACAACGTCGCGACCGGTACGAATCTGACCATCAGTTTGCAGTGTCATGCGGCTGCGCAGACGATTGAGCACCAGCGTTTGCTGTGTCTCGGCCAGTCCCAGCTCCCATGAGGAGCCTGCATGCTTGATTGAGGTCAGCGGGCTTGCACCTGTGCCACCATCGTGGCCGGCAATCACTACATGATCCGCATGAGCTTTAACCACACCTGCTGCAATGGTGCCGACACCGATTTCCGATACGAGTTTGACAGAGATATCGGCACGCGGATTGGTGTTCTTCAGATCGAAGATCAGCTGTGCCAGATCTTCAATCGAATAAATATCATGATGTGGTGGTGGTGAAATAAGCGCCACACCCGGGGTTGAGTGACGTACGCGGCCGATGCGTGCATCAACCTTGTGACCCGGCAGCTGTCCGCCTTCACCGGGCTTGGCACCCTGTGCCATCTTGATCTGAATCTGATCGGCATTGGCCAGGTATTCGGTAGTGACACCGAAGCGACCCGATGCAACCTGCTTGATGGAGGAGCGCATGGAATCGCCGTTCTCCATCGGCTGGAAGCGTTCAGGCTCTTCTCCGCCTTCACCGGTATTGGACTTGCCGCCAAGGCGGTTCATGGCAATGGCCAGTGTACTGTGTGCCTCATGGGAAATAGAGCCGAAGGACATGGCGCCGGTGACAAAGCGTTTAACAATCTCGCTGGCAGGCTCCACCTCTTCCAGAGGCACCGACTTGCCGGGCTTGAGCTGGAACAGGCCGCGCAGTGTTTTCAGTTTACCAGCCTGGTTATCAATGGCGCTGGAATACTCTTTATACAGTGTATAGCTGGATGTGCGAACCGCATGCTGAACCTTGGCAATGACTTCCGGTGTCAGTGTGTGTTCATCACCGCGGGCACGCCAGGCGTATTCGCCGCCGACATCCAGTGCGTTCTTGTAGATCATCACACCACGGAAAGCGTCGGTATGGCGATGGGCGGCTTCTGTGGCGACCTCGGCAAGACCTGCGCCTTCAATCTGGGTTGGTGTGCCGGTGAAGTATTTCGCTATAAAGGCACTGGTCAGACCGACTGCTTCAAAAATCTGTGCGCCGCAGTAGGACTGGTAAGTGGAGATGCCCATCTTGGACATCACCTTGAGCAGGCCTTTGCCTACTGCCTTGATATAGCGGGATTCAATCTCCGCAATGGAGAGATCAGCCGGTAGCTGACCCTGACGCTTCATGTCGAACAGTGTTTCAAAGGCCAGATAGGGGTTGATTGCTTCGGCGCCAAAACCTGCGAGACAGGCGAAGTGATGCACTTCGCGGGCTGAGCCGGTTTCCAGGACCAGGCCGGTATCATTTCTCAGACCGGCACGGATCAGATGCTGATGCACGGCCGATGTAGCCAGCAGGGCAGGGATGGCGATGCTCTGTGCATTCATGCCGCGATCAGAGATGATGATAATATTAAAACGATCGCGTACAGCCTGCTCAGCCTGTTGTGACAGCTGCTCAATGGCCGCTTCCATGCCTGCAGCACCCTGATAGGCCGGATAGCAGGAGGAGATGGTGATAGTGCGGAAACGATTGTCGGTGTACTGATCGATATGGCGAATCTTTTCGAGATCGACATTGGACAGGATCGGTTGATGCACTTCCAGACGCAGTTGTGGTTCAACCTCATCCAGACCCAGCAGATTAGGGTTGGGGCCGATGATGGAGGTCAGGCTCATTACCATCTCTTCCCTGATCGGATCGATCGGCGGATTGGTTACCTGCGCGAAGAGCTGGCGGAAATAGTTATACAGCGGTTTGGCCCGGTTGGAGAGCACGGCCAGCGGGCTGTCATTGCCCATTGAGCCTGTAGCTTCCTGACCGGAAACGGCCATCGGCGTCATCAGGAATTTGATGTCTTCCTGTGTATAACCGAAGGACTGCTGGCGATGCAGCATGGTTTCGTGGTCCGGTGTCTGGGGGGCCACTTCCTGCGGCAGGTCTTCCAGCTGTATCTGGGTTTTGGACAGCCACTCTCTGTACGGTTTGGCGCTGGCCAGTTGCTGCTTGATCTCGGCATCATCAATGATGCGACCCTCTTCCAGGTCGATCAGCAGCATCTTACCCGGCTGCAGGCGCCACTTCTTTATGATCTTCTCTTCAGGAATATCGAGCACACCCATTTCGGAAGCACCCAGCACCAGATCATCACTGGTGACCAGATAACGGGTTGGCCGCAGTCCGTTGCGATCCAGCGTGGCGCCAATCTGCCGACCATCGGTAAAGGCGACAGCAGCAGGGCCGTCCCATGGCTCCATCAGCGCGGCATTATGTTCATAAAATGCACGCCGTTCGTCATCCATCTGCTTGTTGCCGGCCCATGCTTCCGGAATCATCAGCATGGCGGCATGTGCCAGCGAATAACCGCCGGCGACCAGCAGTTCAAGTGCATTGTCGAAGCAGGCCGTATCGGACTGTCCCTCGGTACTGATCGGCCAGAGTTTCTGCAGATCATCACCCAGTATTTTGGAGTGCATGGAGTGGCGACGAGCGTTCATCCAGTTGAGGTTGCCGCGCACGGTATTGATCTCACCATTATGCGCCACCATGCGGAACGGGTGTGCCAGCTCCCATGACGGGAAGGTATTGGTGGAGAATCGCTGATGAACCAGTGCCAGTGCAGATGTCATGCGTGCATCGCGCAGATCCTCATAATATGCGGCAACCTGATGTGAGAGAAACATGCCCTTGTAGACAATGGTGCGGCTTGAAAGTGATGCGATATAGAAGCGGGCCGCATCATCAAAGGCGCGGGCGGCAACAGCATTGCTGATGACTTTACGGGTCACGTACAGTTTGCGCTCAAAGGCATCCTGATCGGCACAGGAGTCACCACAGGCGATAAATACCTGTTTGATGACAGGCTCACACGAGCTCACACTCTCCGGCAGGTTGGCCCGGATCCCATCCACAGGTACATCACGCCAGCCCAGAAAGACCTGGCCCTCGCTACCGATTGCCTGCTCAATAATATCCATGCAGGTCAAGCGTTGTGCTTCGCCCTGCGGCAGGAAGACCATGCCCACACCATACTGTCCGGATTCAGGCAGCGCGAAGCTGAGTTCTGAGCTGACGGCAGCAAAAAATGCATGCGGAATCTGGATCAGAATGCCAGCGCCATCACCTTCACGCGGATCGGCACCGGTAGCGCCACGATGGGTAAGGCGGGCCAGAATTTCCAGCCCTTTCTCGACGATGTCATGGCTCTTCTTGTTCTTGATGTTGGCAACAAAGCCGACACCGCAGGCATCATGTTCGTGCTTGGGATCGTAGAGCCCCTGACGTTGCGGTGTCCGGTTTACGGTCTGGTTCTCAGCAGGTTGCGACTGACTCATTATGTACTACCTCACATTATCATGCTTGCGGTGGTTTGTGCCGGACAAACGGCACGGCAAAAAGATGCGCGCCCACTGGATGCCCGGAACACTCCCCCCGGAGCGAAAAAAGGGTGCGCAATATAGCTAAAGTGACGGGCATTTTCCAGTATCGACACTGTATAAGGCTGAAGCTGACTGATTCTATTGGTTTTTTTATCGCGCCCGGTGAGGATATTCGGACTTACGGGCGCAGTTGTTTGCTCATGATTCGCAGGGCCAAGCCGGCCGGGGTGATTTTCTGCAGGGTATAGAGCAGGCGATGTCGCCACCCGGGTACACAGTAGCCACCACCATGATCGAGTGTTGCAAGGCTGGCTGAAATGATTTTCGCTATGGGCGTTCTGAAGAAACTGCCGGTACCATCTGGCATACCCGAAACATCACGAAAGCCGGTAGGTGAGGGGCCCGGTGCCAGTGTTACGACCCTGATGCGGCCGGCAAGCTCCGTGCGCAGTGCCTCGCTCCAGAAGGTGAGCCCTGCCTTGGCTGCGGCATAGGTGCTCATATAGGGCAGCGGACTTACACCGGCCAGCGACGAGACATTGATAATAAAGCCGTTCTGTTTCAGCAGGGTCGGCAGCAATGCATGGGTCAGGGCAATCGGAGCCTTCAGATCGGTTTTGATCACGTCAATCTGCGGTACGATACCGGTCTGTTCAAAACTCCCCCAGATGCCGAAACCGGCATTATTCACCAGCCCGGTCAGTGGCGTGTGTGCGGTGCCGGCAAGCAGATCGGCCAAACCTGCTTTTGCATTCAGGTCGGCCAGAATAAGCCGATGGCGGTCGGGGTGGTGCATGGCATCCAGCGTCAGTTGCAGGCGGGGCCTGTCGCGCCCATGCAGTAGCAGGCTGTAACCACGGGCTTCCAGCTGCCGGGAAAATTCCAGACCAAAGCCACCGGAAGCACCGGTAATCAATACAAAACCCGTACTGGTGTGCTCACGCATGGGTGATCTGCCGCATGATGCGTTTACGTGCCTTGAATGAAGCAATCTCCCGTACGCCGCAGGCAGTGAGCAGAGAGATGCACATTTCCATGCCGTGCCCGACCTCGGATGGCGAATGCGCATCCGAACCGAATGCAAAGGGGATGCCGAGGCTGGCAGCACGCTCCACAATACGCTTGTGTGGATAGATTTCGCCTACCGGCTTACGCAGACCCGCCGAGGAGATCTCCAGTGCCGCACCGGAAGCCAGCACAGCCTGCAGCATGCGCTCTTCGGCCTTGATGACACGGACAGAGTTCTCGGGCGGACGGTGGCCGAATTTCTTGATCAGATCAGGGTGTCCTATGATGTCGAACATACGGGACTCGGCTGAGCGGGTCACCAGATCGAAGTAGGCGCAGTAGGCCTGTTCAATATTCCACTGCTCCCAGATATCGATGGTATCGGGATTATCAAATGCCCAGTCGTCGATATAGTGGACCGAGCCGATCACATAATCCCATGGGTATGATGCAATCATCTCTTTCACATAGCCTTCCGTGCCGGGATGAAAGTCCGCTTCCAGACCAACACGCAGGTCGAGTACCCCCTTGCAGGCATCGCGCACGCGCTCTACCTCGCCGAGATAATCGGGCATAGCCGAGCGATCCATGCGCCAGGCCTTGTCGTAATCGCCCGGCATCGGAGAGTGGTCGGACATGCCGATCTCCTTCAGGCCGAAGCGCATGGCTGCATCGGCATACTCCTGCACGCTGCCGATGGCATGGTTGCAGCGCGGTGTATGCATGTGATAATCGGGAACCGGGTGAAATATCATGAGCAGGATACTATGGCTGGAATCAGGCTGTGCAACGTGATGTGAGGTGTGTAAAAATAAGATCAGGAAAAAGGTTTGACAGAGGCGACTAAATTGCCACACTTCGGCGCCTTGTCGAAGGGGAGGTACAGTTTCCCCGGACAAAAAATGCGCCTATAGCTCAGTTGGTAGAGTAGCGGACTTTTAATCCGTGGGCCGATGGTTCGAGTCCATCTGGGCGCACCATATAAAGCTGGTAACAGCTTCATAAATGAGGGGTCGATGAGCAATCATCGGCCCTTTTTTTTGACACTTCGCGGATTTTCGGAAAATGTCCCCATGCATACCGGAAGTGTGTCTAAAAAATAGCAGCTTGCAGAGAGAGGAGGGTGCGAATGTTTTCAACAGTAAACAGTTTTTTCAGACTCGAGGCAGCCAGTGGTATCCTGCTGATTTTTGCGGCCCTGTTTGCCGTTGTACTGGCAAACTCTCCGCTATCGCATTACTACGACCTGCTGCTTGATACACCGGTGGAGGTGCGGGTCGGAGCCCTTCAGATTGCCAAGCCACTGTTGCTATGGATTAATGACGGGCTGATGGCGGTGTTTTTCTTTATTGTCGGCCTGGAGCTGAAGCGGGAAGTGTGTGAAGGTGAGTTGGCCAGCATGCAGGCCATTGCTCTACCTGCATTCGGAGCCCTCGGTGGCATGATTGTACCGGCAGGGATCTATATCCTGATGAATACGCAAGACCCGGTTGCCCTGCAGGGGTGGGCAATTCCGACAGCGACCGATATCGCCTTTGCACTTGCCATTCTGACGCTACTGGGCAAGCGCGTGCCTCTGGCGTTGAAGACCTTTCTGGTATCGCTGGCAATCTTCGATGATATCGGTGCGATCATCATTATTGCTGTCTTCTATACCAGCAATATCTCCGCACTCAGCCTGATTGTCGGGGCAACCTGCCTGGCCGCGCTGGCACTGCTGAACAGGATGAATGTCTACAGTTTGACGCCATATCTTTTAGTGGGTCTGATTATGTGGGTGGCTGTGCTGAAGTCAGGGGTGCATGCCACTCTTGCCGGTGTGTTGCTGGCCCTGTTTATTCCGCTTGCCCGTGATCCGCAGCGTGACCGTTCTCCGCTGAAAGATCTGGAGCGAGATCTGCATGGCGTCGTCGCTTTTGTGATTCTGCCTCTGTTCGCCTTCTTTAATTCGGGTTTGAATGTGACGGATGTAGGTACCGAGCAGTTGTTGCATCCGGCTACCATTGGCGTTGCGCTTGGCCTGTTCATCGGCAAGCAGCTTGGCGTGTTCACCTTTGCATGGCTGGCTGTGAAAGTGGGGCTGGCCCGGTTGCCGGGCAGTGTGAACTGGCGTCATATATACGGCGTCGCCCTGCTTTGTGGTATCGGTTTTACGATGAGCCTGTTTATCGGCTCACTCGCGTTTGAAGGCCGCGGCGATAACCTTCTCTTTGATGAGCGTCTGGGTATTATTGCGGCATCCACGTTATCTGCTGTTTGCGGCTACCTCTGGCTGAACAGAGCCCTTGGCAAGCCTGTATAGGGTAAAGAGCATTTGTGTCTCCGCTTCAAACTGATGCAGTGGCTAATATGCCTGAATATACCTTGCACCATCCGGATAGTGCGATTATAACTGCACCGGTGATGCCGATCTGAGGGAGAGTGATATGTGGGATAAGCCGACCGGAGAGTCAGATGAGTTGCAAAAGCAACTGGATCACTTCGTGGATGACCTTGATCACCTGAATGAATTACCGGGCGATCATGCCGGAGAAGCCGTATCGAGCGAGCTTGATGATAATGACATGTCGTGGCTTGATGTGGAGCAGGAGAGTATCGACAGGGAATCAACGTTGCCGATGGATGATTATGCGACCGATCTGTTTGAGGGTGAGTCGTCGCCGCCGGAGCGACCATTCAAATTCCTGTTCGGGCTGTTTGCAGGCTCCACAGTGAGCGTGCTGGCACTGCTCTGGTTCTTCTGGCCAAATACAGACATGCCTCTGTTGCCGTCGCAGATGACGCAAGATGAACAGCGCGAGAATGCGCCGGTTGTGGCGGATGAATCATTTGCCGAATCACAGAAACAGGCGACAACGGTGCTATCTGCTACAGAGCAAACCGCTACTGCTGAGTCCGTAGCTGCCACACTACCTGTGGTTACTACAGCGCCCGACCAGATCGCTGCTGCTGTTATGGCGGAGCAAAAAGCAGAACACCAGGACAGCAGCCATCATGCGGCGGCGGCAACAACTACAGTGCCTGAGCAGAAGCAGTTGCTTGCAGTCAATGTGAATCTTGGTCTGTTCAGGGATGCGCCCGGCACTCATGGCAAAGTGATTGCCCGTCTGAAGCGGGGAACTGTTGTGCTCTCACTCTACCGTCAGGGCGACTGGTATCGGATTCGCTTCCCTGACGGCCGCAAGGTTTGGGCCCATAGCGATATTCTTGCGGCAACAAAAAACTCCTCCGCAGCGGAGGAGGTAGCAGCACCTGCTCTCTCTCCATCGCAAGCTGCAGAAGCTCCGGCGGCGGCTCTTCAGGCCAAAGCGGCGCCGAACAAGCTGGCTGCCAAAGTGAAGGATACCGCGCAGGCGCCAGTCGTATTGTCATCAGACGATACGGGGGTGCCAGTGGAGAAGCGGCAGGTGCTGACTATCGGTGTGAATCTTGGCGTCATTCGGGATGCACCGGGCAGACACGGTCGGGTAGTCGCCCGCTTAAAAGCGGGGACACCGGTGATGACGCTATTTCGTCAGGGTGAATGGTATCAGGTGCTATTGCCGGACGGGCGCAGGGTATGGGCACACCAGAGTATCTTCTGATTACGGTGCGGTTCATGAGTTTGATATCTAAATCGTGCTGTTGCAGCAGGGTTGCCGGAGGACGTTATGGCTGAGTGCGGCCACGACCATGGACATGATCACGGTCATGGGCATAACCACGTCCACCACCATAAGCTGGATGTGGCACTTGGCCTGACGTTACTGTTTGCCATCGTAGAGTTGATCGGCGGCCTTGTTTCCAATTCGCTGGCCCTGCTTGCGGATGCTGCACATATGACATCAGATGTAATTGCACTGGCCCTGGCGGCATTTGCCGGGCGTCTGGCTTTGAGACCGGCGCATAGCGGCATGACCTATGGTTACGGGCGTGCTCGTGTGCTGGCGGCACAACTCAACGGTTTTGCCCTCTGGTTTTTGAGTGGCTGGATCGCCTGGGAGGCGACAGGGCGTCTGGCTGCGCCGCCCGTGGTTCAGGGTAATATCGTGATTGCCATTGGTACACTGGGCCTTGCCGTCAATCTGGTAATATTAAAATGGCTGCATGGCGAGCACGATATCAATTCGCGTGCGGCCTACTGGCATGTGGCAGGGGATGCGCTGGGTTCGGTGGCGGCCGTGATTGCCGGTGTAACCATCTATGTTACCGGCTGGATGCCGATTGATCCGATACTCTCTTTTCTGGTTGCGGCAATTCTGGCCTGGGGCGGCTGGCGACTGATTCGTGAAACCACCTCGGAGTTGATGGAGGCTGTTCCTGATGTTCTGGATCATGCCGCTGTTGAAGCCTGTCTGAAAAATGCGCAGGGCGTATCCGATATTCACCACACCCACCTCTGGACGTTGCCGGACGGACGCACGGCCATATCAGCGCATGTTGAGATTGAGTCGATAGCCAAATGGGATGAAATTCTGCCTCACCTGCTGGAGCAGTTGCACAAGCATGGGGTGGAACACGCCACCCTGCAGCCTGAATCGTCCCACCTGAAGTCCCCCTGTCGAGGCCATCACTGCTGAGCGGGAGCCGCAGTTCTACGGCCGCTTTGTGTTGTTGTTGGATGCAGCAGGGTCTCAATGCGCTCTCCCAGCACGCGAATGCTAAAAGGCTTGCTGAGCATGGAAAACGGGTGGAGTGCTGCAGCATGCTGCCCAAGCGGTTTAAAGAAGTGGCTGTTTCCGCTGTAGAAGATAATGGGGAGCTGATTGCCCATGGCACGAATCTTCAGCGCAGCATCCACGCCGCCCATTTCGGGCATGGACAGATCCATGATGATCAGTTTTATATCTTCTTCGAACAGCATGGCTTTTTTGCTGGCGGCGCATCCGTTTTTTGCTGAATATACCGTATAACCAAGAGATTCTATAATGTCTCTGTTTACCTTCCTGACCGCCTTGTTGTCTTCAACAAGCAGGATGCCGGCTTCATCCACGGTTGCATGATCTTCACTGTTGGCTGCCTGCTGCTTGCATGCCGGTGCTGCCACATCCACAACCGGCAGGTAAATCCTGAAGGTTGTTCCTTGTCCGACGACACTATCCGCCTCGACAAAACCACCGCATATCTGTGCAACATTATAAACGATTGCAAGTCCAAGGCCTGTGCCCTTTGTCGACGGCTTGGTAGTGTAGAACGGCTCGAACATACGATCTAGCGTATATTTTTCCATGCCGTGGCCATTGTCGGCAACTGAAATGCACAGGTATTCGGCAGAGCAATCGTCCCTGTCCATCCTGCCTGCCTCAGTGAGTGATAGCGTGATGCAGGGTGATGTCACCTCCGCAACGGCATCGCGCGCGTTGAGAATCAGGTTGATGACAGCCTGATTCAGCAGCGTGGTCGAGCCCTTGATATGGGCGTTGGTTGTGGCAATGTCAAAGGTGATGTTGGTCTGACCGGATGTGGTGGCTCTGAACAGGCGTTTGGATTTGATCAGTGAATCCGCCAGAGAAAAAATCTCGGTTTTGATGCTGTCATCACGGGAAATGACAAGCATCTGTTGCACGATGTCGGCTGCATATTCGCATTGGGTATCGATTGTGTTCAGGTGTCTCTCGCACTGGTCCGGTTTTCTTCTGGCCAGATAGATGGAGCCGCGCACTGCTGTCATGATGTTATTGATATCGTGGGCTACGCCACCGACCAGCACACCAAGCGATTCCATTTTTTTCTGCTGCAGCAGCTCGGCTTCGATGCGGACAAGTTCGGACAGGTCCCGAACTACAGCACACAGCAAAGCCTCGCCGTCCGCATTGACGGGATTGATGCTGATTGAGACGGGTAATGTCGTGCCGTCTTTTTTCCGGGCAAGCAGTCGCTTGCCGGTGTTCATCTGTCTTGGTTTGGGTTTTTGCGCGTAAGCGGCGGTCTGTTTTTGATGTCTCTCCGTGAGTTGTTCCGGAACGAGCATCTCTATGCTGTTGCCGGCAAACTCGTTAGTGGCATAGCCGAAGAGGGTGCTGCTTGAGGTGTTGGCATAGCGTATGATCATCTGCCGATCAACGATCAGTACCGCATCGTGAAGCATCTCGAAGGCATTTTTGAAAATATGCAGTGTTGTTCCCATCCACCTCTCCGCCAATCTTTTGGCCAGTATATAGCAAGAGTATGGCATGATGGTGTCATGGCGTAGGTTTGGTCAGAGGTCTGTATAGAGATAGGACTCAGGGAGCTTGCGATGCGCATTCAGAATAGGCGTGAGGCGGGTAATCATCAGCAGATCGTCACAGTATGGTGGGAATGCGCAAGGGGCGGTGCTTCCTGCCCCTTGCGCAATACCGTGGTGTTACAGATGCATCTGGTTGAGCCAGCGCTCGAGGAAGTGGATATTGAAGTCGGCCTTCTGGAAGCCGGGGTTGGCCAACAGACGCTGATGCAGTTCCTGATTGGTAGTGACCCCCAGAACAACCAACTCATCAATCGCACGCTGCATGCGGCGTATGCATTTCTGCCGATCGCGAGCATGTGTGATGATTTTGGCGATCATCGAGTCGTAGTAGGGCGGGATGGTGTAGCCGGTATAGAGAAATGAATCCACGCGCACACTGCGCCCGCCCGGCGCGTGATAGAGCTGTACCGTGCCGGGAGATGGTGTGAATTTGAAAGGATGTTCGGCATTGATGCGGCACTCGATAGCATGGCCTTTCATCTTGATATCACTCTGGGCGAAAGGCAGTGGTTCACCTGCCGCAACACGGATCTGCCACTCGATCAGATCGACGCCTGTAATCCATTCTGTAACAGGATGCTCTACCTGAATACGCGTATTCATCTCTATGAAATAGAAGGACTTATCCGGATTCATCAGGAACTCAATAGTGCCTGCACCAACATAGTTGACGGCACTGGCAGCGGCTACGCCGGCAGCACAAATCTTCGCACGTGTCTCTTCATCAACAAAGGGGCTGGGCGCCTCTTCCAGGACCTTCTGGTTGTTGCGCTGCATGGAGCATTCACGTTCGAACAGATGGACAATATTGCCGTGTTTGTCGCCGAGTACCTGTACCTCGATATGACGTGGTTCTTCCAGATATTTTTCGATAAACACAGTATCGTCACCGAAGGCTGCGCCGGCTTCGGTGCGGCACATGGAGTAGGCGTTGGCCAGCGAGGCCTCGCTATGCACAACTTTCATGCCGCGGCCGCCGCCTCCCGCCGATGCCTTGACGATGACCGGGAAGCCGGCCACCTTGGCAACTCGTTTTGCATCTTCGACATCGGTCACTGCGCCATCGGAGCCCGGTACCAGCGGCACATTGGCTTCAGCCATTTTGTGTTTGGCGGCCACCTTGTCGCCCATAATGCGCATCGATTCAGGCGAAGGCCCGATCCAGCTCAGGCCGGATTCACCAACAATTTCGGCAAACGAAGCGTTCTCGGCCAGGAAGCCGTAGCCGGGGTGGATGGCTTCTGCATCGGTCAGCTCGGCGGCAGCCATGATTGCGGCTATATTAAGATAGGATTTTGCGCCTGCGGCAGGTCCAATACAGATGGATTCATCAGCCAGACGCGTATGCATTGCGTCCTTGTCGGCTTCCGAATAGACGGCAACAGAGCGTATGCCGAGCTCTTTACAGGCACGGATAATGCGGACTGCGATTTCACCGCGGTTGGCGATCAGGATTTTGTGAAACATGTGACCCCCGTTATGCCAGAGGCGTGATGACAAACAGTGACTGGCCGTACTCGAGCGGGGAGGCATTTTCAACCAGAATCGCTTCGACAGTGCCGCTATATTCCGCTTCAATTTCATTCATCATCTTCATCGCTTCGATGATGCACAGCGTGTCGCCCTTGTTTACCTTGTCGCCAACACGAATGAATACATCTGCATCAGGACTGGGTGCGGAATAATAGGTGCCGACCATGGGTGACTTGACCAGATGGGCTTCCTCTGGCGCTGGTGCGGCAGCCGGTGCTGCGGCTGTTGGTGCAGGTGCTTCTGCAACGTGAACTGCCGGTGCGAGAGCCTGTGGCTGCATGATGACGCCACCCTGGTTCTGGCGCGAAATACGTACGGTCTGATCGCCTACAGTTACTTCAAGCTCCGTAATGTCGGTGCTTTTTACCAGTCCTATCAGCTTGCGAATTTGAGCTATGTCCACATTAAACTCCTTGATGATATGTTATTTGCGTAATAAATCGTTCAGCCCGCGCAAGGCAAGCAGATAGGAATCAGGGCCGAATCCGGCAATGACTCCGACGGCAGCATCAGCCAGCATGGAATGGTGGCGGAAGCTTTCCCGTTGATGAATATTGGAAAGGTGTACTTCAATGAACGGCAGTGCGGTTGCCAGCAGTGCATCGCGCAGAGCAATGCTGGTATGGGTGTAGGCGGCGGGATTAATGACAATACCGTCTACGGATTCTGAGGCCGCCTGTTGGATGCGGTCGACCAGTGCGCCTTCATGGTTGCTCTGAAAGCTGCTTATCTCTATATCAAGCGAGTCGGCCAGAACTTCCATGTTGCACATGATTTCTGCCAGTGTCTTATTACCATAGTGGCCGGGTTCACGCGTGCCCAGCATATTCAGGTTGGGACCGTGCAAGACAAGAATACGTAGTTTTTTCATGCGGGGGTCTCCATGCTGCGCCATTGTATTTTCAGCTCTTTCAGCACAGTGTTGTCCGGGTCACGTGCCAGTAACTGATCAAGCATTTGCAGTGCTTCATCATGCTCGCCCTGTTCGAAAAACAGTCTGGCAAGGGTGACCGAAACCGCAGGCTCGTGAAATTTACTTAAAGCCTGAAGCTGTAGTGCCCGGGTAGCGCTGGCAATGCCTGCATCAATATCGCCCCGTTTTCTCTGGATTCTGGCAAGCAGCTTCCACGCACGCATTTCGGCTGGTGCAAACTCGAGTACATCCCTGAGGATGATCTCGGCCGTTTCCAGTTTATCATTGCGGGCGGCGGCAATGGCGGCGGCCATACCTTCAGAGACACCACGCCAGTTGACCGGCTTTGGCATGCTTTTGAACGAATGGGTATTGGGTGCAGATGTGCTTGCTGCTAGCATGCCCCTGAAGCTACGCAGGGACGAGTGACGGGTCAATCCGGTTTGCGTAAAAATGAGTCGAAATGGGTGCATATTTAATCGATATGCCGTAAAAATGAACCATTTTAGGCCAGTGAGGGTATATGGCGACAACACAAATGATCCGGTTGAATGGCGAGGAGTGTAGTGTGGCAGCGGCAACGCTGGCAGAGCTGGTTACCGAACTTGGGCTGGAGCAGCGAATGATTGCCATAGAACGAAACCTCGAAGTTGTGCCCAAAAGTCAATATGCTTCGACGCTGCTGCAAGCAGGCGACCGCATCGAGCTGGTGCATATGATTGGCGGTGGCTGAGTCTGTATAACGGATTCATGCAGTACAGGGGAGCAGGTAGGCAATATTAAATAAATACAGGGTATCCCCCTGTTGCCGGCATGGCAGAATCAGGATGGATCAGTTTAGAAATAAAATGGCGGAGAGGACATGACAGATAGTTTCAGGGTAGGGACGCATGAATTCAAATCACGCTTGATTGTGGGTTCCGGTAAATATAAGGATTTCCAGACGACAAAAGATGCCACCGAGGCCTCAGAAGCCGAGATGATTACCGTGGCGGTGCGCCGGGTGAATATTACTGATCCGGGCAAGGAAAATATGCTCGATTATATCGACCCGAAAAAATATACCATCCTGCCCAATACGGCTGGTTGTTTTAATGCCGACGATGCTGTGCGTACCTTGCGCCTTGCGCGAGAGGCTGGCGGCTGGAATCTGGTAAAACTGGAAGTGCTGGGTGATACGCATACGCTCTATCCGAATGTTGTGGAGACAATCAAGGCAGCCGAAGTGTTGGTGGCCGAAGGTTTTGAAGTCATGGTTTATACCAATGATGACCCGATTGTGGCGACCCGTCTGGAAGAGATCGGTTGTGTTGCTGTGATGCCGTTGGGCAACCCGATCGGTTCCGGCCGCGGTCTGGCCAACCCGTTCAATATCCGTGTGATCAAGGAGCGGGCGAATGTACCGATTGTCGTTGATGCCGGTATCGGTACTGCCTCGGATGCCGCCAAGGCGATGGAGTTGGGGGTTGATGCAGTACTGATCAATACGGCCATTGCCGAGGCAAAAGATGAATGCATGATGGCACGTGCAATGCGCGATGCTGTCAGGGCCGGACGCATGGCTTATCTGGCCGGGCGTATGCCCAAGCGCGCCTTTGCCTCTGCCTCTTCACCAACAGAAGGTTATATCTGGGATTAGCAGCAAGCGCGCACGCTTCCGGCGCACGCGAGTGTTTTGAAAGACTAAATACATTCACCACAGAGGACGCAGAGGAAAGGCATTATTGCGACTTGTTTGTCTTCGTGCTCTTGGTGGTGAACAGGCTCTAAAAGTAGGGAAGTACTCACCACAGAGTACACAGGGTTTACGCAGAGTATTAAGATTCATTTTCCTTTGCGTACCTCTGCGTCCTTTGCGGTGATAAATAAGGGAACTGAAATGACTGAATTAAAGAATGATCTATTTTTACGCGCATGCCTGGGACAGGATGTGGAACGCACACCGGTATGGATGATGCGTCAGGCCGGTCGCTATCTGCCTGAATACCGGGCAACCCGTGCGCGCGCCGGCGGCTTCCTGAATCTCTGCCGCTCACCTGAGTTATGTTCTGAAGTGACCCTGCAGCCGATTGATATTCTGGATGCCGATGCGGCGATTCTTTTCTCCGATATCCTGGTGGTGCCGGAAGCAATGGGCATGGAGCTCACCTTCGGCGCTGGAGAGGGACCAAAATTTCCGGATCCGATTACCTGCCGTGCCGATGTGGAAAAACTGCCCGTATTGGATGACCCGACAAAAGAGTTGGGTTATGTCATGAATGCTGTCAGCACCATTCGCAGGGACCTGAACGGACGCGTGCCGTTGATCGGTTTTGCCGGCAGTCCGTGGACACTGGCGACCTATATGGTTGAAGGTGGCGGCTCCAAGACCTTCTCCAAGGTCAAGTCGATGATGTTCAATGAGCCGGAGACCATGCACCTGCTGCTTGAGAAGCTGGCTGATTCTGTTGCCGCCTATCTCAATGGTCAGATTGCCAGTGGTGCACAGGCAGTGCAGATCTTTGATACCTGGGGTGGCATCCTCAATACCAGTAATTATAAAGAGTTCTCACTGGCCTATATGCAGCGCATTGTGCAGCAGTTGACCCGCGAACATGACGGTCGCCGCGTACCTGTGATTCTCTACTCCAAGGGTGGTATGGGCTGGCTGGAAGCGATGGCTGATACCGGTTGTGATGTACTGGGGCTGGACTGGTCGATTGATATCGATGAGGCAAAAGCACGCGTAGGTGATCGTGTGGCGCTGCAGGGCAATATGGATCCTACCATGCTGTATGCGAATCCTGCGCGTATTCGTGCCGAGGTGAAGGATATTCTGGCCCGTTTCGGCCATGGTAATGGCCATGTCTTCAATCTCGGCCACGGCATCACGCCGGATGTGCCGCCTGAACACGCTATCGAATTTTTCAAGGCTGTGCGCGAAGAATCTGTTCGCTATCACAGTTGAGCGTAAGACAATCAAGTATGATCGTGGAGAGTGTATGAGCGGTAGAGATGATTCACGCAGTATGGCGTTGTATTGCGACTTCGAGAATGTTGCACTCGGTGTGCGCGATGTGAAACTGGATGCTTTTGATATCCAGCGTGTGCTGGAGCGACTGCTGCTCAAGGGCAATATTGTCGTCAAGAAAGCCTATTGTGACTGGGCGCGCTACAAAGACTTCAAGGCGCCGATGCATGAAGCGGCATTCGAGCTGATCGAGATTCCACATGTACGGCAATCGGGCAAGAACTCGGCCGATATCCGTATGGTCGTGGATGCACTCGACCTGTGCTATACCAAGGCGCATGTAGACACATTTGTCATTATCTCCGGTGATTCCGATTTCTCACCACTGGTATCCAAACTGCGCGAGAACAACAAGCTGGTGATCGGGGTGGGTGTCAAACAGTCCACCTCGGACCTGCTGATCGCCAACTGCGATGAGTTCATCTACTACGACGATCTGGTGCGCGATTCGGAGAAACAGGGCAAGTCACGCCGTCGCCGCTCATCCGGCAAGGGTAAGTCAAAGAGCAAGGTCGAGGTTGAAAGCAAGTCGGAGACCGGGAGCACGCCAGCGGTTGAGAGTCAGGATCTGCCGGTAGATGAAACCCTGCTGCAGCAGGAGGGGCTCGATCTGATGCTGGAAACGATCGAGGATCTGTTTAAAGAGCGTGGTGATGAAGACAAGGTGTGGGGGTCGATGGTTAAACAGACCCTGAAGCGCCGCAAGCCGGGCTTCTCGGAAGGCTATCACGGCTTCCGCAGCTTCGGTCAGATGCTTGAAGAGGCAGAAAAACGCGGCCTGTTAACGCTGGAAAAAGATGAAAAATCCGGCGGCTATATCATTAAATCCGTCACCACCGAAGATTGACCAGGCGAAAGTTTCTGTTTAATTTAGTAGCGTGAAAGGGTCTGCATGTGACGGAAGGCCAGATCGAGTATCTGGCCTGAGTCCATGCCCGGCTCCCATGCAGCGATGCCGACACTCAGAGTGACCATCATCTGCTGGTCTTGCTCAGACAGCCCGGCTTGCTGGCGCGTGAGCGCCTGAGTTGCACCATGGATATCTGTTGCAGGAGCGAGTACGGCAAAGGTCTGTTTGTCGAATCGGGCCGGAATATCAATCAGGCGCAAATGCCGACACAACTATGTAGCAACACGCATCAGCTGCTGTTCGGTTTCAGGCTGTTTGTGCGATGAGAGCTGTAGCAATATCAGCGACAACGGCAGTTTGGTGCGACTGGCCAGATCAATGTGGTATTGCAACTGCTCCAGCGTGAAGTGGCGTCCCTCAACCGGGTTGATCTGCTCGCTTGCCGGATCGCGACCGGTGGCCAGAAATGCCGAGACATGATGGTGCGCATACAAATGGTAAGTAAGCAATATTGCGGCCGAAAGCAGGGTTATTGCTGCCAGTAATCCATACAGGCCCGCTGCTTCAATGACGCGGGCGGCCAGCGCACCCAGCAGATGCCCGGCAAAATAGATCAGCAATGTCCATGTAATACAGTTGATCAGTTGCAGCACTGCAAAGCGGGCGGTGGATATGGTGGAGCAACCAAACAACACTGCCGAGATCAGACGCATGCCATAGATATACTGGCAGATAAATACCGACCAGTTGGCATATCGATCCATCACGATATTGGCTTTGGGATAGTGCCTGCGCAGAAAGGGTACAGCATCGATAAGCTCCATGCCGCGCCATCGACCAATAGCAAAGAAAATCATGTGGGCTACAAATGTACCCAGGGCCGCATAGGTGATCACCCAGTGTGCTTGCAGCAGGCCGCCACGAACCAAAACCGTTGCGGCCAGCAGAAAGATTTCACCTTCAATAAACATGGAGATAAATATCGCCAGATAGCCATATTGATCGATGAGGTGTCTGGCAAATTCACTTTCCATCTACTTTCCCCCAGTAGTCGATCCGTTAATGTCCTGAGCTGCAGGCGACATGGCAAGATATTGCACCTGCTAGGCGTTACCCGCTGGCGTGGTGATGGCTGGTGACCCTTGCTGCTGTGCAGTGGGTCGCTTATCTCGCCTGATAGGCGGCAAGCAGCGCTGCTTTCAGTCGCGGGTGTTCATCGAGATCGGTGATGCCCAGATAACGGTCGGCGATGGGTTGCAATAGTCGCATGGCACTCTGCTCCAACCATGCCTCTCTGAAACCGTCCAGATCCAGTTTGTTGTCGCGGACATAGTCAACGGCAATGCCAGTCGGGCAGCCGAAGAGAGGCTCTCCTTCAATCATCACGTCAAATTCGTGTGAGTAGCTGCCAATACCATTTTCTGCAGCGAGCAGCCTGAATATATGCAGCACCGGTTCTTCATAGCGCATGCAGTCATCGAGGTTAATGATCGCTGTCGGCGTGAAACACTCACCCTTAAAGTAAAACTCAACCTGTACCTCTACATAATTCATCCGTGCCTGCCTTTTCTGTCGGAAAATCCGCACACTGCTTTTGATGACGCTATCATAGTCTGTTTTGCTTTTGACTCCACTATGCGGGCTCCCGGGTCGCGGTCTGCGGCCCTTGCTAATAAATGGATATAATCGCTGGTTGTGATGTTATCCTTGCCGCCATCATGCACAGCAGAGGTGTTCTACTATGATCAAAGCGGTCCTGTTAAAGATTTTTCGTGAAGGTGTGGGCGGGCTGATGGCGTTTGTCAGTTATATAACCAGCCCGCGCAAAATCAAACGTACGCATGATGCCCAGCAGGCCGTCGATAAAAAAGCGGCATCGATGTCGCTTTACCAGTATTTCGCCTGCCCGTTCTGTATCAAGACCCGCCGTACCGTGCACCGCTTGAATATACCACTGGCGTATCGTGATGCGCAGATCCGTGGTGGGGAGCATCGTAATACACTGGAGCAGCAGGGCGGCCAGATCAAAGTGCCTTGTTTACGCATTGATGACGGTGAAACAACGACCTGGCTGTATGAATCCTCCGCTATTGTCGCATATTTGAACCAACAGTTTGACCCGGCAATGGATACAGCACTACAGCAGTCGTAAGCCGCACAGACCGGTGTTGGCTGCTGCCGGCCATCGTTAGCCTGTAAAGCAGAAGGGTACATTTACCTTGCTGAAAACAATAAAATGCCCCAAAGTATGTTTCCTTACCCAGGGAGGGATTATGAACGCAAAGGGTTTTGCACTGAATGATGATTTTGGTATTTCCGGACAGCTTGCCTTCCGTGATGCCGGAGACGGCTTTATTGTTATCGATATCAATAACAGCCACTGTACGGCCAGTATTGCCGTGCAGGGTGCCCACCTGATGACCTGGGGCCCGAAAGGCGAACAGCCGGTGATCTGGATGTCACCCGTAGCCAAACTGGCTGCCGGCAAGTCCATACGTGGCGGGGTGCCGATCTGCTGGCCATGGTTCGGCGCGCATGCTACCGAGTCCTCCTTTTCCGGGCACGGTTTTGCCCGTACGGTGGCATGGGATGTAATCGCTACCGCAGCTCTTGATGACGGCTCCACATCGGTAACCTTCCGCATTGCCGATATCAACAAGGAGCAGTGGCCGCATCAGGCTCCTGCAGAGATGCGGATGATCGTCGGGTCTACACTGGAGATGGAACTGAGTACGGAAAACCAGGGTGATGAAACGATTACTGTTGGTGATGCACTGCACACCTATTTCTGTGTCAGCGATGCGAGCAAGATTGCTATTCAGGGACTCGATGGTTGTGATTATCTGGACAAGGTGGGGGCTCCTGCGCGCCGCACCCAGCAGGGCGATATTACGATCAGCTCGGAAGTTGACCGCATCTATTTCGATCAGGGACAAGATGTTGTGATCGAGGATCCGGGGCTGGAGCGCACGATCCGCATTGAGAAACGCAACAGTCATTCAACTATCGTCTGGAATCCGTGGATTGATAAATGCGCGGGTATGGGCGACTTCGGATCGGATGACGGATATCTCGGTATGGTCTGCGTAGAGAGTGCCAATGCCGCAGAAGATGTTGTGCAGCTGGCATCCGGCGATAAACACAGCCTGTGGGTGCGCTACAGCGTCGAAAGCCTGTAACAGGTTAAGGTGCCATCCGCTTTGTATGGCGTTATAGCGTCATTTCTGCTGCTGCCCCGGCCGCGATCCACTGACGTTTAAACAGGTCGCTCATCTGGCGTGGAGGCCGTTGCCGCCCGGCGCAACCAGAGCGGCAGTCTCGGCACGCAAACGCCGGCAATGCCCGGACAGATCAAGGCCGAGATCATGGTTTTTACCGGTGCAGCCGATCCCTATGCACCGCCACAACAGGTAGCGGCATTCGAGCAGGAGATGAAAGCAGCAGGGGTGAGATACACGCTGAAATCGTACCCGGGTGCAAAACACAGCTTCACCAATCCTGAGGCTGACGCATTCGCCGGGCGTTTCGGCGTGCCGTTGGCCTATGATAAACGCGCCGACGAGGACTCCTGGCAACGGATGAAACAGTTCTTTCGCAGGATTTTCAAATAGGATTAATGGTTGTAGCGTTACTCAGCAGCGCGGGAGGTGAGTATGGTGAAAGGGAGTGGTTTGGCGAGTCTGGCGATGGTGGGACTGGTGCTTGCAACAGCGATGCCGGCCGATGCCGGGAACATGTATAAATGCAAAGGTGCTGGCAAGTTTGATTCGCCGGTCTGGACGGATACCCCCTGTAAGCCGGGCAGTGAACTACGGCAGATGATTGCCAAAGATTATTCAAAAGAAGACAACGCGACAGAGGGGCATGGCAAGTTCACCGCTATCGAGGTTTCCAGTTTTATTCGTTTTCGCAAGGTTGTAGTCGGCATGAGCAAGCAGGATGTTATTCGCTCATGGGGTTTGCCGGATAAAATCAACAACACATCGGGCAGCAGCGAAATAAGCGATCAGATGGTTTACGGGCTGAACAGTGCCGATACAAAATATGTCAATATCGATGAAGCAGGCCTCGTCTTATCCATTCAGGGTAAGCCAGATGAGGTCGTGAAATGAACTCACTTGTTCTTTCGTAGCGATTCACGGCTGCTAATGATCAGAGTCAAAAGCCTCTCACCGCAGAGGACGCAGAGGAAAGACAAAGTATATGAATTGTAGGTGCTCTGGGGTGACGCTGTGGTGCGTCGGTTTTGATCATCGCGTTTGAACAAGTCTGCTAGCGGGGGATCGAGGCTTTAGGCTCACACAAACTCAGCTATGCATGGGTACAGCTCCTGCTAATCCGCGAAGAACCAAAAAAAGGCTGCCCGTGATGGGCAGCCTTTTAACATTGCACAGGTGAACAATCAGTTACAGCAGCCGCCTTCTTCGTCGCAGTCGCCTTCACCGCAGCACTCGCCACCATGTACATGGCCGTGTTCGATCTCCTCTTCTGTAGCCTCGCGAATGGCTTCGATGGTAATATCGAAATGCAGGCGCATGCCGGCGAAGGGGTGATTGCCATCGATGGTTACATTATCACCGTCAACAGCTGTTACGCGTACAAACTCAACTTCTTCTTCGTCAGGCAGTTCGGTTTCGAACTCCATGCCGACCTCAATCTTGTCAACGCCTTCAAATATGCCGGCCGAAACAGTCTCAACCAACTCATTGTCATATTCACCATAGGCATCAACTGCATCCAGTGACACTTTCAGCTTATCGCCCACGGCTTTGCCAGTCAGTGCGCTCTCCAGACCCGGAATGATGTTCTCTTCGCCATGCAGGTAAACCAGCGGGTCTCCTGCTTCGGATGAGTCGATCACCTCGCCGGCATCATTGCTCAGGGTATATTGAGCTGAAACGACTTTATGGTGACTAATCTGCATGTCTATCTCCTTGAACCGGTACTGCTCTTGTCACCGGTTCTTAATGCGGCGGCAGACTACCTATGCCGCGGCGGATAACAATATAAGCAACTAACAGGTTGCGGGTGGGGGGCTCATCTCCGAATGGAATCTGCTTCAGGTCTCTGAAACAAAGAATTGATAGATTGTACATATTGCACAGTTTTTCAGTGCACAGAGTCGAGTTCGTAACTACCAACGGATTGGATGCATATTCCGATGGAAGCCGCAGGTCACTCCGACAATGTCGCACCTGATTCAAAATGAAATTCCCACTAAATCGAAGGACTGTTCCCGGCCGAGGCTGTGTGAAAACGTGGAATGTTTTCATCTGGTGGGGATCTACCATGACATTTGACGTCATTTCAATCCGGCGCGGTATAAGTGACTTTATCAAGCGGTTAATTTGACTAGGAAACCTTATATTTCACCAATTTTTAAAATTAACATCCGTTTTCACACGGTCTGGGCCATTTGCGGACTTTCAGTTACTATCAATTGGTAGCTATTCAGCCGTTGAAAGACAAACCAAGTTGTAGCAATTAACCTGAATAATTCATAAACCTTTCAGGCGACCGATTAATATTGTTCACAAAATGGTTTAGTCTTATGCAATCGCCGTTATTTCGGCTCTGTTTTCTTTTTTTCGATTTTTTCGTATACATGGCGCAGC
>Ga0210009_1000626_pt1 | contig 37336 bp, 35 predicted proteins | sample CryGeyCG2114_065_FD_185457 | JGI IMG/M metagenome (GOLD analysis project Ga0210009, IMG submission 185457) | Groundwater microbial communities from aquifer - Crystal Geyser CG12_big_fil_rev_8/21/14_0.65 (SPAdes) (version 2) | ecosystem: Environmental > Aquatic > Deep subsurface > Groundwater ...
GGGTTTGTTTCGATGAAGATGTTTTTGAAAAACTCGTAGTATTGTTGGTGGAGTTTTCTTGCAGATTGAAAGTCGTTTTGGAGGGCGTAGTCAACCATTTGAGAAACCTTTCCCGGCAGGTGGTTTGAGGCAACGCTGATGACACCCTTGGCGCCTACGCTCATGAAAGGCAAGGTGAGGGAATCGTCTCCACTGAGGATAAGGAAGTCATTGTCCAGACGTATTTTGATTTCGGATACACGATCGCAAGAGCCACCCGCTTCCTTTACACCGATGACATGGGGGAATTTTTCACGAAGCCGCAGCATGGTATCGACGCCGTACTCGATACCGCAACGAGAAGGGATAGAGTATAGGATAATAGGCGTCTCCGTGGCATTGGCGATTTCGCTGACGTGCAGAAATAGCCCCTCTTGGGTGGGCTTGTTGTAGTAAGGAGCCACGATGAGGAGAGCATCCGCGCCGGCTGCTTCGGCTTCCTTGGCCTTGATGACGGCATCTGCGGTGTTATTGGAGCCCGTGCCTACGATGACCGGGACGTGCCCCTTTGCGTTTTTAATAACCAAATCCATAATACAGCGGCGCTCCTCCGGAGTGAGCGTAGGAGTTTCCCCTGTTGTGCCTAAGGCGATGAGACCATCTATGCCCTCATTGATTTGCCTTTCAATTAACGCTTCCAAGCAAGGCCAGGAGATTTTACCCTCGGACATAGGAGTGATGAGGGCGGTGTGAGCCCCATAAAATGATGTTGTCTTTTTCATAGAAAATTTATTATAATTCAAATAACAGGATATTGTTGTTGTTCAAATTTACCCCACTTTAAAACAATGTCGACCCAACTGGCAACCCTGGAGATGTTTAGAAATCTCCTTCAATTAGCGGTAGAAAATGGCGCTAGCGATATACATATTAAATCCGGAAAGCCGGCCTATTTAAGACTTAACGGGCATCTGGAGCCGATAGAGATGGATCCCTTGACGCAAGATGAGATTATTAATTTTATTGAAGCAACGGTACCGGCCCAAGTGATATCCGGCTGGCTGAAAGACGGGCAAGTGGATTACTGTTATAGTTTGGACGATATTGGGCTAGGACGTTTTCGGATAAACGGATTTAACCAGAGAGGGACGCCGAGTATTGTGATACGGCACGTGAAAGACTCGCCACCCAGCTTTGAAGATCTGCAGCATGACGCGGCCTCTTTAAAAAAGTTGTGTAACTTTAAAGACGGTATATTGCTGATATGTGGCCCTACCGGTTGCGGTAAGAGCTCTACGCTGGCAGCTATGCTGAATTATATAAACCACACGTATGACAAACATATAGTAACCCTGGAGGATCCGATTGAGTATAATTATACAGACGATCTGTGTATCTTTAGCCAGCGGGAAGTGGGGATAGACGCGGCATCCTTTGAACTAGGCTTAAAAGCTGTTTTACGACAAGACCCCGATATTATATTGATTGGGGAGATGCGAGATCAGGAGACATTTAAGACGGCCCTTAGGGCTGCGGAGACGGGACACTTTGTGTTAGGTACCCTACACTCCTCTAATGTGAGGCAGGCGATACAGAGGCTGTTTGAATTTTTTGAAGGAGAAGAGCAACACCATATGAGGCGACAGATAGCCTCGACCCTGCGCGCGATTGTGGCGCAGTCGCTGATACCCTGCCAAAAGAAAGGAGTTGGCCGTGTGCCCGCCGTGGAAATGTTGGTGGTGGACGCGGTGTCTGCTGATATTATTGAAAAAGGAGATTACTTTAAAATACCCCAGCTATTGGAATCCTATACGGAGACGGGCTCGAAGTCCTTTAACATGGATTTGCAACGCTTGATTGAAAACGGGCTGATCTCAAAGCAAGACGCGTTAACGTTCTCACCCAACCCGAAAGCGCTCGAGATGAATCTGAAAGGCATTTACCTCAGCAAAGGCGGGATAGTAAAGTAAACCCTTATTCTTCTTCTGCTTCGTCTTCTGTTTCTGATTTCGTTACCTTTTTCTTGGTGGCTGTTTTTTTCTTGGCAACCTTTTTGGTGGCCGTTTTCTTTGCAGCTTTGGGCTCTTTGGGAGCAAATTCGAAGCCGATGGTACCGTCATCCTTTAAGATGAGATGAGCGGAGAAATAGCGGTTGGTTTTCTTTGAACGGAATTTGTCGATTAAATCTGTCTTCTTTTCCGTGAGCAACTTTTGGAATTGATCGGTGGGGATGGCGCGGCTGAGCAGTGTACGACTTACGCGGAAAGAGCAATTGGTGCCCTCCTTGTTATGATTCTCGCAGATGTAGGCTGTGGGAGTTTCGTAAATTTTGCCATCTTTATGCGTGCAGAGACCGAGTTTAGCCTTGGGACATTGGCCGACAACCGGGTATTGCTCGATATTTTCCGGTACACCTGAAGAAGAATCATCACCACTGGAACCGAAGTCGAATTTTACCTTGTATTCATCATCCATTTTGAGCATGGCGGAGAAAGGTTTACCCGCTTTGGATTTAAAGTCATCGAGAGGACCCAGGACACGATCCTTAAAGAGCGTGCGAATTTCATCCTTACTGAGCTTACGGTTACCCATGATCTTATAAATAGTAACCTTTTCGTCTTGGGAGCGGTAGGCACGAAGAGACTCCATCATAGGGAGGTTATCTGAAGGAGAAATGAGATCTGATTCCTCTGCGAGCTTAGTTTCCTCAAATTGCTTGGTATTTTGGACGATCTTTTCCGTCATTTCGGTGATACCATCCATAAAATCCTTGCGAGAAAGTTTACCATGCTCGATTTGGTGGAGGCGGAATTCCCATTCACCCGTCATAGTAGGACTGGTTAATTGGGCGATATCGGCGTGTTTGAGGAACTCGATGAGACTTTCGGCTTTGACGGTTGGGATGAGCTCACGTTGGTCACGCTCTAAGTAGTGTTCTCTTATTAAATGCTCAATAATTTGGGCGCGCGTGGCCGGTGTACCCAGACCCTTTTCCTTCATGGCATCGGCGAGCTCTTCATCCTCGACGAATTTACCGGCGCCCTCCATGGCGGAGAGGAGAGTGGCTTCGGAGTATCTGGGGGGAGGTGTGGTGGCCTCCTCTTCGAGAGCAACTTCATTTACATCTGCTTGAGCCGGGCTACCATCCTTCTCTGAAAAGGGCGGTAGGTTATCCTGTTGTAAGGAAGCTCTGCCATGGACCTCCATCCAACCCGGGATGACGAGGACCTTGCCCTCTGTTTTAAAATCATATTCACCCAGTGTGGTGATACGCGTTGTGACATCGAATTCAGCTGCTGGGTAGAAGATGGCGATGAAACGACGTACAATTAAATCGTAAATTTTTTCCTCATCAATAGAGAGATTATTAGGAACGATATCCGTTGGGATGATTGCAAAGTGATCACTAATTTTTTTATTATCAAAGACACGCTTATTGCTTGGGATAACCCAGTTGTTTTTAAGAACACGGTTAGCGAGCTCCTGATAACCACCCTGGAGGTTTTTAAGCACGCCGGCGCATGTTTCTGGATAATCCTCGGGAAGTGCTTTAGCATCTGTTCTAGGATAAGTGATGAGCTTATGTTTTTCGTAAAGGGATTGGGCGACCTTGAGTGTTTTACCTGCAGGGAAGCTGAAGCGGGTGTTAGCGTCACGCTGAAGGGAAGTTAGATCATATAATAAAGGGGCATTTTGGCGGGTACGCTTTTTGGTGTCTGTGACAAGACCCTTTTCAAAAGATTGGGCGGCGGTGAGAATTCTTTCTGCTTCCGGTTTTTCCCAGATACGGTCTGCGCGGTCGTGTTCGTTGTCACCCTTTTTAAAATTTGGTTTTACGAAATAGCCCACGTAATCCCCCTCAGATAAAGAAAAGTCGCCCCTTAGGCGCCAGAAAGCGGTAGGGATAAAATTTTTGATGAGCTTTTCGCGTTCATAGACAAGCGTAAGCGTAGGAGTCTGGACACGCCCGACGGTGGCCATTTGGCGACTACGCTGACCAAACATACGGCCGGTGATGGCACGCGTGCCGTTGATACCGATGAGCCAATCTGATTCAGAACGACAACGAGCGGCATCTTGCAAAGGCTTCATTTCCTCGCCATCGCGCAAGTTTTTGAAAGAGTCGATGATAGCCTCCTTTGTCATGGAAGAGAGCCAGAGACGCTTAACCGGTTTTTTGCATTTTGCGAGGTCGTAAATATAAGTAAAAATAAGTTCACCCTCGCGACCGGCGTCACAAGCGTTGATCAAAGAACCGACATCCTCACGCGACATGAGTTTTTTAAGCTCATTGAAACGATCCTTTTGTTTTTCGATCGGTTTAGTTTTAAATTTTTCGGGGATGATAGGAAGCGTTGCGAGACTCCACCATTTAAATTTTTTGTCAATATCCTGAGGCATGAAAAGCTCTACGATGTGGCCGATCGCGCAAGCAATGATCATGGAATCATTCTCAAAATGATTACCATTTTTTGTAAATTTACCCAAGACACGAGCAAAATCTGCTGCGACACTTGGTTTTTCTGCGATGACAAGCGTTTTCATATAAAAGATGTATTAAGAATACTTTATAAGCTGTATTGGTGTTATAAGTTTTGCTTAAAGGCAACCTTATTTTATAAAGGAGAAGAAATAGACGAGTGGACGGCAGAGCTCGGGAGCTTTTAAGAAGGAGGAAAATTCATTACTCCGCGATTTGATATCAATCGCTGGCACCTACGATTTTATTAAGCGCCTCGCGAAGATCGATGAGCCTTGAGGCAACGTGTGTGGGGTCTGAAAGGCTTTCGATATGAAACGTATCCATTGCGATACCATGCTCTGTGGTGATTCTGGCGAAAGAGATACTGAAGTCATGATCTGAGATGGCGCTTGCCATGTGGTAGAGCAAGCCGATTCTATCCATGCCCTGGACTTCGATGATAATTTTGCCTAACTGGTTATCCTTGTATACATTGACACAAGCGGCGGCGCGGAGTTTGTAGTTATCCCTTTGCTTTGCGAAAGGCGTGCTTGCCTTTTTGACCTGGGCGATGATGGCCGGAAGAGGATCCTTGTGTTTGATAATGATATCATCCAACTGTGCACGAAATTGGAGACGGAGCTTTTCGTTTTGAATGGGCTGGTTATCCCCTGAGGCGACATAAAAGGTATCTATGGTGATAGCATCTCTGCGAGTGATGGCCTTTGAGCTGAGGATATTTAAACCGACGGCGGAGAAAGCGCCTGTGAGCTCAGAAAAGAGACCCTTGTGGTCACGCGTGATAATGCTTACGGTTGTAAGACTTTGATCCAGATCCTCCTTCCAGTGGACGATGGGGGAGTTATAGCTTTTGGGATCAGAAGGTAGGGCATAAAGCTGTTTGAGCATGCTCAAGTGGAGCTGCATTTCTTCCGGCGTGAAGAGAATAAAATATTTATTAGGAATGAGCGCTAAGTCCTCCTGGATTTGCTCTTCTGTAAAATCGGGAAAAATACTTTTTACGAGATCATTATAAGCTACCTTTTTAGAGTTGATACGGTTGGTGAGGTAATGGGCATCCGCATCGAAGCAGGCGAGTGTTTTTCGGTATAATTTAGTATGCAAAATTTCCTTGTAGCTATTCCAGAGATCCTTGGCTGTGCCCTTGGCATCGCAGTACGTTTGCACATAGAGGTAGTGAAGTAGCTCGGGGTCTTTAACAAAGTCCGCAAAATTTTTGGCAGTTTCGGGGTCATCGACATCGTAACGCTGCCATTGGCGCACCATTTCCAAGTGATTTTTTATGATGAAAAGAACGATCTCCTTTTGCTTGGGATTAATGCCGATACGATCCAACATGGGAGCAGCGATGTCCATGCCCGTTTTGCTGTGACCTTTTATGCCAACGGATTTACCGATGTCATGAAGCAGCATGATTAAATAGAGAAGAGAAGGCCGGGTGGTTTTACGAATAGCTTTTGCGTACTGAGAAGCCTCATCATCGACCAAGTTAAAGACATTATCCAAGACGCGAATGGTGTTGAGCGTGTGGATATCTGCTGTGTAGCGATGATAGTGCTCGTGTTGGACCAGGTGTGTGAGCGGGGCGAATTCGGGGAGGAAAGCGCTTAGCGTTCCATGCGCGTGCATATTAAACAAGGCAGGGTAGACTTCTCCGGAAGTTTGGAGAATGGAACGAAGACATTTATTGGCACCCTCATCACGAATGACATCTTGGGTGATCAGATCCAAGGAATTTCTTATCAAGCGAACGAGCTCGGAATCCATGGTTGCGCTGTATTGCTGGCAGTAGCGATAAATACGAATGAGCCGAATAGGGTTTTCAATAAAAACATTTTCGTTTACGGCGAAGAACTTATCCTCCTTGAGAACGAAACCATCGATCGTTTCTTGAACTTCCTTATCGCGCTTAAGCAAGTTCCGGAAAGAGAATTTTTGAGGCGGTGTGGTGGTGGAGAGCCGAAGTAGGCGAGTCTCTATGAAAGAAGCGATTTGCTGGATGTTGTGTGTGTGTTCATAATAATCACGCATAAACGCTTCAACGCGTTTGAAGACATCGTGATCATGGTACCCTAAATTTTCGGCGATCTGAGGTTGGCGCTCCAGGCTAAGAATGTCTGAGGCGGTATCGCTTTGGAAATGGATTTCGTTACGCACACTCAGGAGGAAATCGTAGGCACGCGTGAGTTGGTTGTATTCATTTTCGGTGATATAGCACTGATCGAGTAACGCTTTTAAAGAATCGATATTCCAGTAGACACGCACCATCCAGAGTATGTTTTGGTAATCGCGCAGCCCGCCGACACCATTTTTAATATTGGGCTCTTGTAAGAAAGGCGTATGGCTGAATTTGGAACGACGCAAGTTAGAATGCGCTAAGAACTCCTCAATTTCTTTCTTAGAGTCAGATTCTTGGATAAACGCGGTATATTTTTCCTGGAAAAAATTAAACAACCTTTTTGAGCCAGAGATGAGACGAGCCTCCAGGAGAGAATTTTTCGTATAGACGTTAATTTTTGCCTCGTGGATTGCCTCTGTAATCGTGCGTGTGGAGTGGCCTACCTTGAGTTTTAGATCCCAAAGCGGGTAGAGGATTTTTTCTGATAAATGCTCTAAGAAACCCTCGATGAGAGCAGGATTCATTTTATGAGGGTAGAGGAACATAATATCCACATCGCTAAAAGGAGAGAGCTCTGATCTACCATAGCCTCCGAGGGCGATAATACTGATCGGGTAAGGCCATGAGCCATGCTTTTCGGTATACGTTTTTAAGGCATAGTCATACAAATGCTGAATGAAAGTATCCATTAAAAAAGCATTAAGGGAGACGATCTCTTTACCGGATGCGCCCTTTCTATGGAGACCGAGGAGAAGAAGATGACCCTTTTTTAGAAATGATTCACTGACGCGTAAGCGCCCTTGATCCCCATCGAGGTGCTGTAATTGGAGGATGTGATCAGCGTCCTTTCTTATGCGTTCCTTTATTGTATCCATTCGGTAGGCTAACCTGTTTATCATACAAATGAGCGATTACTAAAGACAACTATAAAACATAGGATGTATTTATGGTGTGCTCTCGTATATTCAATTCACTTGAAAATATTCCATTTTCCGGTTAGCTTAACGTAAGATGCAAATACTCTTTTGTTAATTAATTACCCCTACCAACAATGATTGAAATTGGAATACAGGTTCTGCTACATGGTTCTAGCATATTAGAATTATTAGCGTTTGTTGTAAAAGATATTTTGACGCTACGCTGGCTCTCAATTATGGGCTATGCGATGTGGATTGCCTATTTACTAACAGAAACAGAGGTTTTATGGTCAGCGATTCTGTGGAGTTTCTTATTCATATTTGTTAACCTTGTACGAATTTATTTAATATATAAGGAGAATAGGAGTGTTTCGTTTACTGAGGAAGAAAAAGATCTATACCTTACGGTTTTTCAGAATTTTACGCCACCCGAGTTTATGCGATTGATTAAGCAAGCCACGTGGGTGGATCTTGATAAAAGCGAAAAGCTGATTGCTGAAGGGGAGCAAGTGAAGGATATTATGCTGATTTATAAAGGCAGTGCGAGTGTGGTCAGTAATGGTGTTGAGCGGGCGTTGCTTTTGCCGGATCAGTTTGTGGGGGAGATGAGCTATTTATCCGGGCATCCGGCATCGGCGTCCGTTGTTGCTAATGAACCGATGCGTATGGTGAAGTGGTCCCAGGAGGATTTAAAAGCCCTTACGAGACGCCAGCCCTCGCTTAAAAACGCATTTATGTCATTACTCACAACAGATTTAAGCACAAAGCTGCGCCGTTCGGATCAGACAGAGCCACCCTTTCAAACCACTTGATTTTAATGAATAACCCCTACGAAAAATGATTGAAATTGCATTAGAACTTTTAGGCCATAGTGCTAATGGATTAAAGCTGTTAGCGTTTATTGTAAGAGACATACTGACACTGCGCTGGATATCGGTTATGGGCTACGCGATGTGGATTGCCTATTTGCTAACACAAACAGCGGTTCTGTGGATAGCAATTTTGTGGAGTTTCTTATTTATATTGGTGAATCTTTTCCGAATTTATTTAATTTATAAAGAGAATAGAGGTGTTTCGTTTAGTGAGGAAGAAAAGGATCTTTTCCTTACGGTGTTTCAGAATTTTACGCCAGTCGAGTTTATGCGATTGATTAAACAAGCCACGTGGGTGGATTTTGATAAAGGCGAAAAGCTGATTGATGAGGGGGGGCAGGTGAAGGACATTATGCTGATTTATAAAGGCAGTGCGAATGTGGTTGCTCATGGTATCGAGCGAGCGTTGCTTTTGCCGGATCAGTTTGTGGGGGAGATGAGCTATTTATCCGGGCATCCGGCATCGGCATCTGTTGTTGCTAATGAACCGATGCGTATCGTGAAGTGGTCTCAGGAAGATTTAAAAGCCTTTACGAGACGCCAGCCCTCGCTTAAGAACGCCTTTCTGTCATTGCTAACAACAGATTTAAGCACAAAACTACGCCGTTCGGATCAGTCTGAGCCACCCTTTCAAACCACTTGACCGAAAATTGCTTTAAGTGATTTTTTCGATTAAGAGCCAATAGGGACTCGTTGTTTTGGGGGCTAAGCCGACCGAGTTATTCGAAGATGAGATTTTGTAGTGACCGGGGTTGAGGTTCTGTACCCATGTGCCAATGGCTTGTGCTTCGAGATCGCCACCGGGATGCCCTGGGTAGATAACGATACTTAATAGGCCAGTGAGTTTTAATAGCTTAAGTGAATGATTGAGGGCGGCGATGGTGTTGGTTGATTGGGTTATGACGGATTTATCTCCGCCAGGTAGGTAGCCTAAATTGAATACGATGGCGGCGATGTTCCCCTGGTATTGAGAAGGGACGGCAATATACATATCCTGATGACCCCTTTGGAACAAAGACACGCGATGATTGAGGTTAGCCTTTGAAGTTTTTTGGCGAGTATTTTCGATCGCTGATTCCTGTATGTCAAAACCGAATACATGGCCCCTTTCTCCTACAAGCTCTGCCAGAAAAAGGGTATCGTGACCATTGCCAACAGTGGCATCGATGGCAGTATCTCCTTGTTGAATACGTTCCTTAAGAACGAGGTGAACCTGTTCAACGAGCCTCATGATCCTTCGTGTACAATTCGATGTATCGATTGATAGAGACCTCTGGCTCGATTTCGCCCCTGTTTAGCAAGAATGAGAGAAATTGATCCGCAAAGAAAGGACAAAGGAGCGTGCCCTTTGAGCCAAAGCCATTAAAAATGAAGCAATGGGAGTGCTCCGGGTGAACGCCGAGAAAAGGCCTGGAATCACGCGTGCAAGGACGGACACCGGCACGTTGGTCAATAATTTCGATTTCATGATCTTCGATGAACAATTTATTAACGGCCTCCAGTATTTCGTTTCGGGCCATTTCTGTTGGATTATTATCGAAGGCATCCCAAGCGTAAGTGGCTCCCACGCGGAAGATGCCATTTTCATTTGGGATAAAAGAATATTTTTTGTTTAAGATATGATCATTGTCTAGAGGAGCACGAACGGATAAGAACTCTCCCTTAGCCGGGTTAAACGGGAGCCAGGAGAAAAGAGGATTATGGATGGCGTAGAAGCCCTCGCAAAAAATGATATTATGAGCGCAAATATTCTCCCAAGCTATTTTAGAAGATGAGAAAGTTAAATCCTCATATTTGAACTGAGCTTTTTTGTAAGCATTTTTTGTTATTAAAAACTCTGTGATTGCGGTTAAAAATTCACCTGGGTTTAGAATTCCTCCCTGTGCGATCTCTACTGCGCCGTGCTCGTTATGGAATTTTTCAGAAAGCTCATTTGGTTTGAAGACCCTGCTGAGGTAATTTTTGTAATCAGGATCTTCGAGACGAGCGACTAGTTTTTCTGTTTCAGCCTCGCTTTGCAGGATACGAATAATGGATTTCTCCTGAAAGAACTTTTTATGAAGCGCTGCCTCTGCCTCCCTGTAAAACGATTTTGCAACGGGAAAGTATTCAGGGAAACGCCAAGAGAGGACGAAACGCTTGCCCGTGATCGGGTTCAGTAAGCCGGCGGCGACCCGAGTGGAAGAATCCCGATGATCGTTATCAATAACAAAGACAGACTTGCCCCTTTGGATCAGCTTCCAGGCAAGGATGCTGCCGGCTATGCCCTGGCCGATGATGAGATAATCATAGATCATTCGCTGTGAGCCTTCTTTTTAGCGCGTGTTTTTGCCAACATTCTTTTTAGACGAGCACGGAAATCGGAACGGACGATGAAGCCCGGGCAAGACGGAGTGCCACAGAGGCAAGGATGATCCATGAAATGCGCGAGGTCGTAACCATAATCATACGTGAGCTCTTCGCCCGCTTTGATGTCTCTAAGCGTGAGAATCCAGATATGGCCCCGAATAACTTCAGCTTCGCAGTTAGGCTCGCAAGAGTGGTTAATAAAACGAGCATCGTTTTTAGGAATATTGCCATCGATGTCGTAACGCTGGTTGAGCTCGAAAATATAGACAAGACCCTTGCCCTTTTTTCTAGCATCATTTTCCCAGGCAATAGCACGGCGCTCGGATTCCGCCTTGGTAATTTTCTCACCCAGGTATTCGATAACACGTGTGCCCTTAGGGATGTCTACTGCGGCAAATAAGCCACGGTTGTGGATGCCGGATTTACTCAGCTTGTATAGTTTTTTTTGCATTATAGTGTTTCAGCCTTAAGCTCTCTTGTCATTAAAGTGTAAAGGGCCTTGCTGGGGGACTTTTGGTGATACAAGACTTCGTAGAGTTCGTTTAAAATAGGCGTTTCGACATGATTTTTTTGAGCTAATCGAAAGAAACAATCCGTGGCATTCATGCCCTCTACAACGGTTTTACGGTTTGCGAGAAGGTCATTTGTACTTTTACCCTCGGCGATATTCTGGCCAAAGCTACGATTACGACTCTTGGGAGCTGTACACGTGGCGATAAGGTCGCCAAAGCCACTTAAGCCGTAAAAAGTATCCTTATCTCCCCCCAGCTGCGTGCCCAGCTTAACGAGCTCGTGTAAAGCGCGCGTGAGATAGGCGGCTTTGGTGTTATAGCCTAATTTAAGACCATCGCAGATGCCCGCACCGATTGCGTAAACATTTTTCAAACAACCCCCGAGTTCAACGCCAGTAACATCAGTAGACAAGTAGACACGAAAATTTTTGTTACTGAAACTATTTTGTATTGATTCCGTTAACGCGCTATCAGCATGAATTGCCAAGACAGACGCGGCCGGTAGTGCTTCAGCGATTTCGCTTGCGAAATTTGGGCCAGAGAGCACGCCGAAAGGAATATTGGGGATGACAGCTTTTAATATATCAACCGGCAGTTGCAAGGAATCCACATCCAGACCCTTGCTGAGACTGATAATGGCTTGAAGATTTTCCGCCGCGGGGAGGTGTTTTTTAATATCATTAACCAAAGGCCGCAGACCCTGAGAAGGGCAGGCGAGGATGATGACATCCGCCTCCATAATGGCAGGAGCAATTTCGAAACCGATTTGCAGGTTGGGATCGAAGCCGAAGCCCGGTAAGTAATCCCTGTTTTCACGAGCATCATTAAGCTCCATCGCTAGCTCTAAACGCCTTGGTACGAGCGTGACGGTGTGGTTGAGTTTGCATAAATGAATTGCGAGAGCGGTTCCCCAAGCGCCGGAGCCAAAAATAGTCACATTCATAGTTTGTATTGGGTTGGAAAAGTGATATGGAAAATAAATTTTATAAACGAATAAAAAGAGTATCGCAAGAAAAGGAAGCATTGTCTACTATTCTGGACATAAATAAGTATTTTCCTTATAATAGGCCAAAACATGATACGGTTCATAATGAGATGGCACTATCGCCGTACCCAAAGGAAAATTTCGAAGGAATTGATTGCGCGAGTGGGTGGTTCGAATCGAGATGTTTTTCAGCCTATACAAAAGACGATGGAGGCGGCGCGCCCAAAGTATTCATTCAATGACAGGCCGCAGCGTAGGCCATTTTGGCGAATTGTTTTTTTTACGATTATTTTACTCGCCTGCGTTACCTACTTTGTGTGGGAAAGCATTGCCGGGTTTAAATTTTTCCAACAATAGACAACCAAACATTAATCGGCATTAGAGAACCTGCAATTCCGCGGGGAAAATGACCGGAAGAGAAGCCAGATCCTTCTGAGAAACGGGAGGAATATCGACCTTTGTAGCCTTCCAGCCACTATGAATCAAACGACCCTGAAACGGAGGGGAGCCGGCTACCTTACCCACGAGACGAAATTGCTCTGCCCTAAAACCGGGATTAAGGGTAACCGTTTGATTTTGGCTACCAACCTGTATGGGTTGAATATCAAAACGGTCTCTTAGTAAAGCACCACAACCCTGGTGGATAATGCGCCCGGCGGCACCCACTTGGGCATCATCATATTTTGAAATGTCTTCCATCAAAAAATCGACAAAACGCCCATGGGTTTGGAGAAGACTTAAAAACTGAGCGACCGCGGCTCTGTTGCTGGCTTGAACCTCTGGGGACGAAAGGATTGCAGCGGGGGCGAGGGAAACTGGTTTTTCCTTAATTTCTTCAAGCTCGTTAACGTTTTTAGATGGAAAAACAAGAATCAAGAAGAGCACTAACAATGCGGCAACAAGGCCGACACTGTTTAAGAGTGTACTTCTACCGGCGAGTTCTGGTGTGAATGTGGCCACACTTGCCAAGACGGGGATCATGGCGATTGCTACAAGAAAGGCCTTCCAGAGCCGATTTATATTCTTTTTGAACATGTGTTTACTGGAGTTGGCGGTTAAACAGGGGTACCATACTAGACATATTCTAGGCAGTGAGGCGGGATAGCTCAACCATAAACTTTATTGTAGCGCCTAATGTTATTCTATAAAGACGTATTTATAGGGGTGGTATTCGAGGAGATTCGGGTACCATCCCTTTATGTTGGGACGCTTTAAGTAAACGGTTGAATAGAAGAAGAGGGGGATGATGGGGAATTCACTCATTAAAATAGCTTCTGCTTGTTGGAAATAGCCCATGCGCTCCACCTGATTATTTGTCCTGGCAGCAGTTTGGAGGAGGGCATCGTATTCCGGATTGTTCCAGTTGGTGAAGTTATTATTTGAGTTTGTTTGGAAGAGCTCGAGGAAGTTTGAGGCATCTACGTAATCGCCCACCCAGCTGGCACGTGCGATTTGATAATTTTTGCTACGCCGTGTGTTTAGATAGACCTTAAACTCTTGATTTACCAGAACTACATTTATGCCTAAATTGCGTTTCCACATCTCTTGAATGGCTTCTGCGACTTGTTTGTTGCGATCTGTGGTGTTGTATAGAATTTCGATTTGAGGAAAGCCCTTGCCTTCGGGATATCCTGCTTCTGCTAGTAGCTTTTTTGCTTCTGCAATATCTTCGTAAGTGGGATCGTTAAACGTGTAGCCGGCGGTATTGGGCGGTGTGAAGAAGTATGCGGGGAGTTGGCCGCCTTGTACAACGTGCTCTACAAGGCCTTTGCGATTTAGACTAAGCGATAGCGCTTTGCGTACGCGTATATCCTTTAAAGAAGGAATAGCAGTATTAACCGCATAGTATTCGGTTCCCAGCCCAGGCGCAACGTAGACTTGTTCGGGATGTTCTTTCAAATAAGAAGGTATTTGAGCAGGCGGAATTCTGTCTGTAATATCGAGTTGGTGGGTTTGGTAAGATCTTTCTTCGGTCAACATATCCATGGAGTAGAAGGAAATGGAGTCCAGTTGGACAGTTGAGCTGTCCCAATAATGGGGATTTTTCGTAATGGTAATTTTGTCTGTAATGCTCCATTCGGTGAGGCTGAAAGGACCGTTGCTGATATGGTTTCCCTGCCTTGTCCATGGGCTATCGCGTTTTTCCAGACCATCAAATTTCTCCAATGTTTTTTTATGAACAGGATACCATGAGGAGTGGCTTATAAGAGCTAGGAAATAAGGCGTTGGGTGGGCGAGCGTAATCTCAAAGGTGTAGGGATTGAGAGCTTTAAAGCCAACTGTTGAGAAATCTGGTGTAGATCCCTTGTGGTAGCCCTCTGCGCCCTTTACGACATAGAAGCTGTAGGCATAGGGGGCGCCTAGTTTGCTGGTTAAGATACGTTGATAAGAGAAGAGGAAATCCTGTGCGGTCACGGGATCGCCATTAGACCATTTGGCATTTTTCCTGAGGTTAAATGTGTAGGTTAACCCATCCTCGGAGACAGACCACGATTCCGCGACACCCGGTTCTGGGGTAAGATTTTCAGGGTGCATGGTAACCAAGCCCTCAAAGAGGCCGATGAGAACCTTGGACTCCGGAACGGTTGTGGCGAGTTGAGGATCAAGGCTTGCGGGGTCTGTATTATTGCCGATATTAAGGTGTTTTTTGGCCTTAGAATCAGCTGAGCTCTGTGTGCCATTAGAAGAACAACCCGGTAAAAAGAGGGAAGCGAGGCTGAATAGGGAAATTACTGTTAATTTTGTTAAATTTTTTTGTAGAAATAGCTTGCAAAACATACAGATTTTAATTTTAATTTCTCCTATCATGGCAGACGCTAATAAGAATACAAGAAAACAGTGTATCGTTACCGGAAAAAAAGCTCACAGAGGTGGCAAAATAAACCGTAAGGGACAATCTAAGAAAAGTGGCGGTATTGGTACGCACGTGACCAAGCATGTTGCTCGCACGTTTAAACCAAATTTGCAGCGTAAGCGCATCAAGCTAGAGAACGGTAGCATTATCAATGCTTGGGTTTCTGCAAAGGCATTGAAGGCTGGTTTAGTTGAATTAGCATAGTCTGATTAAATTTTTATACAAAAAAAGAGCATTCAATTAGAGTGCTCTTTTTTTATTGGGGTAAATTTAAGGCGGGTTTAGAAACCTTTAATTTTAAAAAGGCTGGTGACGCTTTCGTTGTGGTGAATGCGGATGATGGCTTCCCCGAGGAGTTGAGCGATGCTCAGTTCGGTGATCTTAAGATCGGTATGGCTTTTACGGGGTACGTTAGTTGAGTTTGTTGTAATAAGTTCGTCTATATTGCTTTTGGAAAGGCGCTCAAAACCCCTTTCATTTAAGACACCATGTGTGACGGCTGCTCGAACGGAGCAAGCACCATTTGCCTTAAGGATTTCCGTTGCGGCAACGATTGTGCCCGCGGTTTCTGTCATATCATCAACGAGTAAGATATCTCTGTCCTTAATATCGCCGATTACTTGGAGGGCATCTACGTCTTCTCCCGTTAACCTACGCTTAGCGACCATACATAAAGGAGCGCCTAGCATATCGGCATAAGCGGCTGCCATTTTCATGCCCCCGATGTCCGGTGAAGCAACCGTAAGCTTGTCACTCTTAAAACGCTGGAGGTAGTTATAGAAAACAGGAGCTGCATATAGGTGATCAACTGGGATATCGAAGAAACCTGTGATCTGTTGGGCGTGGAGATCCATGGTGAGGATCCTGTCTGCGCCTGCGCTTACTAATAGATTAGCAACCAATTTTGAAGTAATAGGGACGCGAGGTTTATCCTTTCTGTCCTGCCTTGCATAACCATAAAAAGGCATAACAGCGGTTATGCGATCGGCTGAAGCTCTTCTAGCGGCATCAATCATGATCAAAAGCTCCATGATGTTATGGTTGGCCGGCTTTGACGTGGACTGGATAATAAAGATATCAGAACCCCTTATATTTTCATCATATTTCACAAACGTTTCACCATCTGGAAAACAGGTGATGGGGGCGATTCCCAAAGGTATGCCCACGAATTCCGCCACCTCCTTGGCGAGCTCGAGGTTAGAAGTGCCGGAAAAAATTTTTAGGGAGCCCATTTTATGAGTTATTTAAGTGTGAGGTATCTTGGTTAAAAGAAGCGAATTGCTCTTCCAAATTAGTTAACCTTTTATAGAACTCAGGCAAACGTTTTTTATAGATTTCGACCTTTTGCGCTTGCTGGTAAGGATAAGCAGGTGAGCCGCGCACGTAGCTTTTGGGCTCTAAATTGTGGTTGATGCCGCTTTGGGCACCGATCATACAGGCCTTGCCGATTTTAAGGTGGCCAGCAATACCGGCTTGGCCGCCGATAACAACGTGATCGTCTATAATAGTGCTGCCTGAGATACCCACTTGGGCAACGATCAGGCAATGTTTACCTATAATAACATTGTGGGCGATTTGTACCAAGTTATCAATTTTTGTGCCCTCGCCGATACGTGTTTCACTGAAACGAGCTCTGTCAATGGTAGTGCCGGCACCGATGTCCACGTGGTCCTCAAGAACGACTCTACCGACTTGGGGTTCCTTATAATGTTTACCCTCTACGGTAGAATAGCCATAGCCTTGGGAGCCGATGACGGCGTTTGCGTTAATATAGCAATCTTTGCCCACCTCGCAGTAATCGTGTATGCTGACGTTTGCGGCGATATGAGTATCATCTCCAATAGATACTTTGGAACCGATGAATACGTGAGCCTCCAAGATGGCATGTTTGCCGATCTGTGCGTTGGGCTGAATAACGCAAAAAGGGCCGATATAGGCAGAATCTGAGACATTAGCAGACGGGTCTACAAAAGCAGTTGGATGGGTGCCGGGTTCAGGGTAGGGGTAAAATTCCTTTTCGATTTCGTGGGAAATTTTGAGCAAGGCGTAAGAAGGATCCTCGACATGGAGGAGAACCTGGTTTTCCTTGGGAGTACCGGCGTAGTTTTTGTTAACTAATATAATAGAAGCGTTGGAGCTCGGGACATCTGCCTTATATTTGGCGTTACCGAGAAAACTGAGATCTCCCGGTTTGGCTGTCTTGAGAGAAGCGATCGCGCGGATGGTTTCACCTGTAGATCCTTCAGGAGTACAGTCGCCAATAATAGTTATAATATCGTTTAGAGAATAATTGAGACGCATGGTAAAAAAAAAACCTGAATTGCTTCAGGGTTCAAGATTAAAAATAACTAATTACTTAGCAGAGGAGGGAGGATTCTCATTTAACGCGCTGATGACCTCGGCTGTGATGTCATAACTGCTGTTGGCGTACATGATACCCATACCGCTTGCGTTAAAGACGATTTCAGCACTGCGCTTCTTGGCGATTTTGGTAACAGCGTCCTTGATTTCGCTCAAGTGCAGGTTTAGCAAAGATTGCCTACGCTGATTGAGGTTCATGTCTGTTTGCTGACGGAATTGGTTGACGGAGATTTCCTTTTTACGGATTTCGTCTTCCTTCTTTTTAGCTTCCTCCATGAATTTCTTACGAGCGTCTTCTGTTAAAGCTGGGTTATTTGCCTTGGCTTCGAGCTCTTGATAGCTTTCCACGAGCTTTTGTCCATCTTGAACCATGCTCATAATTTCTTCCTGAGCGGCGTCCACCGAAGTAGCAAATTTTTCCTGAGATTCTTGAGCCTTGCGGTAGTTGTTATACACCTCGCTGACATCTACTGTGAGAATGCCCAGATTGTTTTTGGCAGGTGCTGCTGCTTTGGTGGTATCAGCTGCCATTAAGCTTAAGCTGGCGCTTAAAAAGGCTGCTAGAATAGTGATTCTTTTTTTCATTTTGATCCTTATTGTCTAAGTTGTTGGGTTATTAAAATCTTGCTCCGAAAGAGAAGTTAAATTCCGGCTTTCCGGAAGTACGCTTTTTGTTTCTTGTGATTGGGAACGCCAAGTCTACACGTAAGGGTGCACCTAACATGAAAATACGCAAGCCAAAACCCCAGTCATCTCTGTAGCCATTTGGGTTCCAGTTGAGCTCGCCCTTGTTAAGGAAACCGATGTCGTAGAAGGCTGCGATACGGACAGGCTCCATAACCCTGACGGTGTATTCGATACTACCGTATGCCATGGTTTTACCGCCGATTGATTCGCCTGTACTGTCACGAGGGCCGACTTTTCTGTAGCCAAAACCACGTAAGTCATCAGGTCCACCCATATAGTAACGCTCGAAGAACGGTACGGATTGGCCGCCGTAGCCCATAATGGTGCCAGTACGACCGAGGATGGAGAGTACTTGCTCACCTGTTTCAAAGGTAGGGAAGAACTGAGCGCCGCGTACGAATAGGTTAACATATTTTGTTTGTCCGCCAACAGGACCACCGGCTAATTCAGTACCCGCTTCCAAGCGGCTACCCTCGGTTGGGTAGATTAAGTTATCCCGTGTATCACGTAAGGCGGTGAAACCTACTTTTGAAATTGAGCGATAGCCTTTTTCGGATCGAATAAGCGGAGAAACATTTTGCGCTAGATTGAAGATGCGAACGCTTTCCAGGTGATAGAATACGCGACCCTCAACGAGCTCGAAAAGACGTTTACGGAAGAAGACCTCAAAGCCCATGCGTACCTCGTTGTACAAGGAACTTGTGTAACGGGACTCGTTACGGAAGAGCTCGAAACCGAATGTGAGCTCTCGTTCAAAGAGCCAGGGTTCTTCGAAATACAAGAGGAAATCATTAGAGCGAGAACCGATACTGAAACGAACACGGAATTTTTGACCCGCGCCCTGGAACCAGTTACGATAATTAAAGATATCGAAGTTGGTTTGGCTATATTCAGCAAAAGCGGTAAATTTCTCAATATTGCTCAAGCCGACACCGAAGTTAATCGAGGCGGTTTTAGCTTCTTTAACCGCGATGCGCAGTTTCCTTCTGCCGGGGATGTTTGTGGCTTCCGGCATTAAGTTAACTTCATCAAAATAACGGGTATTTTGGAGCCTTAGTTGACTATTCTTCATGCGAATAAGGTCAAACACATCTCCTGGAGCCAACGCAATTTCGCGAATGATAACTGTGCTTTTTGTTTTCGTGTTACCCTCGACAACGACAGATTCTACAAAGAATTTGTCACTTTCGTGGACGACAAAATTGAGATCGATGGTGCCATCTTTAAGGTTAGGGATACGCTCTGGAATAGCATAGGTATCTAGGTAACCGACTTGGCCATAGATGTCGCGCAACGTTTCCGCATTTTCATCAATCACCTCCGGAGAAAATACATCACCCGTTTTGATGGTGAGCGCCTTCATCAGCTTATCCTCCGGGAAAAGCTTGTTGTTAGAAATTTTAATATTACCGATGTAATAACGTCTTCCCAGATTGAGCTTGATGACGATAACCATACGGCTTTCGGAAGGGTACTCGAACGTGACGTCGGCATCGTTTAATTGCACATCCAAATAACCTTGGTTTTTGCAGTATTCACGGATGCTATCGAGGTCATCATAAAACTGTTCATCCTTAAAAATACCGGCGCCTGTGAAGAAAGAGAGGATGTTCCAGCGCTTGGTTTTCATGACATCGCGGAGCTTTTCCTGCTTTAAGTCCTCATTGCCCTCGAAAATGATTTTAGAGATGGTTATTTTCGGTCCCTCAGAGATATGGAAGACAACCGTAGCTTCGCCCGTTTCGGGATCACGCTTAACATCGAAAGTGACTTTAATTTTGGAGTAACCCTTTTTCTGATAGTAATCGATCAGCGTATTGGCATCCATCTTAAGCTGGGAGCCATCGAGTGATTGGCCGACGGCGGATTTAATTTCCTTTTGCAGACGCTTTGATTTATATTTGGAAGCGCCTTCGAACGTGAGTTCACTGATGCGATACTTGGATGTGATTTCAAAGACGGCGATTTTATTACCACTGGGAGCGTCATCTAAGCGGATCGTTATGAATTCAAACAACTTAGTTTTGTAAAGCGAGTGGATAGACTGGTCTGCCAGCGTGGTATCGTAGGGCTGACCCGGCCTTAGACGGATGTGGGCCTCGATCGCCTCATCACTCACTGTCTTAAAGTTTGTGAACTGAATTTTAACAGCATCAATAATAGGCTGTTGTTTCGGTGCAAACTGGGCATGCAGCGTGGATGCGCACATAAGTGCAAGCGCGCAAAAGGAGATTTTGGTTAAAAAGCGAAATCGCATGTATAGTATATTATGTTAAACAGGTTGATCGTCTATGTAATTTTCGAAACGAGTGAAGCGTTTGTTAAAAACAAGAGGAACAATACCTACAGGTCCATTACGTTGTTTGGCAACAATTAAATCACGAGGAAGGACAGAGAGACCTCTTTCTTTCTCATCATCAGCATCTTTCTGCCGAGATAATAATAAAACCAAGTCTGCATCTTGTTCGATAGAACCGGATTCACGCAAATCGGAGAGACGAGGTTGCCGACGCTCCTTTTCGGAATCACGATTCAACTGACTGAGCACAATGACGGGAACGTTAAGCTCCTTTGCCATTGCTTTTACTCCTCTTGAAATTTCTGAAATTTGTTGTTCGCGGGGGACTCGAGAGTCTGTTCCTGAAATCAGCTGAAGGTAATCAATGATCACGAGCCCCAGGGATTTTTGAGCTTGTACGCGACGTGCCTTTGCACGCATTTCTAAGATAGACAAACTGCCGGAATCATCGATCCACAAAGGCAGATCCTTGAGTAAGTTGGCACCCTTTGCGAGTTCTTTATGGGATTCCTGGGACAAAAAGCCATCCTTGAGCTTTTGCATATCGACGTGCGTATAACTGCAGAGCAAACGCATTGCTAGCTGTTCGGCGCTCATTTCGAGGCTAAACATGAGGGTAGGAGTGGGCTCACGCTTAGAAGCCTTTGGCATTAAAGCCGCTTCAGCCATGTTAAGGGCTAAACTGGTTTTACCCATGGAAGGTCTTGCCGCGACAACGATCATTTCCTGAGGTTTAAAACCGGAAGTCATTTTATCAAGATCAAGAAAGCCGCTGGGAATGCCCGTTAGCTGACCACGATTTTGGAGCATGAAGTTGATCTGGTTGACCGCGTCCTCAAGAGGCTCTTTGATCGGCTTTGCGGAATCCGTGATTCTATCTTCGCTTATTTTAAATATCTGCTGCTCTACGCCCTCGAGAAACATCTCCATGTCTTCCTGTTCTGAATAGGCCTCTTCGATGGTACGCGTAGATATGCGAATGAGGCGGCGTAGGATATAGAGTTCTTTGACTCGTTTTAAATAGTGGGGGAGGTGCGCGGGGGTATCAATACGGTCAACGATTTCATTAATGTAAGCATTGCCACCGACCGTATCGTATTCTCTCTTAGAGCGTAGATGCTCGCACAGAATGACCTCATCAACCGGCGTACCCTTTTTATAGAGGTCTAGAAGGGCTTGAAATACGATTTGGTGAGCCGGTTTAAAGAACGACTCCGGCATGATTTTGTTTTCAATACAGGCGGTGATGCTTTCTTGGCCGCCCTCTTGAATGCAACAGGCCAATAATGCTTGTTCAGAGTCCACGCTATGAGGTGGAACCCTAAAACTATCAACATTAATATGGCCAGATTTGCTTGCCTTGGCTCGATTAGGAGCCAAGACGGAATTTTGTTTTTTGCCTTTTGTCTCCGGCAGCATGAGCGAGTTTTCTCGGGATTTGGGTGATTACAAAAGAATACAGAAGGGGCAGTAATTAACCCTCGATTGGATTCTCTGAAACGACCTCAAATTTGAGCTCAACGGCAACATCATGATGCAGTTTAACGCGCGCTACATGTTGACCCAAATTCTTGATAGGATTGGGCAAAGAAAGAGCCTTTTTGTTAATCTCAATACCCGCTTCAGCGATTTTATCGAGCAACATAGTTGTCGTAACTGCGCCAAACATTTTACCGTTTTCGCCTGTTTTAACAGCGATTGCGAAACTAAGCTTTTCGATTTTGCCACCAATTTCCTTAGCGTCTTGAAGCTCTTTAGATAAGCGGTCTTCACGTGCTTTGATAAGAGCGTCGATACGCTTTTTATTGGCGTGCGTGACAGGTATTGCTTTGTTTTGCGGGATTAAGCAGTTGCGTGCGTAACCGAGGGCTACGGACACTACGTCTCCCTCGTGACCGAGGCGTTCAACTGGAGCGATTAATAAAACTTCTGATTTTGCCATTGTATTGTATATGATTAAATTTATGCGTTAGATGAGTGACAGATGGTGCTGAGGTTATCAGAAAGGTACATCGTCATCAATATCAAATTGAGAATCGTTTTGTGATGAGCGTGAGCTTTGTGAAACGGCAGCAGGTTCGCTTGAAGCGTAGGAATCGTTCTGGTTACTGCTAGATGAATTACCTTCACCATCACGGCCACCAATGAACTGAAAGCTTTCAAGGACGATGCTGAGCTTGCTACGCTTTTCTCCGTTATTCTCCCATTGGTCGAAACGTAAGCGCCCTTCAACGAAAATGGGTTTACCCTTGGTAAAATATTTAGAGACGACCTCGGCTTGTTTGCCAAAAGCATCCACATCGACAAAGGTAACTTCCTCTTTTTGAGAACCGTCTTGTGCTTTGTATTTTCTTGATATGGCTAATCCGAATTTACATACAGATGTACCGTTTGGGGTTACTCTTAGTTCTGGGTCTCTTGTTAAGTTCCCCATTAGCATTACTTTACTGAATCCGGCCATAGCAATAATTTCCTGTTTGTGATTAGATGTTTTCGACAAAAACTCTATATACGTGTTTTTCGAGACGTAATTTTTCTTTAAGAGCGGTTGGGAAAGCAGGTGCTGCTTCGCATTCTACTACGAGGTAGATTCCTTCAGGGAAAGATTTGTCTGTTATGCGTGCAAATGGTTTGGAGCCGAGGTTTTCGGTCTTTTTGACAACGCCACCTAGAGATGTCATCGTTTGCTTTACTTTTTCTACCAAGCTATCGATAGAGTCTTGGTATTTGCGTGAATCCAGGATAAAGGATACTCTATATTTATTCATATTTTCAGTTTTCATGTGAAGTTCGTTTTTGGTTAATTAAATTCATGGCTTTCAAGAGGCCGTGGTCAATTACATATAGCAAGCTTTCTACAAAATAAGGAATCTTATCGGTAAAAAGGCCTTTTTCAGCGGCAGAAAATTTGCCCAATACGTGATCCTTAAGATCTATTTGCGGGGTTACTTTTTGCCCTATACCTATTCTGAAACGCAGAAATTCTGTGCTGAGAAATTGGATAATGCTGGCAATACCATTGTGCCCACCGGCGCTCCCGCCTTGGCTTAATTTCAGGCAGCCGACATCTATGTTAATATCATCATAGATGACGAGGAGGGACTCTACGGAAACCTTGTAAAACTTGCAGATAGCAGAAAGGCTGAAACCACTCTGGTTCATGTATGTGAGTGGCTTTACCAGGAAAAGGGTTTTGCCTTGGTGGGCTACTTGAGCTACTTTGGCTTTAAACCGATTTTCCTTTTTCCAAGAGGCTCCTAGCTGTTTTGCCAGGGCATCTACCACTATAAAGCCGATGTTATGCCGGGTACTTCTATAGAAGATGCCCGGGTTTCCTAAACCAGCTATGATAGAGATAGACATTAATGAGCTTGTATAAAATATTAAGCAGATTCTGCTGCGACGGCTTCCGGTGCGGCTTCTGCTTCAGTTTCTTCTTCTTTGACGCGTGGTTCCGCACAAGAGACGATAGAAATCTCTGCATGACCCGTAAAGGTGACGCCTTCGATAGGCTTTAAGTCTGCAATGTGAATGGCTTCACCAACGTGCAAGTTGGAAACATCAATTTCGATATATTCCGGTAGTTTAGCCGGCAGACACTTAACATCAATGGCATGAAGATGGACATCGAGAAGACCATTTTCATTTTTAACGCCGGTTGATTCGCCGATAATGTGTACGGGGATATGAGCTGACATTTCCTCATTTGCGGAAAGCTCGTGAAAATCTACGTGTTCATAGCGGTCATTTAGCGGGTTACGCTGTATTTCCTGTATAACGGCTAATTTTTTGTCTTTGCCATCTACGCTTAGTTCGATAAGGACGACTGAACCAGAGGCCTTACGCATAAAGAACATAAAATCGCGTGCGTTGACGCTGATGCTGATTGAACCTGATTTACCGTATATGACTCCTGGAAGCTGGCCTGCACGTCTCATACGACCTGCGGGACCGCGACCTTTTTCTTCACGTAATGATACTGTTAACTCTAACTTTTTCATGAAATGATCTCTTAAATTAAAACTCTTAAGGTATAATAATTTTAAGGGATTGCAATATCAAAATTAAAGTTTCTGAGCGTTAATTTCGTTTGGTTATTGGGAGGCAGGCAGATAGAAGCAGTTGTAGCGCTTTTCTTCCCTAACGGTAGAAAGCGGACCGTGGCCAGGGCAGAGAATAGTGTTATCCGTGAGCGAGAAGATTTCTCGTTTATTATTATCAAGCGCTTCTTTGTAATGCACTGATCCTGTGCCCCCCTGGGAGCCGGCAAATAGGGCATCGCCCACGATCGCAATCGGCCTTTCCAGGCCCTGTATGAGATACGTAGTTCCCCCTGGGGAGTGCCCTGGTGTGAGTTTTGAAGTAATTTCTATATTTTCAAATTTTAAATGGAGGGATTTAAAAGATTTGGCAGCAGAAAGCGCTTCGTTTTCGTGTATGTAGGTAGGGATGTTTTTAAAAGCTCTTTGTAAAGGAGGAAGGCAGGCGATATGGTCTGTATGGGCGTGTGTTAGGAATAGAGCCTTGGGGCGTAAACCATTATCTTTGATGAATTGTAGTATGGGGTGGGCATCCATACCCGTATCAAAAATGAATGCTTCAAGAGAAGCGGGATCCCATACGACATAGGCGTTTACGAAAGCGCCATAGTATGGGGATGGGATTTGCTTTAAACCGTTAAGGCTTACCTGTTCCGGCAGCCAACCATCTGCTAGGGCGATGAGCCCGCTTTCATTAAGTTGTAGAGCCTGTGCAATCTTCTTTAAATCTTTATGAGATGTGTTTTTATGGAGTTTCTTGACGGCTGCGAGCTCACCGGAACTGATGTTGGCGAGTGATTCGAGCTCCAAGTCGCTTATATTAAGCCCCCTTTGGGCTTTAGCGATAACATCGGGGACGAGGTCTTCTGTTTCGGTGTACATCTAAGGCTATCTTAGATTCTAGAAAAGAAGATTAGCAACAGGAAAAGAGAGAGCCAGCCGTGAGTTTTCAATCGTACTGGTCTAATAATAAACCACATCGCTGCAGTTATTTACAATTTCATAGTAGTATTCGTTTATTAGCGCTATGATTTCTTGTTCCGTATAGTGTAGGATACAACGAAGAATGGTGAAAGCCGCTTCGTTCGAAAATATTGTTAAGACGAGAGATTTGTGCGTTTCTTTACCAACCTTGCCGAGCAAGTCCTTTATACTGAAGGAGGGGCAAATTTTGTTTATACAGTCGATCCTATCTAGATCAGGTTCACTTAGAATATCTTCTAGAAGTTGCAAAAAGCGTTGTTGTTGCATAAGTGCTTCAAACGAATACTTTTCTTTTTCTAATCTATTTTGCTGATATCGCTGCCAGGCTTGGTATTCATTTTTTATGTAGTCGAGAAAGTGAGAAAGCATTTTATTAGCAACCCTATATTCAGGATTTCTGAGTATCTCGTTGACGTGTATCTTTAATTCACACCCTCCGGTAAAGCTATTGAGCTCTGTTAAGGTTGCCTCATGATAGTGCTCCAGTGCCAGTTTATAGTGATCACTTTGTTTAAAAGCAGTGGGGGTAATTTCTCCCTTTAGCCCTGCTCTTTTCCACCTTATATAGTACTCCTTGACGGATTCCTTTAATTCTTTTGTATTTCCATAATACACAGCATGGTCTTGCATAATGTGAAAAATGAATTTCAGATCGCTCTTATGTTCGTAGGATCTTTCATTAAATTCCGTCCTGAAATATTGAATTACTTCTGAGCCTTTTGGGTGTCCTGCCTCAAAGAGGAGTACGTTGCCTACGAATTCAGTATCCTGGCAGTGATAGAGTAAGGTTAACGGTGTTTCGCCAAAATGGTTAGTTTGCGTGAGTAGCGCATTGTTTTGAGGGTCATCAATAATCTCATTTATGGCCCTCCAGGCGTCAATGGATTTTAGCTTAATGATCCAATGAAAAAGATTGTTTTCTTGTGCGTCGTTGGTTGCGAGAGATACAAACGTACTAAAATGCTTGATGAAGCAATTGATTAAGACTTCATTATCTATAATACCTGTTTGATGTTCAAAGTGGATCAGTAATTTATATAAATCGAAGTCAGATATGCGCTTATTTGAAGTGATATCAGCGATAACGCTTTCTAAGTCCCAATTGTGATTCTTCCAGGTGTTTACGTTTCGGTTGATTAAAGCGATTTCATTGATGGGAAGATTTATATCTTTAGAAACAGAAACCCTGCCGGTGGGTGACTCGGATTTAGCGATAACCGGTTTATCGTTATTCGAATTATGATGATTCGTGTAAACGCTATTATTATTACTATTATTACTATTATTACTTAAGTTATTGTTGGTATTCATGATATTGTGTGATAATAATATACTTTCCTGTTTTAATGTCAAATTATTTATACGTTTCATTTTAGTTGATTCTGGTTGAATAATTTAAACAAAACCCTCAGGAGAGCTGATTTATAGCTATTGACAGCTCGTTGGGCGGCGGTAAACTGGAGGTTGATTCAGAACACCTCAACTATCCCGATTCCGAGCCAGTGGCCATTGTTAAAGTAAGAGAGCATTTTAGGGAGCTATATGGCAATCAAGTCGTCCGCGGGACTTTTTGGACGCTGTTTGGCTACGGTGTGAGCCAAGTATTGCGGTTGGGAGGGAATTTGATCTTAACGCGACTCCTCTTCCCTGAAGCCTTTGGCTTAATGGCACTGATTAGCATGTTTATGATTGCGGCCGAGATGTTTTCCGATGTAGGGATAGGGCCGAGTATTATCCAAAATAAGCGAGGGAACGATCCTGTTTTTTTGAATACGGCGTGGACGATACAAAGCATACGGGGATTTTTTTTGTGGATGGCATTGTGTATCCTGGCATGGCCCATGTCACAATTTTACGAGGAGAAGCTGATTGCGGTGATGCTGCCCGTTGTGGGCTTCAATATGCTATTAGGAGGATTGAATACGACAGCGTTTTTCACCCTCAACAGAAGGTTAGAATTGGCCAGGATAACGCTGGTAGATCTCGGTTGCCAGATCGGGGGGCTCGTTGCGATGGTTTTATGGGCATGGATATACCCAACTGTTTGGGCACTTGTTTTCGGAGGTGTATTTGCAACGACACTTAAGTTGTTAGCGGGGCATATATTTTTACCTGCGCAGACGAAACACCGTTTTCATTTTGATCGCGAGTGCATGCGCTCCCTCTTTCGTTTTGGCAGGTGGATATTTTTGAGCACTATATTTGGCTTTTTCGCGGGGCAAGGAGACAGAGTGATCCTGGGAAAAGTGTTAACACTGGCGCAATTGGGAGTATATTCTATTGCCAGTATGTTAGCCGATGGGGTGATCAGCGCATTAGAAAGCTTAGCCAGCAAGGTGCTTTTTCCCCTTTATTCGCGTTTGGCGGAAGGAGATCCTGCTGAAATGCAGCACAAAATAGGGAAGTTACGCTTGAAGTTACTGCTAGCTACGCTGCTACCGATTTGCCTGATTATTGCGGGGGGAGACCACTTGATTGCGTTTATGTATGACCACCGCTATCATAACGCCGGCTGGATGTTACAAATATTGAGTATTGGTGCCTTGGCAGCTTCTGTAAATATTATGATTGCCCCGATCGTGATTTCGCACGGGGATTCCTTCGGGTTTATGATAACGGTTTTCTTAAGTGCATTCACTCTATTACTATGTATGTTCATAGGGGGATTTCTATGGGGATCCTTTGGGCTTGTGTTGGGTATAACCGTATCCTCGTTTGCTTATTACCCGGTGATGGCTTATTTCGCTTATCGATACAGGATATGGACACCGGTGATGGACTTTACGTATATAGCGGGTGGGGGAATACTATCCTTAACCGGCTGGATCTTGCTGCATTAAAAGAATTTACATCTATTATTAACTATGTTACGAACGAGAAGTATGAAAGTCCCCTCCCTTGCCCCGTTTACGAGAAGAATTTTAGCGCTCCTGGGTCTATTGGGGTTAGCTGTTGCGCTGGTTGGTTGTGGTGCGCGACAACGAGCAGATATAAAAGAACGTTCTTACACACCCTTTGAGGCATCAAATATTTATTCCGCTAATACGTTACCGGACGACTTAAAGCGAGTAGCCATGTTGCCCATGTATGATACACAAATATCTGATGAGCAATTGGAGATGATGGACCAAACCTTTTTAGGAGAACTCAATAAGCAGAACCTCTTTGAAGTAGTCTATATTAGCCGGGATGATTTAGAGTATTTGTTTAAACAGAGGCAGTTTAACTCTGCGGAAGCCCTGCCGGCTAATTTCTTCAAAGTGATTCAGCAAACGTATGCCACCAATGGGGTTATATTTCTTGATTTAACTCATTATCAACCCTACCGACCTATATCTATAGGGGTACGCAGCAAATTGGTAGATATATCTAATGGCAGTATTTTATGGGCATTTGATACGGTATTTGACTCTGGAAACCCGCATGTGGCATCAGCAGCGAGGCAATTTCAGATGAACTATAACAAGGCTTCGTATCCATTAGATACCGGAGGCGTGATTTTGAAGAGCCCACGTATTTTTTCTAAATATGTTGCCTATGAGATGTTTAGCACCATTCCGAGGCGTTAATATGAGAAAAAAATAAAAAATTGTAATTTTTACTAAAGAAATCGAATTTTTGACCGACTTGAAGGATAGCCATGGATATACACCCTACAAAATCAAATGAATCTACGCATAGCTTGGATAAAACACATCATTCCAGAAAATCATCGGGAAAGGGATCCATTCCCGCAAAAGGAGGAAGCCACTCTCATGGAGATGAAGCGAGCTCAACAGCTCCTGTGGATAAGTTAAGAGTTTTTGCTACAGAAGTAGAAAAAATTGACGATATAAGAATGGACAAAGTTGAGGATGCTAAGAAGAAGATAAATGATCCGAACTATTTTAGTGAGGAGAAGTATGGGCAACTGGCGGATTCAATATTGTCTCAACTAAAAACCATGAGAGAAGAATTGTAGTCAAGCACAGAAACTTGTTACCCAACCCCAGACGAGACCATGAGTTATAAAAAGTTCGCAAAAACATACAAAACAACGGCAATGGAAACGGCATCCCCTGGAAAGATTATCTTAATGTTGTTCGATGGTGCCTTGAAGTTCATAGCTACGGCAAAAGTTGGCTTTGGAGAGGCAGATGCCCGAATTCGTAACGAGACGATTAATAACAACGTTGTCAAGGCGAGGAATATAGTACTGGAGTTACAAGCGAGCTTGGATCGCTCTGTGGGCGGTGAATTTGCACAAAAGATGTTTGAGTTGTATGATTACATGTATGCCAAGTTAAATGAGGCAAATGTGAAGAAAGAGCTCAACCCGTTGGAAGATGTGGAATCGAAATTGATGGTGATAAGGGACGCGTGGAATGAAATGCTAACAAAGGGGGAAACGACAGAAGTTGAATCCAACAGCATTTCTTGCAGCGCGTAAGGGATAATTTATGGGAGAGAAATCAGAAGCTGCGTTGTGGAGGTTATTGGAAGACCTGGAAGACCTTATTGAGCAAGAAGCCTTTGTTATCAAACAGTATAGTTTTGATGAACTAGGCAAAGTGCTAGAGAAGAAAGAAACCGTTATTCAAGGCTTGGTTAAAGCAAGCCAAGAGAGCGGGATTAACCGCAAGACGAACGAGGAGTTTGGAAGGCGTATGGATAGGGTGTTGGGTTCGCAGCGAGATAATTCCGATGAATTGTTACACAATATGGAGTTGGTGAAGCAAGAGCTTCAGAACAACGCCCGTGCTAAAGGAAAGTTGCGGGGGATAAAAGGCACGTACGGCAGCATGTCTGCCGTAGTGAGTAGTGGCCAGCAAGCAAAGCATAGCGTTTAGCTACCAATATTTGATTAGCTTTGACAGTGTTGTGGTGTTTTGCCATTGTTTTGGCATGATAAATTTGACTCTGTTGAAACGTTCGAAAGTGTTATTTTTGGGGATATGTGCCCTTTCTGCTCCTCTTTTAGCAGTGGGCTGCGAGGGATGCAAGCCACTCGAATTAGAGCGGGAGCCAGCCGCAAGCGCAGGCTATATGGATAGCAGCGTAGAGGCCAATACGCTTTTTAATGAGACATGGGCTGCGCTGGCCAGTAAGCAAGGCGGCGAGGAGAATATACATTTTCCTAAAAAAATCTTGTGGTTAACCGGTGCACCAGGAGCGGGAAAGGGCTATCATTCTCCAGCAATCATGGAGTATTCAGGGATCACCTCAGAACCGATTGTGACAAGTGATCTGTTAAGAAAACCTGAGTTTATGGAGCGCATCAATTCCGGGTTGCTGATTAATGACAGAGTCGTTGTTGAAGAACTGTTTAATACACTTATGGAGCCCGGCTATCAAGCAGGCTGTATCATTGATGGTTTTCCACGGACAATGGTTCAAGCAGAGATAGTGACATTGATGTATGAAAAACTAAAAGACAGCGGCGTGGCCTTTTATGTGATTTTATTGGATGTGAACGAAGATTTGAGCGTGGAGAGGCAGTTATCACGAGGCCGAAAGGCAGTGGAGCATAATAAGCGCGTCCAGGAAACCGGAGTTGGGGAACTTATAACGGTTCGCGCCACGGATGTGGATGAAACTTATGCACGCAAGCGTTTTGAAATCTTTTTAGAACAAAGCTACTCTGCCTTTGAAGTCATGAGAAAGCAGTTTCCGTTTAATGACATTGATGCCAGTGCGCCTGAGGCTGAAATAAAAGAAGCAATTCGTAAGGAAGTTCTTTGGCAAGAAGGCTTAAACGCGGGTTACGCGGCGAGGAATTAGAGGTTAGTTTAGGGTTGTTCGATCACCCTTAATTTGTTTGAATCGGGGTAGTTCACTGGTGCTACCCCGATATGCTTAAAGAAGTTGAGAATGTTCATCAGTCGCAAGGCCCTGGTTTTAGACGTTGGTTTACGGATGATTTGCTGGAGCTAATTGTTTGGTATGATGATGACAATTATTTAGAAGGCTTTCAGCTTTGCTATTATGATGAGGAAGACCCTTGTGCGTTAACGTGGCGCAGTGACAGCAGTGTGATTTATAGCCATATAGACGTGGGTGATGAGAATCCGCTGGTGAATCAGACCCCCATTTTGCATCCAAGGCAGCATTATTCCGTTGCTATGCTGAAGCAGCTTTTTGCGGAAAGGTGCCCGGATATAGACAAAAGCTTAAGCATACATATTTTAAATGTATTGGAGAAGGAGCACTTGAAGGGATCCTTTTTAGCTTAAGCGGAATCTTCTTGCAGGAGCTTTTTGTAGATACGGTTTTGTGTACGCGGGAGCTTTTTGACATCGTAGGCACATTGCTCAAGGCGTTTTAAGCCGAAACGGTAGGCCGCAGATAGTTTAGCATAGGAGAACTGGCCTTTATTTTCGAGTTCCTGTTTACAAAATGAGAGGTAGCGTATGCCGTTGTGGACATTGCTCTTCCAATCCCACGCCTTAGTGTAGGGCTCGTCTGTAACTGTTTTCCAAGCCGGTAGACTCATTTGCATGATTCCGCGAGCGAATTTGCTTTGGGCAACAGGGTTGAGATTACTTTCCGCAAGCGCTATATTGTAGACGAACTCAGGGTCTAAGTCGTACTGAGGGGCAACCATGGCAATCTCGTCCACAATACTATCGTTTGAGAGACGTATGGCGGCCTGAGTCTTATATGTCCATATGAGACCCTGGATGGTAATGACCACAATGGTGAGGGCGACTAAGTGGTTTGGCCTTAAATTGATACGAGACATGATAACGTTTACGTAATTTTATTAAGCGATTGTTCTCGATAAATGGCAATAGGAAATTGAATAGCTGTTAACCCGCGATTTGCTCTCGGAACTTTTCTATACGAAGCGGGTTACCTACGACCATGAGGACATCGTCCGCCTTTACCGTTTCTTCCGGTAGAGGCGCGGTGATTTGATCTTCTCCTCGCTGGATACCGATGACGTTTATGCCATGTTCGCGACGTAAATTAGCATCAGCCAGAGTGCTGCCATCGAGTAGAGAATCCTTTTGGACAAAGATTTGTTCGATCTCGAAAGAGTGGCTACGAGCGACCTCATGTTCACGAGATTGCTCATTAAAGATATCCATTGCCTGGTTTTTTTGATCCTCATTACCGAGGAGAATGATGTGGTCTCCCGGGAACAGAGGCGCATCAGGTGAGGGATCGTAGATGGTATATTTACCGCGATTAAGCCCGATGATAGAGGCACCTGTTTTATGGCGTAAATTAAGCTCGGCGATGCTCTTACCACTCACACTGGAACCTTCCGGAAGAATGATATCATACAACGTGACCGGCCAGGGATATTTTTCTTTAATTTCCTTTAACGTAGAATCCCGACGATCCTCTGATGTGGATTGAATTTCGGTATTGAAGCTTTCGATAAAGAGGTATTCCAGGCGACTGTTAATCTTTATGATATGCCTCCAGAAGAAGAGACTCATTGCAATAACAAGGCCTACGAAAACCGCTAAGGCAACGCCCGAAGGTAAATAAGCGGCGGCAACGGATAAATAGAGTCCGCCGAAGGTGATTAAGACAATGCATAGAATACCAGAGCTCAGGACGTTAACCAACCTGCCTTGAGTAAATTGCTTACGGGTGTTTATGCTAAATACTGCCTGAATGATGAGCATTAAGACGAAATCCAGGTTGCGTATAATCGCAATTAGAAACGGTAAGCATCCTAGTGCGGCGGCAAGCCAAATGAGATTTTTGATTAAAATTTCGTAGTTGGCTAAATTTTCGCTATTCTCAACGTACTGAGAACTTAAGAACGCGATAACAATAACGCCGTTGAAAAGAAGGAAGTAGCTGATGATCTGTGCCGCGGGTCGAGACAGGAGCCTAAGGAAAGAGTTTCGGCTAAGACGATTTTTAACGATCGTTAAGAACGTGTTGTAAAACTCGGCCGCACTGCGTAACGGCTTCGGCGTAACATCTGCTAATGTATTGTAAATAGGAATAGAATGCTTAACTAATATCGGAACGACAATGATACTGCCTAAGGAAACGCCTACGGCAAGCGTCATAAGAGCAGGCTCGGTAACGTTGTATTGTATCCCCAACGCGGCAATAACGAAGCTGAATTCCCCGATTTGGGCTTTGCAGAGGGCGGCTCGAAAACCGGTTTTTGGTTTTTCACCCGTGAGGAAGAGCCCCCACCAGATACTAATTGTTTTACCAACCACGACACAGCCGGTAAGGAAAACGATTGTGCCCCAGTATTCCAGGAGAAGCTTAGGGTCTATAAGCATTCCAACGGTGACGAAGAAGACGGCAGTGAAGAGGTTTCGTAGCGGCTCAATTGCGTGCTCTATCTCAATCGCAAGCGGCTGTTGGGATATAATGGAACCTGCTAGAAAGGCACCCAAAGCGATTGAGAAGTTGTAGTGGTCTGCTAACTCTCCCACGCCTAATACGACCGCAATCGTGACGATGGTTAAGACCTCCGGGCTTTCAAATTTCTTTAGTAAGTTCAGGAGCTTAGGCGCGATAAGTTTACCGATAAAGTAAACCATGACAACGAATATGCCTACAAGGAAGATGACTTTACCAACGGCTCCCCAAGCGAAGTGGCCGCTGATACCCACACCGGTTAGGACAACGAGGACGATAATGGCCAAGATGTCTTCCAATACCAGAATACCGATGGCGACTTGGGCGAAATTTGCCTTCAGGGATTTTTGCTCACGAAGGATGGGTATAGTGATCATAGTCGAGCTGATTGCTAACAAACAGCCAAGAAAGAGACCGTTTATGCTAGACCAGCCAAGCAGAGGAGCCACCATGATCCCAATAAAGACCATAAGGGTTGTCTGAAAAGCCACGGCAATGACAGCTGGGCCCATGATCCGTTTGAGCTTTGCGAGATCGAACTCCAATCCTATATAAAACATCAAGAAAATGACACCAAGCTCACTTAAGCTACGGATTGCCTCGAGGTCATGTATCGGTGACTGCGGTAAGAAATTAGGACCCACGAGAAGGCCGCTAATGAGGTAGCCCAGAAGTAACGGGAGCTTGAGCAACCGAAAGATGAAAGTAACGATTCCCGCGCAAATAATTACGATGGCGAGATCATGTAAAATATTACCTTCTACCAATGGAGTGACCCTTTCTTAATGTTTTGTGTTGTTTTTTTGTGGATACAATGAAAGGCTAGTGTAGGATAGGGGTCTTTTCAATATTGTTTTTTGGGTTTCTTGTTTTTTATCCCCGAAATATGCTTTTTCCCTTTCTTACAATGTGCTAATGTTTTGCATTAATTTACTATGACTATTGATAAAACCATTCTTAAGAAAGCTGCAAACGAAGCCAGAGGGTTGGCGATGGATGCTGTTGCAAAATGTAAATCCGGTCACTTAGGGTTGCCATTAGGCGCGGCGGAAATCGGATCGGCCTTGTTTAGCCATTTACTGGAATTTAATCCGAGCGACCCAAAGTGGATCAATCGAGATCGCTTTGTGCTTTCCGCTGGCCACGGGAGTATGTTTCTTTACTCATGGCTGCATTTATCCGGCTTTCCCGTTTCTATTGAAGACATAGAAGCCTTTCGGGTTTTAAATAGCCACACCCCTGGCCACCCTGAGTATGGAGATACCCCGGGTGTAGAGTGTACTACAGGGCCGTTAGGGCAAGGTATTGGGAATTCCGTAGGTATGGCATTAGCGTCTAAGCGAGCTGAAGCTATGTTTAATACCGATAAGCATAAAGTTTTTAATAACCATATAGTAACGCTATGCGGGGATGGTTGCCTACAAGAAGGTGTTGCAAATGAAGCCATTGCTCTGGCTGGCCTTTGGGGTTTAGATAACTGGATTCTGATTTATGATTCAAATGATGTTACGCTTGATGCGGTTGCGCATAAGACTCAGTCCGGTGACGTCGTAAAACGCTTTGAATCTTACGGCTTTGAGACGCATGTGGTAGACGGCCATGATATTGATGCTTTTACCCGAGCCTTTCAAAAGGCGAAGTCTAACAAAGACAATCGTCCGAAGATCATTATCTGTAAAACCATTATTGGTAAAGGGATACCTGAAGTTGAGCGCACGCATAACGCGCACGGCGAGGCCGGTGTGCCTTATGTGGAAACTGCTCGTAAGAATTTGGGATTACCGGAAGAACGGTTTTTTGTTTCAGATGAAATAAAAACGTTTTTCAAACAAAGAAAAGAGGAACGTGTAGCCGCATACAATGAATGGAAAGTCCTTTTCGAAGATTGGCAGCGCGAAAACCCAGAGTTAGCTAAGCTCCTTAAGAACGGAGTTGCCCATAAAGCCTCTATTGATTTGATGAAAGATATCCCGGCGTTTGCTGAGGATAAGAAAATAGCTACTCGGGAAGCCGGTGGTGTTGCGTTAAACGCTTTAGCCAAAAAGGATCCGCTAATCATCAGTGGTAGTGCAGACCTTCATGGTTCTACCAAGAATTATATTAAAGAAGGCGGTGAGTTTAACAAAGATAACCATAATGCCCAGAATGTACTCTTTGGTATACGAGAGCATGCTATGGGTGCGATTGTAAACGGTATAGGTTATTACGGTTTGTTTAGGGCCTCAGGAGCAACATTCTTGGTTTTTTCAGACTATATGCGCCCGTCGATCCGGTTAGCTGCGTTGGCGAAGTTACCTATATTCCATATTTTTACGCACGATTCTGTAGCTGTCGGAGAAGACGGCCCGACACATGAGCCGGTAGAAACGGTAAGCTCCTTGAGGTTGATTCCAGGCCTGGATGTTATAAGACCAGCAGATCCTGAAGAAACTGCAGGTGCTTTTGCAGCAGCTTATACGCATACGGAAGGCCCAACAGCCCTTATTTTAACACGCCAAGCTGTCCCTATGCTCAATGAAGCAAGTGTACAAGATCGCAGAGAAGGCGTTCAAAAAGGTGGCTATATTATTCGTAAAGAAAAAGGCGAGCTTGGGCTCATCATTATGGCAACAGGTAGCGAGCTGCAACTTGCTTTAAAAGCAGCAGACGAGATTGGTGACCAGGTGAGAGTTGTTTCCATGCCCTGTTTTGAACGATTTGAGCGTCAGACAAGCGAATATAAAGCATCTATTTTGTCTAAAAGTTGCCGTAATCGCATTGCGATTGAAGCCGGTACGACAGGCCTTTGGTATAAGTATGTCGGACTGGATGGTAGAGTAGTCGGTATAGACCGATTTGGTTTGAGCGCTCCTGGAGCGATTGTCTTAAACGAATTAGGTATTAATACAGACAGTATCATGAAGGCGTACCAAGAAATTTCTAGCCAGGAAACGGTAAAAGCATAATCCGTGATAATTTCCTCTTGAAACTTATTGGTTTTAAAATAGACTAAAATTCCGATTCTTAATTGAATGGATGCCGAGATAGCTCAGATGGTAGAGCGACGCACTCGTAATGCGTAGGTCGTGGGTTCGATTCCCATTCTCGGCTCCACCTTTTATTATCCTACCTAAATTCAACTATAAAAAAAGAGAGTATTATGAAAAAGACACTCATGGGCCTATCGGTCTTAATATTATCCGGATGCGCGACTGTCGGGCCTTCTGCGGTAAAACAGGCTCATCGCCCCTATAACGAAGCTTTGGTTCAAAGCTGGAAAGAGCAAATGTTATTAAACATAGTTCGCTTAAAGTATCGTGATAATCCTTATTTTCTGGATGTTACGGGCATTAATACATCCTATGTGTTGAACGCAAATGTAAGAAGTGAGCTCAAGGTTTTGCCTAAGGCATCTGACGCAAACACGATTACCCCTTCCGCGGGCGTAAGTTATGAGGAAAAACCAACTATTACTTATAATCCGGTACAAGGTAAGGATTTTGTAAAGCAAATGCTTTCCCCAATGTCTAGTTCTTCAATGCTTAAGTTAGCTGAAGCTGGTTGGAGTATGGAACGTGTATTTAGTGTGTGTGT
>Ga0210009_1000630_pt1 | contig 37100 bp, 34 predicted proteins | sample CryGeyCG2114_065_FD_185457 | JGI IMG/M metagenome (GOLD analysis project Ga0210009, IMG submission 185457) | Groundwater microbial communities from aquifer - Crystal Geyser CG12_big_fil_rev_8/21/14_0.65 (SPAdes) (version 2) | ecosystem: Environmental > Aquatic > Deep subsurface > Groundwater ...
GAAACTCATCTGGAAGCTCGGGCCGACCACCGCCTCGGGCCACAGCAGCATCACCCCGCCCGCCGCCACCGCGAGCATTCGCATCGAGAGCGGTTCGCGCCCCAATGCCAAGGCGATCAGCACCAGCAAGGCCGCCGCGCAGCTGCGTACGGTCGGGACCTCGGCGCCGGTCAGCAGCGTGTAGGCGATCCCCGCGCCCGCGGCGATCCCCGCCGCCACCACCGGCAGACGCACCCGCAAGGCGAGCCAGGGCGACAGTGCGAGCAGCTTGATCGCGATGAACCACGCCGCCGCCACCACCGCGCTGACGTGCACCCCGCTGATCGACAGCAAGTGGGTGAGGCCCGCATCGCGCATCGCGTCGTCGTCGGCTTCGGCGATCGCACCGCGGTCCCCGCTGGCGAAGGCTGCGGCGATTGCGCCGGGCGACCCATCCAGGTTTGCGCGGACATGTGCGGCGAGACGGCGTTGGGCGGAAGCGATCGGCCCCTCGCCTTTGGTCGCTTCGACGAGCTCGGGTTCGCCGATCACCGATCCGGTGGCGGACAAGCCGTCGAACCAAGCGGCGCGCGCGAAATTGTAGCTCCCGGGCAGCATCGGCGGGGCGGGCGGCATCAACCGCGCGCGCAGCCGGATTTGCGCACCCTCGACGAATTCCGGCCGGTCGAGATCGAGCGGGAGGTTGACCCGCACCGCCATCGCCCGACCTTCGTCACCGAGGCGCGTGGCCAAGGTGAGCCGCACCCGGTCGCGCGCGGGCTGTTCTTCCCGCGCGATGATCTCCCCCGTCATCCGTTCGACCATCGGGCGCTCGATCGGTTCGGCTCCCACCAGTTCCGACTTGGCCCATACCAGCGCACAGCCCAGCATCAGCGCGAGCGGCAGCGCCAGCAAAGTCATCCGCAGATAGGGAAAGCGCTCGGCGAGCAGGGTGTTCGACCAAGCCGCGACGACGACCAGCGCGCAGGCTCCCACCCAGCCGACCCACCAGGCCGCAGCGGGAAGCACGAACCACGCCGCGATCCCTGCCCCGAAACCCACGGCGAGCCACGGCGCGCGATCGAATCCCGCCCCCTCGATCCTGCGGTCCAGCCACGCGGCCCCGCTGGACAAGCGCGCACGCTTTCGCCATTGGCTTTGCTGCATCGCAGCGTCGGCCTCGTCGTCGGCGTCGAACGGCCCTGCTGGCGCTTCCCCTTGCCCCACGGCCGCATAGGACAGGAAGGTTTTTCGAATGGCAAGCGAGACGAATGCGTCCGCGCCCGTGGTGACCCGCTTCGCGCCCTCGCCCACGGGATTTCTTCATATCGGCGGGGCGCGCACCGCACTGTTCAACTGGCTGTTCGCGCGCCATCATGGCGGCAAGGTGCTGTTGCGGATCGAGGATACCGACAAGAAGCGTTCGACCCCCGAAGCGATCGACGCGATCCTCGACGGGCTCGACTGGCTCGGGCTCGATTTCGACGAGGAGCCGCTCTACCAGTCGCAGCGCGCCGAACGTCATGCCGAAGTTGCGCACCAGCTGCTCGAAAGCGGCAATGCCTACAAGTGCTTCGCCACGCCCGAGGAGCTCGAGGCGATGCGCGCCGAGCAGCGCGCCAACAAGCAGCCGATGCGCTATGACGGACGCTGGCGCGACCGCACGCCGGGCCCTGAACAGGACGGCGCGCCCTACGTCATCCGCCTCAAGACGGCGACCGAGGGCGAAACCGTGGTCGAAGACCAGGTCCAGGGCACGGTGACGGTCAAGAATGCCGAGATCGACGACTACATCATCCTCCGCGCCGACGGCACGCCGACCTACATGCTCGCGGTGGTGGTCGACGATCACGACATGGGCGTGACCCACGTCATTCGCGGCGACGACCATCTCAACAACGCGTTTCGCCAACTCCCGATCTACGACGCGATGGGCTGGCCCAAGCCGACCTATGCCCATGTGCCGCTGATCCACGGCTCGGACGGCGCCAAGCTTTCCAAGCGTCACGGCGCGCTTGGGGCCGAGGCCTATCGCGACGAGCACGGCATCCTCCCCGAAGCTCTGTTCAACTACCTGCTGCGGCTCGGCTGGGGGCATGGCGACCAGGAAGAATTCACCAGGCAGGAAGCGATCGAGCTGTTTGATCTGGACCATGTCGGCAAAAGCCCGTCGCGCTTCGACCTCAAGAAGCTCCAGAACATGAACGGCCACTATATCCGCGAGGCCGACGACGCGCGGCTGGCCGGACTCGTTGCAGCACGGATGGAGCAACCGCCGGCGCTCGACTTGCTCGAAATGGCGATGCCGGTGCTCAAGCTCCGCGCGCGCAATCTGGACGAGCTGGCGACCGGCGCGGCGTTCCTCACCCGCAAGCGCCCGCTCGATGTCGACGAGAAGGCCGCGATCCTGCTCGACGAGGAAGGTCGCCAGCGCCTCGCGCTCGTGCATGAGCGGCTTTCTTCCGAAAAGGACTGGACTTTGGAGGCGTTGGAGGCCAGCACGAAGGCGCTCGCCGAAGAGCTCGAACTCGGGCTCGGCAAGCTGGCGCAGCCGCTCAGGGCCGCGTTGACAGGGACGACCCAGTCTCCCGGAATTTTTGACGTGCTGGTGCTTCTCGGCAGAGAGGAAAGTCTGGCACGGATCGCCGACCAGGCGGTTTGAACATTATACCATCAAAGACGGAGGATCGCGCGTGAGCGACCAGGCCAAACTCGAAACCGGCGGCAAGACCTACGAATTTCCCAAACTTTCCGGGACCTGCGGACCCGACGTGGTCGATATCCGCAAACTCTATGCCCAGACCGGGCAGTTTACCTACGATCCCGGCTTCACCTCGACCGCGAGCTGTGAGAGCGGGCTCACCTTCATCGACGGCGAGGAAGGCGTGCTGCTCCACCGCGGCTACCCGATCGGGCAGCTGGCCGAGCATTCTTCGTTCATGGAAGTGGCCTATCTCCTGCTCAACAAGGAACTGCCCGACCAGTCCGAGCTCGACGAGTTCATCTACACGATCACGCGCCACACCATGGTCCACGACCAGCTGCGCCAGTTCTACCAGGGCTTCCGCCGCGACGCGCACCCGATGGCGATCATGTGCGGCGTGGTCGGCGCGCTGTCGGCGTTCTACCACGACAGCACCGACATTTCCGATCCCGAACAGCGCAAGATCGCCAGCCACCGGCTGATCGCGAAGATGCCGACGATCGCGGCGATGGCGTACAAGTACGCGGTCGGGCAGCCGTTCCTGCAGCCGCAGAACGACCTGAGCTACACCGGCAACTTCCTGCGCATGACCTTCGGCGTCCCGGCCGAGGAATACGAAGTGATCCCGGCGGTAGAAAAGGCGATGGACCGGATCTTCATCCTCCACGCCGACCACGAACAGAACGCCTCGACCTCGACCGTGCGCCTCGCCGGCTCGTCGGGCGCGAACCCGTTCGCCTGCACCGCGGCGGGTATCGCCTGCCTGTGGGGCCCGGCGCATGGCGGCGCGAACGAAGCCGCCCTCAACATGCTCCACGAGATCGGCACCCCCGACAAGATCCCGCACTATATCGAGCGCGCCAAGGACAAGAACGATCCGTTCCGCCTGATGGGCTTCGGCCACCGCGTCTACAAGAACTACGACCCGCGCGCGACGGTGATGCAGAAGACCGTCCGCGAGGTGTTCGATGCGCTCGACGTCAAGGACCCGGTGTTCGAGACCGCGCTCCAGCTCGAGGAAATCGCGCTCAACGACGATTACTTCAAGGAAAAGAAGCTGTTCCCGAACGTCGACTTCTATTCGGGAATTATCCTTTCGGCGATCGGTTTCCCGACGACGATGTTCACCGCGCTGTTCGCGCTCGCCCGCACCGTCGGCTGGGTCGCGCAATGGAACGAAATGATCTCGGACCCCGGCCAGAAGATCGGCCGTCCGCGCCAGCTCTACACCGGCCCGACTCAGCGCGACTACGTCTCGATCGACAAGCGCTGATCGGAGGCCGACCTGGGCGCCGTTGGTGGCGCCCCGGCGCTACTCCTTACCGGCGGCGGAGGGCAGGGTCAGCGTGAAGCGCCCGCCCTCCCCGTCGCTGCTGGTCACGGCGAGTTCGCCGCCCATCGCCCGCGCTAGCTTGCGCGAGATATAGAGCCCGAGCCCCGAACCGCCGTCGCCCGAACGGCCGAGCCGTTCGAACTTGTCGAAAATCTTTTCGCGCTTGTTGGCGGGAATGCCCTGGCCCTCGTCGACGACGTGGACTCGCGCCTTGCCGTCACCCTGGTCGAGCTCGATCCGCACCTGCGAGCCCTGGGGGGCGTAGCGGATCGCGTTGCCGATCAAATTGAGCAGGATCTGGAGCACGCGGCGGAACTCGGCGGTCGCGGGCACGCGTTCGGTGGTGTCGGGCCCCACGAGCGCGATGTCCTTCTCGCGCGCGCGCACGCCGACGATACCCGCGGCGCGCTGCGCGACGTCGGCGAGATCGATCCGGTCAGGCGCGGTGCGGAAATCCGCCGCTTCGACGATTTCGAGGTCCGACAGGTCGTCGAGCAGCGCCATCAGGTGCTGGCCGGCAGACGCGATATCGCCCGCGTAATCGCTGTACTGGTCGGGTAGCGGACCTGCGAGCCGCGCGCGGATGGTCTCGGCGTTGGCGATGATCCGCGCGAGCGGCTGACGCAGCGCCGGCGCGACGTCGCGCGCGATCATGTGATCGACCGCCTCGTCGGGGTCATCGCCCGCGCGCACGCTCCGGTCGAGCGGGCGATCGGCGGTGAGCGTCAGCTCGAATCCGGCGAGATCGCCGACCGGGGTACGCCGGGGGTAGAGTCCGATCGTCCACTTCCGCTCCGACCCTTCGACCATGCATTGCGCGCCGTCCAGCAGGCGCCAATGCAATTTGGCGCGATCGTCGAGCCCTTCGATCCGCACGAACTTGCTCCAACGCTCGCCTTGCGCGCGGGCCATACTCTTGAGCAGCGGTGTGAGGTCGCGCGCCTCGCTTTCGGCGGCGACGATGTTCTGCTCGGCATCGAGGATCGCGGTGAAATCGGCGAGCGCGCGGTCGGCGGCGTGGGGCGCGCCTTCGCCCGAAGCGTCACCATCGGCTTCGAACGGCATCGCCTGCCAATTGCGGACACAGATCTCGCAACCATCCTCGAGCGGGGTCAGCTCGATCCAGGCGGTGATCGCCTCGTGGTCGTCCTGCGCCTGCATCGTGCGCGCGATCTTGAGCCCGTATTCGCGCGCCTTGCGGACCGATTCGAGCAGCGAGGGGATCGCGATCGTGCCGGGAATAGTGCCCCCGCAATTGAATTGCAGGCTCGCCAGGGGCTCCTCGGCCGAAACGAGCCGGTCCCGGCGATCGCTGAAAGCCTTGGCGGCGGTCTTGCCCGGTGCGGTCATTTGCCGGCGACTCCCCGCGCATTGCCGCCGAGCAGCTTGAGAGCGCTGTGCTGGTCGATTTCGCCGAGGCCTTCCGGAAGGCGGGCGTCGGGATGGATCAGCAGGACCGTGCGTTCGACCTGCTGGCGATCGCGTCCGGCTGCGCGCAACATAAGGCCCAGGCGCGGCGCCTGCCCCTCGGCCACGCCGAGCGTTGCATTGTCGCGCGATACCCCGCTCGCCCGCGCCAGCGCGGTGACGAACAGCGCGATGCCCGCCTGCTCGGGATCGAGCGCGGCATCGCGGGTGGCGTCGTCATAGACGAGCAAATTTCCGACCCCGTGGCGGGTATGGCCTTCGTCGTATGAATCCTGGACCGAACGGATCGCCAGCTGCACGTGGCGGCGCGAATCGGCCTGACGATCGACCGCCTTGCGCAGGCTGGTGAGACAGAAATTGAGCAATTCTCCGGGCAGCTCGCCGAGTTCGACCTGCATGCGCCGTGCATGCTGGGCGAAGCGCGCCTGCGCGGTCAGGAAGGCCATCGCGAGCCGCGCGGTCTCGGGCTTGTCGGACCCGACCAGCTCCTTGACCAGCGGGGTCAGCACAAGCTCTGTCGAGCGCCGCTCGGCGAACCGTTGGGCGAGCCGCCATTCGATCGAGAGTGCGTGGAGGTGCGAGAGCAGGTCCTGGTCTTCCGCCAGCGCGGTGACGAGCGCATCGAGCCGGTCGAGCGGGATCGGTTCGTCATTCGCATGGCCCGCGGTGTCGAGATACCGCCGGAGCATCTGGGTCCCGAGGTGGTCGAGCATGCCGCGCACGCGGGCGAGCACTTCCTCGTGGAAAAGCGAACTCTCGCTATTGGCCACCAAGTGCCGCAGCACCGGAGCCGAGGAACTGAGCGCCTGGTCGCAGCGCTGTAGCGCGCCGCGCAGCTCGTCGGACACGGTCCCGTTTGCGCCAGTGGTGAGAGTCTCCTCGCTCATTGTCGCGCGATAGCACTCCGCTGGTTAAGCGCCCGTTAGTTGTCGCCGCGCGTCCCATAATGAAGCGCCAGCGCCAGGCATGCGAGCATCAGGACCTGGGTGACGGGCAGCAAGGCGCTGAAAATAGTCGATATACCGAGAATGGCGGCAACCACCGGACGGTCGACCAGTGTCGCCCCCCAATCGCGATCGGCGAGCCGCAGCGACAGCACCAGCGCCACCCCGAGGAACACACGGTCGAGCGGCGCCTCACGCCACCCGTCGAGCGCCATGACGAGGATCCCCGCGAGCAGGATGTCGATGAACAGTCCCGGCCAAGCAGCGAAGCGCCGTCGCGGCTTCCTCGAGCGCGCTCGCGACAGCGCGCGCAGCCGCCGATAGGTGTCGCCCGCAAGCGCCGTGACCCCGAGCGCGGCGAGCGAGCCGCCGGCATAACCGCCGATCGCGAGCGCGCAGGTCGTCAGCGTCCCGAGCGCCACCGCGCCGAGCGCGAGCCCGGGCCCGCGCTCGTCATGCGCGGCGCGCTTTCCGATCAGGTCGGTGACGAAGCGCGAGAGCCGGTTGCGCGGTCCGCTGGTGCGCTTCCAGTCGCGCTCGAACCAGCCGGCCTCAATTGCCTTGGCGTCGATCTCGCTGCGCACGATCGTGTAGGCGTTCGCTTCTTCGCCGCTTTCGGGCACCGCCCGCGTCGGAATGCCCGATTGGAGCGCGATCCGCAGCAGGCTGCCACCCGGCTCGCAATCCTCGGGCAGGTCGGCGAGCCGCGCGACGAGGTTTCCGGGGAGGAACATCAGCCCGGCGGCGAGCCGGGTCAGGTCGATCCGGTCGAAGCCGTCCTCGCCCCCTTCTCGCGCCGGGATCGTCGCAATGCCGTGCCCGTCCTCGACGAAACCGGCGAGACGATCCTCCTCAATCATCAGACCCGGGGAAAAGACCAGCAATTCGTCGCCCGGTCCGACGATCCGGGCGAGCCGGTGGAGATCGCCCACCGGCTGGAACCGCGAGCCCCTGCCCTCGACTTCCTTCTGTAGCGCGAGCGGGGCGGCGATTTCCTGCGGGGCCCAGCACAACACCCGCTCGCAGCCGCAGGCCAGCGCCATCTCGGCCTGCCAGCGATAGATCGCGCGCCCCGCCACGCGGAGCGAGCCGTCAGCGCCGTTGGCCGGCTCTTCGAGCGATATCAGCGCGAACCGCACAGGCGATCGATCCTCCGTCAGGTCAGGGCGGGCGTGCCCGAGCGTGGCATAGAATACACGCACCCGATCCTTTTGGTTAACAGGCTATTTATCCACAGCTGCTTGGTGATACATTGTGGAAATCATGAAACGCACCCGTCTCGTCTCGATCGAAAACGACGCCTCCGAACAGCAGGACGCCGAAACCGTAACTCCCGATAGCGAAAGCGAAAACGGGGCGGAGAACGAAGAGGACGATCCGGTCTTCGAAGGCGAATATTACGCCGAGTACGAGGAGGAGGCTGTTCCAGCCCTGCGCGGTGGATGGATTGCGCCCACGCTCGCGACCCTCGCCATTCTCGGCTGGACGGCGTTCTTCGGCTGGGCTCACCCCAGTGCGATCGCCGGTGTGACCCCGCTCGAAGCGATCGAACTGGTCGGGAGCTGGGCGCCGCCGGTCATCGTGATCGCGCTCGCCTGGCTGCTGGCCTTGCGGACGAGCCGCCGCGAAGCGAAACGCTTCGCCGAGGCAGCGCAGGTCCTCCGGGTCGAGAGCGAACAGCTCGAGGCGCGGCTCCACCACGTCAACGGCGAGCTCAGCGTCGCGCGGGAATTCCTCGCCCAGCAATCGCGCGAGCTCGAAACGCTCGGGCGGCTCGCGGTCGATCGGATCGGCGAGCATTCGGACCGCCTCGAGGAACTCATCTCGGACAATGGGCGCGAGGTCGAAAGACTCTCGGATGTCAGCGCGAATGCCTTGGAAAACATGGAGAGCCTGCGCGGCAACCTGCCCGTCATTGCGAGCTCGACCAAAGACGTCACCAACAATATCGCGCAGGCCGGGCGAACCGCGCGAGCGCAGCTCGACGAGATGGTCGAGGGGCTCAAGCGGGTCAACGAATTCGGCGAAGCCAGCGAAACGCAGGTCGAACGCTTGCGCGAACGCGTCGGCGAGGCGATGGAAGAGTTCGCCGCCGCCACGCACGAGACCGGCGAAGCGCTGGCCGAACGCTACAACAAGCTCAGCGACAATGTCGGCGCGGCCCGGATCAAGTTCGAACAGGAAGAAATCGAGGCGCTCGCCTCGCTGCGGCAGCGCTGGTCCGCCGTGGGCGAGCAGATCAAGGATGCGCTCGATGAATTGGCGGGCCTCGACGAAGGCGTGATCCAGCCCGCGGCGGGCCGGATCGCCACCATGCGCGAGGAACACGGCGCGCTGCTCGGCGACGCAGCGCGCGCGAACGAGGAATTCGACAGCGAGCTCGCGCGGCGCCGCGAAGCCGCGGAAGCCGACAATCTCGCGTCGATAGACACGCTCCAGGCCCGCCTGGCCGCGCTCGACGGCGAGCTCGAGGAACGGCGCGCCGCCCACGAGGCGAGAGTCCGCGAAACAGGCGACCTGTCCGAAGCGCTCGCGGCCCGGATCGACGAGCTCAGCGAAGCTGCCAGTCGGGCGAAGGAAACCGGCAGCGAAGCCGGCGAAACACTCGATCACGCGCTCGCCCGCGCCGGCGAGCGACTGGCCGCGACCGATGCGAGCCTGCGCGAGACCGACGGGCTTCTCGGCACCCTCACGGATACCACGGTGCGGCTGCTCGAACTCGTTCGCGCTACGGCCGATCACGGGAGCCAAGACCTGCCCAAGGCGCTCGTCGAGAGCGAACAGGCGCTCCTGCTGCTCGAGGAACGCGCCAGCCAGATCAACCAGCGCGTTTCGCAGGCCGGGCGCGACGGTGCGTCCCTCGTCGAGAACCTCGAGAAATCGCAGGCGCGCCTTGCCGGCCTGCTCGCCGAATTCGAAAAGACCAGCGGCGCGCTCGACACCGGCACCAACGACCAGGCCGAACGCCTCGCCGGCATCTCGGCGGAATTCGACCGGTTGCAGGAGAAGAGCGAGACACTCGCCGCGCATGCGCGCGAAGAGCTGACGGCCTCGATCGAGGCCCTGCGCGAAGCCAATTCGGCCGCGCTGGCGCAGATCGAAAGCGAGGGCGGCGAAGGTCTCAAGCGCTGGGCCGAGAAGATCGGAGCGGCCAGCGGCGAGGCGATCGAACGCGAGCTGCGCACCAGGATCGACGCCACCGCCGGCGCGCTCGACGAAGCCACGACCAAGGCGGCTGAACGCAGCCGTGAAGCCACGCTTCAGCTACGCGACCAGCTCGCCAAGATCGACGAGCTCACCGGCAACCTCGAACGCCGCATCGCGCGCGCCCACCAGCGGGCCGAGGAACAGGTCGACAATGACTTCTCGCGCCGCGCCGCGCTCATCACCGAGAGTCTCAATTCCTCGAGCATCGACATCGCCAAGGCACTGTCGGCCGAAGTCGCCGACACCGCCTGGTCCTCCTACCTGAAGGGCGATCGCGGAATCTTCACCCGCCGCGCAGTACGCCTGCTCGACAGCGGCGATGCACGCGAGGTGGCCGATCTCTACGAGGAGGATACCGGTTTCCGCGAAGACGTCGCGCGCTACATCCACGATTTCGAGAACATGCTGCGCCAGTTGCTTTCGACCCGCGACGGCCACGCACTCGGCGTGACCCTGCTCAGTTCGGACATGGGCAAGCTATACGTCGCGCTGGCGCAGGCAATCGAGCGCCTGCGCAGCTGATCGCCTATTCGGGCGGAGTCACGAGGCGGCTGATGTCGACATCCTCGATCCCGATCCAGCCCATCTCGTAATTGAGGTAGAACAGCGCGAACAGCGCGGTGGCGACGATCGTCGTGCGCAGGATCACGCGGCGCGGGCGGAAGTGTCGTGGTGCGCTTTCGGCCTGCCCGGGGACATAATCGGGATCGTCGCGCGGAACGGGTTCGAAGCCGAACGGCAGCATCGCGAGCCCGGTCAGCACCCAGAACAGGAAATAGATCGCGAGGGCGGAGGTAAACTGCATTTCTAGACCAGTACCTCGACCTGCGGTTTCTTGCCCGACCAGCGTTTGGCGGCGCGGCGCGCGGCAAGGCGTGCAGCTTCGCGGCGCTGTTCGGGATCGCGCGCCTTCCCGCCCTTGAGCTTGCGCAGCGCGGCCAGCACATCGTTGCGAGCTTCGTCGAGGAAGTCCTCCATGTCTTCCTCCAGCGGCAGGCCGATCGCGCTGACCCGCGCGTCCTTGCCGTCGAGCGCGACGATGACGATACCCGATTCGGCGAGGCGACGACGCATCACGATGCTCTCGCCGTCCGCTGGAGCGATAATGTCGCCATCGAGGATCAGCCGCCCGCTGCGCTCCACCCCGATCTTGCCGGGTTTGCCGGGAGCAAGGCGTACGACGTCGCCGTTCGATTGCACCACCTGGTGGCGGATGCCGCGGTCCTTGCCCAGGCGCGCGTGCTCGACGATATGGCGCATCTCGCCATGCACCGGAACGATGATCTCGGGATCGATCCACTCATAAAGTGCTTCCAGATCGGGCCGCCCCGGGTGTCCTGACACGTGGATTGCGGCCTGGTTCGCGGTGACCATTTCGATGCCGTCGCCGGCGAGCTTGTTCATCACCGCGCCGATCGCGATCTCGTTGCCCGGGATCTGGCGGCTCGAGAACAGGATCACGTCGCCCGCCTCGAGCGAGATCGGGTGACTGCCATCGGCGATGCGCGAGAGCGCGGCGCGCGGTTCGCCCTGCCCTCCGGTGGCGATGATCATCACTTCGCCGCGCGGGAGGCCCATCGCGGTATCCCAGTCGACCGTCTCGGGGAAATTCTTCAGGTAGCCGCTCGCCTGTGCGATGCGGATAATGCGGTCGAGCGAGCGCCCCGCGACGCACAACTGGCGCCCGGTGTCACGCGCGACCTCGCCCAAGGTCTCCATCCGCGCGACGTTGGAGGCGAAGGTCGTGACCAGTACGCGCTTGCCCTTGTGACGAAGGATTTCCTCGTCGAGGGCCCTGCGCACCCCGCCTTCCGAACCGGACGCCTTGGTATCGAACACATTGGTCGAATCGCACACCAGCGCGAGCACGCCATCCGCGCCGATAGCGCGCAGTTCTTCTTCGCTCGTCGGAACCCCGACGACGGGCTCCTCGTCGAGCTTCCAGTCTCCGGTGTGGAAAATGCGGCCATGCGGCGTGTCGATCAGCAGCGCATTGCCCTCGGCGATCGAATGCGCGAGCGGGACGTACTGGACCCCGAACGGGCCAAGCTCGAACCGCTCGAGATCGTCGACCACGTTCAACTCGACCTCGTCGACGATCCCGGCCTCTTCGAGCTTTTCCTGGATCAACCGCGCGGTGAACGGGGTTGCGTAGAGCGGCACGCCGAGCTCGTCGGCGAAATAGGGGATCGCCCCGATATGATCCTCGTGTCCGTGCGTGAGCACGATTCCGACGAGGTCCTCACGGCGTTCCTCGATGAATTCGAGATCGGCGAAGACGAGGTCGACGCCCGGATATTGCTGGCCCGAGAAGGTCATGCCGAGATCGACCATCAGCCACTTGCCGTCGGTGCCGTAGAGATTGACATTCATGCCGATCTCGCCCGACCCGCCGAGCGCGAGGAACAGGAGTTCGTCCTTCTTCGGTTTCATGCCGCCAGCGCCCTTTCCGCGAGGATCGCGAGCCCGTCGAGCGTGAGCCCGGCATCGACCGCGTCGAACAGGTCGGTCGCCTCGTCGAACAGGATAGCGAGGCCGCCGGTGGCGACGACCTTGGCGGGGCGGCCGATTTCTTCCTTCATGCGGGCAACAAGTCCTTCCATCATCGCGACATAACCCCAGAACACCCCGATCAGCATCTGGTCCTCGGTGTTGCGGCCGATCACGCTGTCGTCGCGCGGTTTCTCGATTGCGATCCGCGGCAGCTTGGCGGTATTCCCCACCAGCGCGTCGAGCGAGAGATTGATGCCCGGCGCGATGATCCCGCCCTTGTAGGCGCCATTGAAGTCGACCGCGTCGAAGGTTGTCGCGGTGCCGAAATCGATCACCACCAAATCGCCGTCATATTTGTCGTGCGCGGCGATCGTGTTGAGCGCGCGATCGGCGCCGAGGCTTCGCGGTTCGTCGACATCAACATCGAAGCCGTATGCGGCCGCCCCCTCGCCCGCGACCATCGGTTCGACCCCGAAATATTTCTGCGACAGCACGGTAAGGTTGTGGATCGCGCGCGGCACCACGGTGCCGATGATGATCGCGTGGATCGCCGACTTGTCGAACCCTTCGAGCGCGAGCAGCTGCATCAGCCACACCGCATATTCATCGCCCGTGCGGCGCGGATCGGTGGCGATGCGCCAGCGCGTGCGCTGTTCGCGGCCTTCGTAAAGCGCGAAGACCGCATTGGTGTTTCCGACATCGATGGCGAGTAACATTGGTGTGTTCCGTCTGTTGGCCGGATCAGGCGTAGCTGAGTTCGCCGGCGTGGATGGCACGGACCTCGCCATTATCCAAGCGCAGCCGTGCCGCGCCCTCTTCGGTCAAACCATCGAAAGTGCCGGCGATGCGCCCTTCCCCGGCTATTTCGGCAGCAAGGCGGGTGCCTTTGGGGTGCGCGGCAGCCTCCCAACGATTGACCAGCGGGGCGAGGCCGTAAGTGCGCCAGCGTTCGAGATCGGCCTTCCATTGCGCGGCGAGGCGCTCGGCGAAGGTGTCGCGATCGGGCGCGGGACCGAATTGTGCCATGGCGATGGTTTCGCGGTCGGGCAGTTCGGGCGCCTGAGCGAGGTTCACACCGATCCCGAGCACCACCGCATCCCCCGTCCCTTCGAGCAGGATACCCGCCATCTTGGCACCGCCGACCATCAGGTCGTTGGGCCATTTGAGTTGCACCTTGGCGGGCGGCGGGACGAGTTCGCCGACCACTTCGTGGAGCGCCACTCCGGCGAGCAGCGCGAGCGTGTTGCGGGGCGGATCGTGCGGTGTGGGATGGATCACCGTCGAGCCCATGAAATTGCCCGCGCCGTCGTTCCACGCCCTTCCCTGCCGTCCGCGCCCGGCTGACTGGCGGTCCACAACCAGCCAGTCGCCCTCGGGCACGCGCTCGCCCGCAGCGAGGCGCGCGGCCAAGTCGGAATTGGTCGAGCCGGTCTCTGCGACGTAGTGGATCAAGAGATCAGACGAAGGCGGTCAGAGCGGCGGCCGCGCGGTCCGCCCAATCGCCGAGCGGGATCGTCAGCAAATATCCAAGCGGGGAGATCACCAGCGCGCAGATCGCGAGGACCACGCCGTAGCTGGTCTCGCTCTTGCCGGTGATCACGTCCGCCGGCTCGTCGAAATACATCAGCTTGACGATCTTGATGTAGTAGTACGCGCCGATCACGCTCGCGGCGATACCGATCGCGGCGAGGATGATGAGGTCGGCCTGGACCGCGGCCTGGAACACCACGAACTTGCCCCAGAAACCGAACAGCGGCGGGATCCCCGCGAGGCTAAACATCAACATCATGAGCGCCAGCGCGATCATCGGACGGGTCTTCGACAGGCCCTTGATCGCGTCGATATCCTCGACCGGCATGCCGTCCGCGTCCTTGAGCATCATGACCGCGACGAACGAGCCAGCGACCATCGCGACGTAGATCGCGAGGTAGACGAGCATGGCGGAAACACCCGCTAGCGTCCCGGTGGCGAGGCCGATCAGAAGGAAGCCGATATTGTTGATCGAGGAATAGGCCAGCAGGCGCTTGATGTTGGTCTGCCCGATCGCGCCCAGGGCGCCCCACAGGATCGAGAGCAGCGCGGCGGTGATGACGATCGGCTGCCACGCGGTCAGCTGGCTACCGAAGGCTTCAACCGTGATCCGAGCGAGCACCGCGACCGCGGCGACCTTGGGCGCGGTGGCGAAGAAGCCGGTCGTCGGGGTGGGTGCACCCTCATAGACGTCGGGGGTCCACATGTGGAACGGGACGGCAGAGATCTTGAAGGCCAGGCCGACGAGCACGAAGGTCAGCCCGAAGACGTAACCGATGCTTCCTCCGTCCATGCCCGCGAGACGCACGGCTTCGTAGGATGTGCCGCCCGAGAAGCCGTAGAGCAGGCTCATACCGAACAGCAGGATGCCCGAGGCCAGCCCGCCGAGGACGAAATACTTCACGCCCGCTTCGGTCGAACGGTCGTCGTCGCGCAGGAACGAAGCCATCACATAGGCCGCGAGGCTGTTGAGCTCGAGGCCGACATAGAAGGAGATCAGATCGCGCGCAGATACCATGATCGACATGCCGAGCACCGCGAACACGATCAGGATCGGGAATTCGGCGCGCATCTTGGCCACGCGCTCGAAGAAGGCGGGACTGACCACCAGCGTGACGATCGCAGCAACGATCGCGAGGATCTTGGCAAAGCCGGCAAAGGCATCTGCGCGGATTTGGCCGCCGAAGGCTTCGCGACCGAGCGTGTCGCCGGTCATCTGGAACGCGGTGATGATCGCTACTGCGGTAAGCACCGACACGCCGACGATCGAAACGAGGCGGCTCGCCTTGTCGCCCACGAAAGCCGCGATCATCAGCATGGCGACGCCGGCGACCGCGAGGATGATCTCTGGGAGGACGACCTGGAGGGAAGACTGGAGGTCCATCAGTGCGCCTCCCCTGCTTCGACATGCGGCATCGCATTGGCAGCCGGGCGGCCCTCCCCTGCGGTGGCGTTACTGTCGTAATCGGGCGTCACGCGTTCGAGGCGCGCATCGAGCGCGGCGATGTCCTGGCGCATCGGGGCAAGGAAACTTTCGGGATAGACGCCCATCCACAGCACCGCCGTGGCGATGGGAGCGAGCATGATCCACTCGCGGGCGTTGAGATCGGGCATGGCGGCGGCGTCTTCATTGCGCTGCGTGCCGAAGGCGACGCGGCGATAGAGATAGAGCATGTAACCGGCGCCGAGGATGATGCCGGTGGTCGCGGCGGCGGTGACCCATGCGGAAACCTGCCAGATGCCCGCAAGACTCAGGAATTCGCCGACGAAGCCGCTGGTGCCCGGCAGACCGATGCTCGCCATGGTGAACAGCAGGAAGAACACCGCGTAGTACGGCATGTTGATCGATAGCCCGCCATAGCGGTCGATCTCGCGCGTATGCAGCCGGTCGTAGATCACGCCTACGCACAGGAACAGCGCCCCCGAAACGAGACCGTGGCTGAGCATCAGGATCATCGCGCCTTCGAGGCCTTGCGGATTGAAGGCGAAGAGGCCGACCGTGACGATCGCCATATGCGCGACCGAGGAATAGGCGATCAGCTTCTTCATGTCCTGCTGCACCAGCGCGATCAACGAGGTCGCGATCACGGCGATTACCGACAGGACGTAGATCAGCATCGCGAACTGCGCGCTCGCATCGGGGAACATCGGCAGGCTGAAGCGGATGAAGCCGTAGCCGCCCATCTTGAGCAGCACGCCCGCGAGGATGACCGAGCCCGCGGTCGGCGCCTGGACATGCGCATCAGGCAACCAGGTGTGGACCGGCCACATCGGCATCTTCACCGCGAAGCTGGCGAAGAAAGCGAGCCACAGCCAGGTTTGGGCGTCGGCCGCGAAATCGTACTGCATCAGCGTCGGGATGTCGGTGGTGCCGGCGACGTTCACCATCCACAACATCGCGATCAGCATCAGGACCGAGCCTAGCAGCGTGTAGAGGAAGAACTTGTAGCTGGCGTAGATCCGGTTCGCCCCGCCCCACACGCCGATGATCAGGTACATCGGGATCAGGCCGGCTTCGAAGAAGATGTAGAACAGGAACAGGTCCTGCGCGCAGAACACGCCGATCATCAGCAGTTCCATGATCAGGAACGCCGCCATGTATTCGCCCACGCGGGTGGTGATCGATTCCCAGCTGGCGAGAATGCAGATCGGCATCAGGAAGACCGACAACGCGATCAGCACCAGTGCGATCCCGTCGATCCCGAGCGCGTAGGAGAAGCCCGCGAACAGTTCCTGCCGCTCGGTGAACTGCCACTGCGCTCCGCCGATATCGAAATTGAGCCACAGCACCACGCCCAGCGCGAGATCGATCAGCGTGGCGACCAGCGCGATCATGCGCGCGAGTTTCGCGTCGACCAGCAAACAGGCGATCGCCGCGACCAGCGGCACGAGAAGCATCAGCGAAAGGATGGGAAAACCGTCCATGTCAGTTCGCCCCCTGGGAGATGATCCAGCTGATCGCGGCGACGAGGCCGGCCAGCATCACGAGGGCGTAGAGGTTGAGAGAACCGGACTGCACGCGTCGGGCGACGCCCGAGCCACGCATCACCGCCCAGGCGGCACCGTTCGGGCCGAAGCGGTCGATGATGCCTTCATCGCCGATCTTCCAGAACTTGCGGCCCAGCCAGAAGGCCGGCTTCACGAAGATCTTGTCGTAAACCTCGTCGAAGTACCACTTGTTGAACAGGAAGGCGTGCAACAGGCGGAACTGCTTGACGAAGGTCGCCGGGATCGTGGTGTCCTTGAGATAGGCGAGCCAGGCGAAAAACAGGCCGACGAGCATCACCACCAGCGGGGTGTACTTGACCCAGTACGGCACGGCGTGGAGCGCGTGGATGAGGTTCTCGTTGTAGAAGATGCTCTCGCCCCAGAACGCGGCGTCGTCGATGAACGGCCCGGCGAAGAACTGGCCGGCGAAGATCGCACCGAGGCTGAGGATACCGAGCGGGATGAGCATGGTCAGCCCGCTTTCGTGCGGGTGGTAGCCCCCCGTGCCCGCGCCATAGGCGGGTGACGGCACCGAATGGGTCACGTCCTCGCCCGCGTCTTCCTGCTTGGGCGGGTTGTGGTCCTCGCTGTCGTCGTGACCGTCGTGGACGGCATGCGCGATATGCTCGGATGCGGCCCAGCGCGGCTTGCCCCAGAAGGTCAGGAACATCAGGCGCCAGCTGTAGAAGCTGGTCAGCAATGCGGCGAACGCGCCGAGGAAGAACGCGACCTGGCCGAGCTCGGTCCCGCGGCCGAAAGCGGCCTCGAGCACCGCATCCTTCGACCAGAAGCCCGCAAAACCGACATGGAGGTGATAGACACCGACGCCCGTGATCGCGAGCGTACCGAACATCATTGCCCAGAAGGTGAACGGGATTTCCTTACGCAGGCCGCCGTAATAGCGCATGTCCTGTTCGTGGTGCATCGCGTGGATCACCGATCCCGCGCCGAGGAACAGCAGCGCCTTGAAGAAGGCGTGGGTGAACAGGTGGAACATCGCCACGCCGTATGCGCCAACGCCCGCGGCGAAGAACATGTAGCCCAGCTGCGAGCAGGTCGAATAGGCGATGACGCGCTTGATGTCCCATTGGGTCGTGCCCACGGTGGCGGCGAAGATGCAGGTCGCGGCGCCGATGAAGGTAACGAGCGCCAGCGCGGTGGGCGCGGCCTCGAACATCGGCGACAGGCGGCAGACCATGAACACGCCCGCGGTTACCATCGTCGCGGCGTGGATCAGCGCGGAGACCGGGGTCGGTCCTTCCATCGCGTCGGGCAGCCAGGTGTGCAGGCCGAGCTGCGCCGATTTGCCCATCGCGCCGATGAACAGGAGGATACAGAGCAGGTCCATCGTGTCGACGGTCGCACCGAAGAAGCCAACCGTGCTGCCCGCCATGCCCGGTGCCGCTTCGAGGATCTCGGGGATCGACAGCGTGCCAAAGACGAGGAACGTGCCAAAGATGCCGAGCATGAAGCCGAGGTCGCCCACGCGGTTGACCACGAAGGCCTTGATCGCGGCGGCGTTGGCCGAGGGTTTCTTGAACCAGAAACCGATCAGCAGGTAGCTCGCGAGGCCCACCCCTTCCCAGCCGAAGAACATCTGGACGAGATTGTCGGCCGTCACCAGCATCAGCATGGCGAAGGTGAAGAGCGAGAGATAGGCGAAGAACCGCGGCTGGTCCGGATCCTCGTCCATGTAGCCCCAGCTATAGAGGTGGACGAGCGCCGAGACGGTGGTGATCACCACCAGCATCACCGCGGTCAGCGTGTCGACGCGCAGCGCCCAGTCGAACGACATGGTGCCGGACTGGACCCATTGCAGCACCGGCACGACTTCGGACGTGGCGGTCCCGCCGACGAAGCCGAGGAAGATCGGCCAGCTCAGCGCGCAGGCGACGAAGAGCGCGCCGGTGGTGACCAGCTTGGACACGAAATTGCCCAGCATGCGGTTGCCCAGCCCGGCGACGATCGCCGCGAGCAGGGGCAGGAATACGATGATCAGGATCGAGGAGGACAAGTGCCTATCCCTGCAACTGGCTGACGCTGTCGACCGCGATGGTGCGGCGGCGGCGGAAGAAGACGACGAGGATCGCAAGCCCGATCGCGGCCTCTGCGGCGGCGACGGTGAGCACGAACATCGCGAAAACCTGCCCCGTCAGGTCGCCGAGGAAGGCGCTGAAGGCGACGAGGTTGATGTTCACGGCGAGCAGCATGAGCTCGATCGACATCAGGATGACGATCACGTTCTTGCGGTTGATGAAGATGCCCAGCACGCCGAGCACGAACAGGATCGTGGCGACGACGACATAGTGTTCGACACCGATCATAGCTCGATCCCCTTGCCGATCTCGGGTGTGACGTTGCGCGTCGCCTCTTCGGGACGGCGGCGATTCTGGCGGCTGACGTTCTGTTGTCCGCGCGCCGGGCCCGAGCCCAGGTGGGTCAGCACGATCGCGCCGATCATGGCGACGAGCAGGATGATGCCGGCGGCTTCGAACAGGAACACGTAGCGGGTGAACATCAGCGACCCGATCGCCTCGATATTGCTCGCGCCGAGCGGCGCCGCACCGGTGCCGTCGGGCGTGCCGAGCTCGATCGCGCCGGTACGATAGGCGCCGATGCCGAGCACGATCTCGGCCAGCAGGATCAGCGCGATCAGCAGGCCCAGCGGCATGTTGCGCATGAAGCCGGCGCGCATTTCGGCATAGTCGATGTCGAGCATCATTACGACGAATAGGAACAGCACCGCGACCGCGCCGACATAGACGATGACGAGCAGCATCGCGATGAACTCGGCGCCCACGAGCACCATCAGGCCCGCCGCGTTGAAGAACGACAGGATCAGCCACATCACGGAGTGCACCGGGTTGCGCGCGAAGATCACCATCATCGCGGAAGCGATGACCATGGCGGCAAACAGGTAGAAGGCGATTGTATGGATCATCTGGGTCCCGATCAGTCCTGCGCGCGCCTAGCGATAGGGCGCATCGGCTTCAAGGTTCGCGGCGATCGCCCGCTCCCACTTGTCCCCGTTCGCCAGCAGTTTCGCCTTGTCGTAGAGCAGCTCCTCACGCGTTTCGGTCGCGTATTCGAAGTTCGGCCCTTCGACCACGGCATCCACCGGGCAGGCTTCCTGGCAGAAGCCGCAGTAGATGCACTTGGTCATGTCGATGTCGTAACGCGTGGTGCGGCGGCTGCCGTCCTCGCGCGGTTCGCTCTCGATCGTGATCGCCTGCGCGGGGCAGACGGCCTCGCACAGCTTGCACGCGATGCAGCGCTCCTCGCCATTGGGATAGCGGCGCAGCGCGTGCTCGCCGCGGAAACGCGGGGAGATCGGGTTCTTCTCGTAGGGGTAGTTGATCGTCACCTTCGGCTTGAAGAAGTACTTCAGCGTCAGCCAGTGGGCCTTGACGAACTCCCACAGGGTGAAGGATTTGATCAGGTGCGCGACGGTGCTCATGCGACACCTCCGTAACGGGTAAACATCAGCCAGCCCGAGATCACGGCGACGAACAGCAGCGACAGGGGCAGGAAGACTTTCCAGCCCAGGCGCATGAGCTGGTCGTAGCGATAGCGCGGCACGGTCGCCATCACCCAGCTGAAGCAGAAGAAGAAGAAGAAAATCTTGAGGAAGAACCAGACGAAGCCCGGCACGAGGTAGAGCGGCTCCCAATCGAACGGGGGCAGCCAGCCACCGAAGAACAGGATTGCGATGAGCGCGCACATCAGCAGGATGTTGGCGTATTCACCGAGCCAGAACAGCGCAAAGCTCATCGAGGAATATTCGGTCTGGTAGCCGGCGACGAGCTCGCTTTCGGCCTCGGTCAGGTCGAACGGCACGCGCTGCGTCTCGGCCAGCGCCGAGATGAAGAACATGAAGAACAGCGGGAACAACAGCGGGTTCGCGATGAAGCCGTTGATGAAGCCCAGGCCATGGCCGCGCTGCGCCTCGATGATGGTGTTGAGGTGGAAACTGTCCGCCCACAGCACGACGCAGACGATGATGAAGCCGATCGAGACCTCGTAGGAAATCATCTGTGCGGCGGCGCGCATCGAGGAGAAAAACGGGTATTTCGAGTTCGAGGCCCAGCCCGAGATCACGACGCCGTAGACGCCCAGCGAGCTGACCGCGAAAATGTACAGCAGGCCGACATTGATGTCCGCCAGCACCGCGCCCGAATTGAACGGGATCACCGCCCAGGCGATCAGCGCCACGGTGAAGGTGATGATGGGCGCAATCAGGAACAGGCCCTTGTTCGCCGCGCTCGGGATGATGGTTTCCTGCAGGAACACCTTCAGCCCGTCGGCGAAGCTCTGCAGGAGCCCGAACGGCCCGACCACGTTGGGCCCGCGCCGCAAATTGATCGCGGCCCAGACCTTGCGGTCGACATAGATGATCATCGCGACCGCGAGCATCAGCGGCAGCGCGATCAGCAGGATCCCGGCGATGGTCGCGACGAACCACGCCCATTCGTAGGTCATGCCGAGGGATTGGAAGAATTCGGTCATTCCGCGGCCTCCCGCACGTCTTCGCCGTGGATCAGTTCGGCCGAGCAGCGCTGCATCGTGGTCGAGGCGCGCGCGATCGCGTTGGTGAGGTAGAAATCGGCGATCGGGTAGGCAATCTTGCCTTCCGCCTTCGCCGCCTTGCCCGTCTTGGGAAGCGAACCGTAATCGGCGAGGCCTTCGACCGCGAGCGCCGGGACTTCGTCGGTCATCGCGGCGCGAAGCTGGGCGAAATTGTCGAACCCGACCTTCACTTTCAGCGCATCGGCCAGCGCCCGCAGGATCGTCCAGTCCTCGCGTGCATCACCCGGGGCGAACACCGCCTTATCGGCGAATTGCACACGACCTTCGGTGTTCACGTAGCTTCCCGGCTTTTCCGCGTAACTCGCTGCAGGCAGGATGATATCCGCCGCATGCGCGCCCTTGTCGCCGTGGTGGCCGATATAGACCTTGAGGCTGTCGGCGAACGGCTCCCAATCGACTTCGTCGGCACCCAGCGCGAGCACGAGTTTGGGCTTGGCCTTGGCGATATCGGCGATTCCGCCGTCCTGCGCGAAGCCGAGCATCAGCGCGCCCATCCGCGCGGCGGCGGTGTGGACGACGTTGAAACCGTTCCATCCGTCTTTCACGAGACCGAGGGTCTCGACCAGGCCGAGCGCGCTGTCGAATGCACCGGCGGCAAGCCCCCCTGCCCCGAGGATCAGCGCCGGACGCTCGGCATCCTTGAACGCGTCGGTGACGGCCTTCGGCAGCTTGCCGAGAACCGAGACGTCGTCGCCGAGGAATTCGGCCGGATAGGTCGTTTCCCATTCGGGCCCGACCACGAACACCTTGGCGCCGCGCTTGACCGCCTTGCGGATCCGCACGTTGAGCAGCGCGGCTTCGGTGCGCAGATTGCTGCCGACGATCAGAACCGCGTCGGCATTCTCGATCTCGGCGAAGCTGGTGTTGAAATTGACCGCGGCGAGGTTGCCGGTCGGGTAATCCATCCCGGTCTGGCGGCTTTCCACGAGATCGGAGCCGGAGGCCTTGAGCAGCGCCTTGGCCGCGAACATCGTCTCGCAATCGACCATGTCGCCCGCGATCGCGGCGATGCTCTTGCCCGGCTTGGCCTTGGCGATCGCCTTGAACGCCTCGTCCCAGCTACCCTCGACCAGCTTGCCCCGCTTGCGCAGGAACACCTTGTCGAGGCGGCGGCGCTGGAGGCCGTCGACCTGGTAACGCGCCTTGTCGGTGATCCACTCCTCGTTGACCTCGTCGTTGATCCGCGGAAGCACGCGCAGCACTTCGCGACCGCGCGAGCACAGCGTGATGTTCGATCCCATCGCGTCCGAAACGTCGATCGACAGCGTCTTCTTGAGCTCCCACGGTCGGGCTTCGTAGGCATAGGGGCGCGAAGTCAGCGCGCCGACCGGGCACAGGTCGATCACGTTGGCCGACAGTTCGTGCTCGGCCGCCTGCTCGAGATAGGTGGTGATCTGCATGTTCTCGCCGCGATAGAGCGCGCCGATTTCGTCGACCCCGGCCACTTCCTCGGAGAAGCGCACGCAGCGGGTGCAGTGGATGCAGCGGGTCATGATCGTCTTGATCAGCGGGCCCATGTATTTCTCGGTCACCGCGCGCTTGTTCTCGTCATAGCGCGTGTAACCGCGGCCATAGGCCATCGCCTGGTCCTGCAGGTCGCATTCGCCGCCCTGGTCGCAGATCGGGCAATCGAGCGGGTGGTTGATGAGCAGGAACTCCATCACCCCTTCGCGCGCCTTCTTGACCATTTCGCTGTCGGTGCGGATTTCCTGCCCGTCGGTCGCGGGCAGCGCGCAGCTCGCCTGCGGCTTGGGCGGTCCGGGCTTCACCTCGACCAGGCACATGCGGCAATTGCCGGCGATGCTAAGCCGCTCGTGATAGCAGAAACGCGGGATTTCCTTCCCCGCAAGCTCGCACGCCTGGAGGACGGTGGCGCCCTCCGGGACTTCGATTTCGGTTCCGTCGACGGTGACGTTGGGCATTATTCCGTCGCTCCTTCCACACCGCCGCTTCGGCCGCTTTCAGCCCTGAGCGGCGCATAGTACATGCGCGCCCACATGGCGTCGGCAACCAGTTGCCGGACGATGGAAATCTGCAATTTCACTTCGGTCTCACTGGATTTCATGCACTTCTCGAAGACGGGCATGAGGTCGGCGAATGCTTCGCTCTCTTCATCCGAGGTCGGACGACTGTCGAGCAGCGCGTGTGCGGTTTCGGGCGCAGTGCTGCTGATGCAGTCGCCGGTCTCGAAAATCGCTTGGGTCGGCGGATAGAACCGTGCCATCCGATAGCGATTGCCGAGCTCTTCCGGCTCGAGCAGGTCGCCCGCAATCGGATCGCGCTGATAATGAAGATAGGCTTCTTCGGCCAACAGGTTGCGCATCGTGCGGTGCGGGAACTGCATGTACATCTTGAATTCGCTCTGGCGCATGGCACGACCGATGCAATCGTCGATATTGAAGTCCTCGAACACCTCTTCGGCGTCGGTATCGAGCGCGTCGTAATCGATCTGGAAGAAATCGCTCTTGGCGAGCAGTTCGGTCGTCTCTTCCTTGTTGCGACTGAACGAACACCGCGCGACGACTTTCTGCATCTGGCGGGCGCGGCCGGCCTCGACGCTTTCCGGTTCTTGCAGGAACCGCGTACCGACCTGCTGCTCGCCCTCGATCTCGGCGGCGTCCTGCGCCGACACGGCTGCGGGCTGGGCCGCCAGCGCGGCAAGCGCCAGCCCAAGGCTCGTGCGAAGGATCACGATGCGCCCTCCCCGTCATGCGCCGCCAGCAGCCGGAACGCGGCCGTGGCGAGGATCGAGCGCAACCCCAGCGGCGAGCCTTCGAGGCCTTGGCCTTGGGGCAGGCAGGCATCGGCGATCGGCATCAACGCCGCGATCGCCTGCAATTCCTCGGGCGCGTTGATCTTCGTGTCGAACAGCACGGCAACGAGGTGCGGCGCACCGCGCACCATGCACATCGCCATCGCGTCGCTGCGTCCATAGGTAGCGGCTTCGGTGCCCGCAGCGGCATAGTTGAGCCGGGTCAGCAGCGGGGTCTCGCCCTGCTCGATCAGGCGCTCGGCGAGGCCCCCGGCGAACGGCAACCCGCCGAGTTCGATCCGGCGATAGGCTCGCGGCATCGCGCTGAAGCACTTCTCCGACACGCGCGTCTTGGCGAGTTCGTTCAGTCCGTCGCGGTACTCGTCGGTGCGGAAATCCATCGCCAGCAGGCGCCGGGCGGTCTCTTCCTGCTCGTCCGCGATGCAGGTCGTCCACGCCTCGACCGCGGCGCGCTGGCGCTCGACATTGCGGTCCATCCGCGCACGCTGCTGCGCCTGCGCGGGAAGCGCGAGCGAAATCGCGACAAGCAGGGAAAGGAGCAGCCGGATCATTCGGCGGCTTCCTTCGTGAATTCGGCGTGTTCGTCGATGCGACGTTCGAGCTCGGGACGGAAGTGCTTGAGCAGGCCCTGGATCGGCCACGCTGCGGCATCGCCCAGCGCACAGATCGTATGACCTTCGACCTGCTTGGTCACTTCGTAGAGCATGTCGATTTCTTCGCGACTGCTCTGGCCGACGCGCAAGCGCTCCATCACGCGCCACATCCAGCCCGTGCCTTCGCGGCAAGGCGTGCACTGGCCGCAGCTCTCGTGCTTGTAGAAATAGCTGATGCGCGAAATCGCACGGACGATGTCGGTCGACTTGTCCATCACGATCACCGCCGCGGTGCCGAGTCCGGACCCGACTTCCTTGAGCCCGTCGAAATCCATCGGGCAGTCCATGATCTGCTCGGCGGGAACCAGCGGGACCGAAGAACCACCTGGAATCACTGCGAGGAGATTGTCCCAACCGCCGGTAATTCCGCCGCAATGTTTTTCGATGAGGTCCTTGAACGGAATGCTCATCTCTTCCTCGACCACGCAGGGCTTTTCGACGTGCCCGCTGATCTGGAACAGCTTGGTACCGGCATTGCCCTCGCGGCCGAAGCCGGCGAACCACTCGCCGCCGCGCCGCAGGATGGTCGGGACCACCGCGATGCTCTCGACATTGTTGACCGTGGTCGGGCAGCCATAGAGGCCCGCGCCCGCCGGGAACGGCGGCTTGAGGCGCGGCTGGCCCTTCTTGCCTTCGAGGCTTTCGATCATCGCGGTTTCTTCACCGCAGATGTAGGCGCCCGCGCCGCGATGCAGGAAGACGTCGAAATCGTAGCCCGACTTGGCCGCGTTCTTGCCGATCAGGCCCGCGTCATAGGCCTCGTCGATCGCCTTTTGCAACACCTCCGCCTCGCGAATGTACTCCCCGCGAATGTAGATGTAGGCGGCCCTCGCGCGCATTGCGTAGCCCGCGACCAGCGCGCCTTCGATCAGCTTGTGCGGATCGTGGCGGATGATTTCGCGGTCTTTGCACGAACCGGGCTCGGATTCGTCGGCATTGATGACGAGGAAACTCGGACGCCCGTCCTTCGATTCCTTCGGCATGAACGACCATTTGAGGCCCGTGGGGAAGCCCGCCCCACCCCGACCGCGGAGGCCCGAGGTCTTGATTTCCTCGATGATGGCATCGTGGCCGCGCGCGATCAGCGACTTGGTATCGTCCCAGTCGCCGCGCTTCTGCGCCGCTTTCAGGCCCCAGTCCTGGAAGCCGTAGAGATTGGTGAAGATGCGATCCCTATCGGCGAGCATCTTTGTCTCCTGTGGGAGTTTGCGCCAGCACCAAGGCGGCGACCAGCAGCATCGCGCCGCCAACGATCATCATGACGTCGCCCAGCGTGTCGCTGCCGAAATAGATCAATGCGCCACCGCCGATAAACAGCGTGCTGGCCAGCGCGAGCGAAAGGCGCGCACCCTTGCGGATCGAGGGATTGCGGATCATCCGATCCCTCCCTGCGTGAGGAAATAGATCGCCGCGACGATGATCAGCGCAATCGCGCCGAACTTGACGAGCCCCATCAGGACCTTCCACGCGATCCAGATCAGGATCAGCGCGACGATGATCGTGCCGATTTCCATTACCATTCGCTCCGGTAATCGTGGTTCGCGTCGACCATGTCCTTGAGCGTGGTCGGCCCGCCTGAAGGCTCGGAGGTATGACGCCCCGGCTCCTGCGTGCCTTCCTTCGGCTGCTTGCCGGCGGCCAGAGCATCGAGCACGGCGTCGAGCCGCTCGGGGGTCAGGTCCTCGTAATTGCCGTCGTTGATCTGGACCATCGGCGCGGTGGCGCAATTGCCCATGCATTCGACTTCGGTGAGCGTCCACAGCCCGTCTTCCGAAGTGCTGCCCTTCACCATGCCGCGCTTGTAGCAGGCCTCGAGGATATCGTCCGAGCCGCGCAGCATGCACGGCGTGGTGCCGCAGACCTGGACGTGAAAGCGGCCGACCGGCGCAAGGTTGTACATGGTATAGAAGGTCGCGACCTCGAGCACGCGGATCACCGGCATGTCGAGGTATTCGGCGATGTATTCGATCACCGGCAGCGGTAGCCACCCTTGCGTATTGGTCTCCGCGCCGACCTGGCGCTGGGCGAGGTCGAGCAGCGGCATCACCGCCGATTTCTGGCGGCCTTCGGGGTAGCGGGACACGAATGTGCGCGCCTTCTCGGCGTTCTCGTCGGTCCAGACGAAGCCACCCCACCGCTCGCGCAGTTCGGGGGTGTCGGGTGCGGGAGCGCGGTCAGCCATTGTCGCTGCCTTTTTCAGTCGGAGTAACGACGGCCATCAGGCCGAAGACCGCCGCAATAATGAGAAGGCCAACACCAAAGCCGCCAAGGTCGAGGTCAGTCACTAGTGCGCCGAGGTAGAACACGAGGAATGCCCCCGCCAATAGTGTATATTTGCCTCGCGTCACCGGTCGCACTCCCCGAACACGACGTCGATCGCGCCCAAAATGGCGGTCGCGTCGGGCAGCATGTGGCCGCGGCTCATGAAATCCATTGCCTGAAGGTGGCTGAACGCGGTCGGGCGGATCTTGCAGCGATAGGGCTTGTTGGTGCCGTCGCTGACCAGATAGACGCCGAATTCGCCCTTGGGACTTTCGGTGGCGACATAGACCTCGCCCGCGGGCACATGGAAGCCCTCGGTGTAGAGCTTGAAGTGGTGGATCAGCGCTTCCATCGACTGCTTCATCTCGGCGCGCTTGGGCGGCGCGACCTTGCGATCGTCGCTCGCGATCGGGCCGGACGGCATCTCGGCGAGGCACTGCTTGATGATCTTCGCGCTCTGGTAGACTTCCTGCACGCGGACCATGAAGCGGTCGTAGCAATCCGAATTGGTGCCGACGGGGATTTCGAAATCCATCCGGTCGTAGACGTCGTAGGGCTGCGACTTGCGCAAATCCCACGGCAGGCCGGCGGCGCGGATCATCGGGCCCGAGAAGCCCCACTTGATCGCGTCGTCCTTCGAAACCACCGCGATGTCGACGTTGCGCTGCTTGAAGATGCGGTTGTCGGTGACGAGGCTCATCGCGTCGCCGAACAGTTCGGGCAGTCGGTTGTCGACCCACTCGCCGATATCGACCAGCAGTTTCTCGGGCGCATCCTGGTGGACGCCGCCGGGGCGGAACCACGCCGCGTGCATGCGCGCGCCGCTGACCCGCTCGAAGAAGTTCATGCAGTCTTCGCGCAGCTCGAACACCCACAGGTTCGGCGTCATCGCGCCGACATCCATCACGTGCGCGCCGATATTGAGCATGTGGTTGCAGATGCGGGTGAGTTCGGCGAACAGCACGCGCAGGTACTGCGCCCGCACGGGCACCTCGACGTTCATCAGCTTCTCGATCGCGAGGACGTAGGAATATTCCTGCGCCAGCGGCGAGCAATAGTCGAGCCGATCGAAATACGGCAGCGCCTGGAGATAGGTCTTGTGCTCGATCAGCTTCTCGGTGCCGCGATGCAGCAGGCCGACATGCGGGTCGATCCGTTCGATGATTTCGCCGTCGAGCTCCATCACCATGCGCAGCACGCCGTGCGCCGCCGGGTGCTGCGGCCCGAAATTGATCGTGTAATTGGTGATGACGTCGTCGTTGGTGGTCGGCGACTCTTCGATTACCATCGCGGTCATTGGTCGCCTCCCTTCTTCGGTTCGGTCGCCTTCGCGGTGTCGGCTGACTTGCCCTTGCGCGCGGGTTCGTCAGGGCGATCCTCGGTCGGGGCGGGCGCGCCCTCATCCGCAACGCCACTATCCTCTTCAGCCGGAGCGCCTGCGCTCTCGCGTTCGGCAGCCTTTTCGTCGGCCTTTTCGCCCGCGCCGGTCTGGCCGGGTTTCTCGGTGGTCTTGGGCTCATCGACCGGCGGCGCGCCCGGAGACCCGGCATCGCCCTCGGCCTTTTCGTCGCCCGGGAGCACGTAATCGGCCCCTTCCCAGGGGCTCAGAAAATCGAACTGACGGAAATCCTGCGCGAGCTCGACCGGTTCGTAGACGACGCGCTTTTCCTCTTCGGAATAGCGCAGCTCGACATAGCCGGTGAGCGGGAAGTCCTTGCGGAAGGGATGTCCCTCGAAGCCGTAATCGGTGAGGATGCGGCGCAGGTCCTGGTTGCCCGAGAACACGACGCCGTACATGTCGAACACCTCGCGCTCGAGCCAGCCTGCGACCGGCCACAGCGTGGTGACGGTCGGCACCGGCGCGTCCTCGTCGGTCGAGACCTTGACCATCACGCGGTGGTTCCTGGTCAGGCTGAGCAGCATGTAGACGACTTCGAAACGCTCGTCGCGCGACGGATAGTCGGCGCCCGCGATTTCCATCAGCTGCTGGTATTCGTGCTCGTCGCGCAGCAGGCGCAACACATCCTCGATGCTCTCGCGCTTGACGGTGAACAGCAGTTCGCCGTGCTCTTCGCGCGATTCCACGAGCATGTCGCCGAGCGCCTTGCCGAGCGTATCGAGCAAGCCGTCGTTCGAAGCGTATTTCGGGGCGGAGTGGAGGACGGCCATATCAGCGCTCGATCGTCCCTTCGCGGCGAATCTTCCGCTGCAGCTGCATCACGCCGTAAAGCAGCGCTTCCGCCGTCGGCGGGCAGCCGGGAATGTAGATGTCGACCGGCACGATCCGATCGCAGCCGCGCACCACCGAATAGCTGTAGTGATAGTAGCCGCCGCCATTGGCGCAGCTGCCCATCGAGATGACGTATTTGGGCTCCGACATCTGGTCGTAGACCTTGCGCAGGGCCGGGGCCATCTTGTTGCACAGCGTGCCTGCGACGATCATCACGTCGCTCTGGCGCGGGCTCGCGCGCGGGGCGACGCCGAAGCGCTCCATGTCGTAGCGCGGCATGTTGACGTGGATCATCTCGACCGCGCAGCAGGCGAGGCCGAAGGTCATCCACCACAGGCTGCCCGTGCGCGCCCACTGAAACAGTTCCTCGGTCGAGGTGACGAGGAAGCCCTTGTCGTTGATCTCGGAATTGACCGCGTCGAAATAGGACTGGTCCGGCATGCGGACTTCGCCCGGCTGGGCAGTCGGCTGGATGCGCGGATCGCGCCCGGCGGGAGTTTCGGTAAGAGTGCTCATTCCCAGTCCAGAGCCCCTTTCTTCCATTCGTATGCGAGACCGAGGCCCAGGATGGCGAGGAACACCATCATCGCGCCCCACCCGGTCCAGCCGGTATATTCGAGGCTGACGGCCCACGGAAACAGGAACGAGGCTTCGAGATCGAAGATGATGAAGCTGATCGCGACGAGGTAGAACCGCACGTCGAACCGGCCGCGCGAGTCCTCGAAGGCGGGGAAGCCGCATTCGTATTCGCTCAGTTTTTCGGCGTCGGGCTTGTGCGATCCCGTCAGGCGCGAAACGCCCATCGGCAAGAACACGAAAGCCGTCGACAGAACCACGGCGATGCCGAGGAACAGGAGGATGGGCAGGTATTGCGAGAGGTCGACCAAGGGTACGATTCCGTGAGGGTTTCGGATGTGGCCCCGCCTCTAGAGGTCCGCATGCCGCGGTGCAAGGGTCCGGAACGCCCGAATTCGTCCAATTTCCTCAATCGCCGCGTGGCGGGAGCTCGACCCGCCTGATCACCGTCGGTAGCGGCGGCAGGTCGGTCCGGGCGACCCCGCCCTCGCCGTAGCGATTCCACTGCCCGCTCGCGATGTAATGGAAGGCGCCATCGTGGATCGTACCTCCGAGCGGCTCGAGCCAGTCAGGGTGGCCCAGCTCGAGAATCTCGACGGCGACCACCGCGGTCGCCCGCCGATCGAGTTCGATCAGCAGGAGGCGCTGGGGCGAGATTCCGTTCTGCACGGCGACGATCCGCTCACCGTGCACCCACATCCCGTCTATCCCGTCGAGCGCGACCGCAAGCGAAGTGCGCACGCGTTCGACGCGCCTGGTCGCGAGATTCACCGTGGCGAGTCCGTAGCGGTAATCGCTGACCAGCAGCTTGCGCCCACCATCGACCGGGACGAGGCCCTGCGGCGAACGAAACGTGCCGCTCCCGATGAACGCCTCGAGTCGCTCGTCCCCCGGACCCGCCGAATAGATCGATCCGTTCAGCGGATCGGAGGCGTACAGCCTGCCATCGGCCGCCAGGAACAGATCCGACGGCGTCGCATCGGCGGGCGCAGCAAGCCTGCGCAGCGTGTCTTGCTCGCGATCCCACCCGATCAGACCGCGAAACGCCGATTGCGGGTCGGGGGTCGGCTCATAGACGCCCGACGAGACCCACAAGGTGTCGGACTCCTGGTCGAACACGATCCCGGCAAGACTTCCCGCGCCGGGGATGTCCTTGCGCACCCATTCGCCCATCGCAGCAGAGAGGTACAGCGCGCGGTCGACGATACTGGTCGCGATCCAGCGATCGTCGCTCGTCGCGACGATTCCTTCGAGCAGGCGCGCGCCGGCGGGGACGATATCCGTCACCGTGCTCTGGGCGACGATGCGCGGTGCCCCGGCGATCCGCTCGATCAGCGCGCCGTCGAAATCCTCGAAGAACGCCGCCAGCGTCGCCTGCCCGGCGGCTGAAAAGGCATAGTCGCGATCGAGCAACCAGGCGAGCGCCACGCGCGCCGCCGGTTTGTCTTCCTCGCGGATATAGGCGGTCAGAAGTCGCAGTCGCACCGACGAGCTGTCGGGAAAATCGCGCGCCAATTGCTCGAGCCCGGCGATGTCGGCGATCTTCCCGGTCTCGGCATCGACCGAGCGCCACGATGTCGCCTCTGTCTTCCCGGGAGCGATGGCGGCCGAACCGACCACCGATCCCGCCGAAGCGAGGGCACACCCGCCAAGCAGGAAGGGCGCCGCCAGCGCCGCCAGCCATTTCGCCCGATCAGAGCTGGCGCTTGATCGCCTTGTCGGTCTTTTCCCCATAGGGCGGTTTGAGCCCTGCCAGGCCCGCCACGTCAACCTTCGTCTGATGGTAGACCGAGCGCGCGTGGCTGAATTCCTTGAAGCCTTCGGGCCCGTGATACGAGCCGATCCCCGAGGGTCCGACGCCACCGAAGGGCAGGTCGTCCATCGAGACGTGGAAGACAACGTCGTTGACGGTCACGCCGCCCGAGATCGTGCGACCCAAGACATGCTCGCGCTCGCCCTCGTCGCTGCCGAAATAATACAAGCCGAGCGGACCGTCGTTGGCATTGATGTAATCGACCGCCTCGTCGACCTCGCGATAGGTCTTCACCGGCAGGACGGGGCCGAAGATTTCCTCCTGCATCGCCTGCATCTCGTCGGTCACGCCGGTGAGCATGGTCAGCGGCATCTTGCGCGCATTGGTGTTCGAGAAGTCCTCCCCGGCGGGATTGACCTCGATCACCTCGGCACCCTTCTCGCGGGCATCGGCGACCATGCCCTGCAACCGGTCGAAATGCCGGTCTGTCACGACCGAGGCGTAATCCTCATTGTCGAGCAGGGTCGGGTACATCGCGCTCGCGGCCTTTCGGACCCCGTCGATCGCCTCGTCCTGCCGGTCCTCGGGGACGTACATGTAGTCGGGCGCGAGGCATATCTGCCCGGCATTCATCATCTTGCCCATCGCGATCCGCTCGCCCGCCTTTGCGAAATCGGCACTGCGGCCGAGCACGACCGGAGACTTGCCGCCGAGTTCGAGCGTGACGGGGACGAGGTTTTCGGCCGCCGCCTGCATCACCTTGCGCCCGGTCTCGGTGGACCCGGTGAAGACGAGGTGATCGAATGGGAGCGAAGAGAAGGCGTGGGCCGTCTCGGGCCCGCCGGTCACCACGACCAGTTCCTCGGGCGCGAAATACTCCTCGACCAGCTGGCGCATCGCCTCGCTCGTCGTCTCGGTGAATTCGCTCGGCTTGATCATCGACCGATTGCCCGCGGCGAACACCTGGACGAGCGGCCCGAAGCTGAGATTGACCGGGAAATTCCACGGGCTGAGGATGCCGACGACGCCTTTCGGCTCGTAGCGAACCTCCCCCTTCGATCCCATGAGGTTGAGTGGAAACTGGATGTGACGCTTGTCCGCCTTGGCCCACTTGTCGAGGTTCTTGAGGCAGTATTTGGCGAAGTTCACGGTGCCGACGATATCGGTGATCATCGATTGCTGCGGCGAGCGGTTGCCGAAATCCTCGCTCATCGCGTCGCACAGGACTTGCGAATGATCGGTCAGCAGCGCGATGACGCGCTTGATCCGGTCGCGCCGCAGCGCCAGCGGCTCGGGTCGGGAGGCGGTGAAGGCCGCACGCTGGGTGTCGAGGATCGCCTGCAGTTCGGCCTTGTCCGCCATCGTTGTTCTCCCGGAAATTTACGTTTCGTCTTGCTACGTATGTCGGGCAATCGTTGTTCCGAGGCAAGCGCGTCATATATCGGACCCGAACGGCGCGCCGATTTGCCAATGCCGCAATGCAGCATTAGACCGCGCGCCAAACACAGTTCCACCAATCGAGAGGCACCCTCCCCATGGCCCAGTTTTCCGAGCAAGATCCCGTCGTCATCCTGTCCTACGCCCGTACGCCGATGGGCGGCATGCAGGGCGCGCTGGCCGACGTTTCGGCGACCGAGCTCGGCGCCACGGCAGTCAAGGCCGCGGTCGAGCGCGCCGGGGTCGACGGCGAGAATGTCGACCGCATCTACATGGGCTGCGTGCTGCCTGCCGGCCTCGGCCAGGCGCCCGCGCGCCAGGCCGCGATCAAGGCGGGTCTGCCCAAGTCGGTCCAGGCGACCACGGTCAACAAGGTCTGCGGTTCGGGCATGCAGACGGTCATCATGGCCGCCGAAGCGCTCGCCGGCGGGACGATGGATTATGCCATCGCAGGCGGCATGGAGAGCATGACCAATGCGCCCTATTTGCTCAAGAAGCATCGCTCGGGCGCGCGGCTCGGCCACGATACCGCCTACGACCACATGTTCCTCGACGGGCTCGAAGATGCCTACGAGGAAGGCCGTGCGATGGGAACTTTCGCGCAGGACACCGCCGACGAATACCAGATGACCCGCGAGGAAATGGACGGCTACTCGATCGAATCGCTGCGCCGGGCCAATGCCGCAATCGAAAGCGGCGCGTTCGACGGAGAAGTCGTCCCCGTCACCTTCTCCACCCGCAAGGGCGACGTGACGGTGGACAAGGACGAGCAGCCCGGCCGTGGCCGCCCGGACAAGATCCCGAGCCTGCGCCCCGCCTTCGCCAAGGACGGTACGATCACCGCCGCGACTTCGAGCTCGATCTCGGACGGTGCCGCGGCGCTGGTGCTGACCCGCGACTCGCTTGCGAAGGAAAGCGGTGCGAAACCGGTCGCCAAGATCGTCGGCATGGCCGCGCATGCACAGGAACCGTCGAAGTTCACCACCGCCCCGATCGGTGCGATCGAGAAGGTCCTCGCCAATGCCGGGTGGGACAAGGACGATGTCGACCTGTGGGAAGTGAACGAAGCGTTCGCCTGCGTCGCGATGTTCGCGATGCGCGACATCGGCATCCCGCACGACAAGATCAACGTGAACGGCGGTGGCACCGCGCTGGGCCACCCGATCGGCGCCAGCGGCGCGCGGATCATCGTCACCCTGCTCCACGCCTTGAAGGAACAGGGCAAGAAGCGCGGCGTCGCCTCGCTCTGCATCGGGGGCGGCGAAGCCACCGCGGTCGCGGTCGAGATGCTCTGAGGTTTCCGAGAACAATCGGAAATCACGTGAAAGGGCGGCCCGCGGGTCGCCCTTTTTCGTCGGTCAGGGGGGGCCTTCGCCCCAGATGCTCTCGCCGGCGATCCAACCCCGCCTGTCGCCGATCGCGAATTCGCACCAGCCATTCGCGCATTCGCCGAGCCTGCCGATCACACCCGGCTGCGCGCGCCACAGTAGTTTGGCACTCGGCGATCCCTCTGCGCGAATCTCGGCAAGCCCCTCGACCGTGACGGTGGCAGTGCGATCGCGGCTGAGAAAGCGCGCGAGCATCCACCCCCGCGCCCCGTCCTGGTCCTCGACCAGGCGCCAACCGCCCGATTTGCGCACCACCCTCAGCGGCAGGTCGCGCCGGACATAGACCCAGTCGATCGGATAGGACCGATCGGGCCCGACCCGCATGTTCGCGCGGTCGACCTTGAGCGAGACCCAATAGGGGGGCTCGGCATCCTGCGCCGCGCTCGGCCACGCCAGCAGCAATCCGGCCAAGGCCATAAAAATCATGGGGAAACGTACGATCGACATCGGCATTGCGAATAAATTGTTCGTCGCTGCGAAACAAGCGGTGCTTGATTAGCGCGACCACGCGGGCCAAGCCTTTCGTGTATGAGCGAAGAGCAAGTCGACCGCCGTATCGAAGGAACCCCGCGCGTCCGGGTCACCCGCAGGCTCATGCCGCATGTCGAACAGCGGATGGGCGAATTGTTCGACGTCGCACTCAATCGCGACGATTCGCCGCTCGATCGCGACGCCCTGGGGGCGGCGATGCGCGAATGCGACGTGCTGGTCCCGACCGTGACCGACCGGATCGACGCCGACCTTATCGAGAGCGCGGGCGAGGATTTGCGGCTGATTGCCAATTTCGGTGCCGGGGTCGAACATATCGACCTCGCCGCGGCGCGGAAACGCGGGATCATGGTGACCAACACGCCCGGCGTTTTCACCGACGACACGGCCGACCTTACGATGGGGCTGATTATCGGCGTGCCGCGCCGCATGCGCGAAGGCGTCGAACTCGTGCGGAGTGGGGAATGGACCGGCTGGGCACCGTGCTCGATGCTGGGTTTCGGCCTGCGCGGCAAATGCCTTGCGATCGTCGGGATGGGAAGGATCGGACAGGCGGTCGCGCACCGCGCACGCGCCTTCGGGCTCGAAATCGCCTATCACAACCGCAAGCGCCTCCCCGAAGCGCTCGAGAACATGCTCGGTGCGACCTATGTCGACAATCTCGACGACCTGATGCGCTGCGCCGACATCCTCTCGCTCCACGCGCCAGGCGGGGAGGAAACGCATCACTTGATCGATGCACGGCGGATCGGATTGATGAAACCGGGCTCCTGCCTGATCAACACCGCACGCGGCGACCTTGTCGACCAGGATGCACTGATCGAAGCGCTCGAAGATGGACGCCTCGGCGGCGCCGGGCTCGACGTCTATCCCGAGGAGCCGAAGATCGACCCCCGGCTGCTCAAGGTCCCCAACGTCCTCACCCTGCCCCATCTTGCCAGTGCCACCGTCGAGGGCCGCGAGGCCTCGGGCGAGAAGGTTATCGCCAATATCCGAATTTGGGCCGACGGACATCGTCCGCCCGACCAGGTGCTCGAAGGTTGGGTATAAGCAAGATTATTGCGCGGCTTTGCCCTTGCCGCAGTGCAGCATTGCGCGTTAGCTAGTCGAAACATTTCGGATCGACGGGGGAAATATGCGTTACCTGACGGGTGCACTGGCAATGGGGGCCGCTCTCCTGCCGCAGGTGGCAATCGCGCAACCCGTTACCGCGATCACCGTCGATGTGGCCGATAGCGGTGATACCGCCTGGATCCTGACCGCATCCGCGCTCGTGCTGATGATGGCGATCCCCGGTCTCGCGCTGTTCTATGGCGGACTCGTGCGCGTGAAGAACGCGATGTCGGTCTACCTGCAGGTCGGCGCGATCGTCGCGATCTGCTCGCTGCTGTGGGTCGTGGTCGGATACACGTTGGCCTTCGGCGAGGTCGGCAGCGGCTGGATCGGCGACGGCAGTCGCTGGATGATGATCCGCCTCGATGCCTGGCGCGCCGACACGACGATCCCCGAGAGCTCGTTCGCCCTGTTCCAGATGACCTTCTTCGCGATCACCCCCGCGCTGATGGCCGGGGCCTGGGTGGAACGCGCCCGCTTCGGCTGGGTGGTTGCGTTCTGCGCCCTTTGGAGCCTGATCGTCTATGCCCCGGTCGCGCACTGGATCTGGGGCGGAGGCTGGTTGTCCGACCTCGGCGTCTACGATTTTGCAGGCGGTCTGGTCGTCCATACGACCGCGGGGATTTCGGCGCTGGTCGTCGCGCTGCTGCTCGGGCGCCGCAACGGTTTCCCGGCCAAGCCGATGCTGCCGCACAGCCCGACGCTGGTCATGATCGGCGCGGCATTGCTGTGGGTCGGCTGGTTCGGCTTCAACGGCGGCTCCGCCCTCACCGCGACCGACGATGCCTCGACCGCGATCATCAACACCCACGCCGCCGCAGCAACCGCCGCGCTGATGTGGATCGCGATCGAGAAGGTATCGTTCGGCAAATCGACCGGGATCGGCTTCGCCACCGGTGCGATTGCCGGGCTCGCGACGATCACGCCCGCCGCAGGCGCGGTCGCGCCGGGCGCGGCGATCATCTTCGGCTTGCTCGCCGCCCCGGTCTGCTACTTCGCCATCCGCCTCATCAAGCACCGTTTCCACATCGACGATTCGCTCGACGTCTTCGCGGTCCATGGCGTCGGCGGGATGCTCGGCACGCTGTTGTTCGCCGTGTTCGGCCTCGCCGCGTTCGGCGGCACCACCGAAGGTGTCACCTTCGGCGACCAGTTCATCGCGCAACTGGCCGGCATTGCGGTCGTCGGCGGCTATTCGGCGGTGGCGACCGCATTGATCGCGCTGGCCGTCTC
>Ga0210009_1000636_pt1 | contig 36826 bp, 28 predicted proteins | sample CryGeyCG2114_065_FD_185457 | JGI IMG/M metagenome (GOLD analysis project Ga0210009, IMG submission 185457) | Groundwater microbial communities from aquifer - Crystal Geyser CG12_big_fil_rev_8/21/14_0.65 (SPAdes) (version 2) | ecosystem: Environmental > Aquatic > Deep subsurface > Groundwater ...
CAGATTGACGATCTGCACATCGGGATCACTGTCCAGCATATAGCGCACATAATTACAGCCGATAAAGCCGGCGCCGCCGGTTACCAGTATCTTGCGCGGTTGATAATCCATCATTGCTTCAATCCTTTATACATACATTAGTCATTCAAGGTTCTGCCCTGCATAGCGTTAAAGGGCAGTGCTCGCACCATCCAGGCTGTGCTTGCCCTCACGCAGACGGCGCAGCAGGTACTGACCATAGGCATTCTTTTCCAGCGCCCGGGCCAGTACTTCCAGTTGTACATCGTTGATATACCCCTCTTCCCAGGCGATCTCTTCCGGACAGGCCACCTTCAGACCCTGTCGCTTTTCAATAACTTCAACGTAGAGGGAGGCATCCAGCAGTGACTCATGCGTACCGGTATCCAGCCAGGCCACGCCGCGCCCCAGTGTTTCAACCCGCAAATCACCGCGCCGCAGATAGGTCAGGTTCACATCGGTAATCTCCAGCTCGCCGCGGGCGGATGGCTTGAGACCTGCGGCAATATCCACCACATCGTTATCATAGAAGTAGAGACCGGTGACAGCCCAGTTGCTTTTCGCTTTGACAGGCTTCTCCTCCATGGAGACCACCTTGAAATCGGATTTGAACTCAACCACGCCGTAGCGCTCGGGATCCTGTACGCGGTAAGCAAACACCGTTGCCCCGGCGTTATGACTGGCGGCATCCTGCATCTGCTTCACCATGCCCTGCCCGTAGAAGACATTGTCACCAAGGATCAGTGCGCAGGAATCGGACCCGATAAACTCGCGGCCAATGGTAAATGCCTGCGGCAAGCCTTCGGGATGGGGCTGGCTGGCATAGGAGAGACTGATCCCCCACTGTGAGCCATCGCCCAGCAGGCGCTCAAACAGCGGCAGATCGGACGGTGTGGAGATAATCAGTATATCCCGGATCCCTGCCAGCATCAGCGTCGACAGCGGGTAATAGATCATCGGCTTGTCGTATACCGGCATCAACTGTTTGCTGACCGAAAGCGTTGAGGATGCAGCCGCGTTCCGGATCCGCCAGCCAGAATAATACCTTTCATTATGACTCCTGCTCTGTGAATACAGAGAAATAGATCATCGGCTTGTGAACTCGTACATCTTGTACTCGTCCCCTACGGGGCGAGCTATTCAGCTCGTCCAAATTGGCTGTCCATGCCAATTTGTGATGTCGCACGTCCTGTGCTCCACCCCGAAGGGGCGACCTGTGCAGGTCGTCCAAATGGGCTCCTGCCCATTTGTCGTATACCGGCATCAACTGTTTGCTGACCGAAAGCGTTAGAGGATGCAGACGTGTGCCGGATCCGCCCGCCAGAATAATACCCTTCATAATTCATCTTCTCCAAATTTAGTCGCTAAAGCTGTCCGCGCTCCACACCGGAGAGTTAAGGGGTGCATACGCGTGCCGAATCCGCCCGCCAGCATCATACCTTTCATTCTGCCCCCCGCTTTAATATGCACAGATTTCCACCTTGCACACCCGCTGCTTCACAATCACGCCTTGATGATACCGCACTCAGCCAGATAGCGAATCACCTGATCGACACAGTCATCCAGTGGTCGGGAGCCGGTCTCCACAATCAGCTCAGGCGCATCCGGCTCCTCATAGGGTGAAGAGATACCGGTAAAGTCACGGATCTCGCCCTTGCGGGCCCTGGCATACAACCCCTTCACATCCCGGGCCTCACAGGCATCCAGCGACGCGTGACAATAGATTTCTATAAAGTCGCCACGCTTAACCAGTGCCCGCACGCGATCACGATCAGAGCGAAACGGCGAGATAAATGCAGTCAGCGCGATGACGCCGGCCTGGGTAAACAGCTTTGCCATCTCCCCGATACGGCGAATATTCTCTTCCCGATCGGCTTCAGAAAAGCCCAGATCCGAGCAGAGGCCGTGGCGTACATTATCGCCATCGAAGACAAATGTACGCATACCCAGACAGTGAAGCTGCTCTTCGAGTGCATGCGCCAGCGTCGACTTGCCGGCACCGGAGAGGCCGGTAAACCACAAAATAACAGAGCGATGCCCGTTAGCTGCTTCACGTCGTGCGCGTGTAACCGTGGCCTCATGCCAGACAACATGGCTGCTTTTTTTGTTATCCTCTGTATGCATTGAACGACACCCTACCTTCAGATTGCTGGCGAATCATGGCTGAATTATGCGATAATGGCTAACGGCAGCAGATGATGAACACTGTTTCTCACCTTGGCCTGCGCTGATAGCATCCGGCGCCATGAATCAAACTGATATCTTCAAACAACAACTGAGCCGCCACATTCTGATTCTGGATGGTGCCATGGGCACCATGATCCAGCGTCACCAGCTGGAAGAGGCCGATTACCGCGGTGAGCGCTTTGCCGACTGGGCAAGCGAGCTGAAGGGAAACAACGACCTGCTCAGCCTGACACAGCCTGAAATCATTCAGGGTATTCATCAGGCCTATCTGGACGCCGGCGCCGATATCCTTGAGACCAACACATTCAACGCCAACACCCCCTCCATGGCCGACTATCACATGCAGGATCTGGTTTATGAGTTGAATGTTGCCGGCGCCACACTGGCACGCAGGGCAGCCGACGCTGTCGCCACGGCAGATAAGCCGCGCTTTGTTGCCGGTGTTCTTGGCCCGACATCGCGCACCTGCTCCATCTCACCGGATGTGAATGATCCCGGCTTTCGCAATATCCACTTTGATGCGCTGGTTGAGACCTACAAGGAGGCAACACGCGGCCTGATCGATGGCGGTGCCGACATCATCCTGATCGAAACGGTCTTTGATACGCTCAATGCCAAGGCCGCGGTATTTGCCGTACAGAGTTATTTTGAAGAGTCGGGCATTGAGCTGCCGATCATGATCTCCGGCACCATTACCGATGCATCCGGCCGCACCCTTTCCGGCCAGACTGCTACCGCTTTCTACAACTCACTGGCCCATGCAAACCCTGTCTCTATCGGCCTGAACTGCGCACTCGGTGCCGGTGAGCTGCGTCAGTATATTGAAGAGCTGTCCGGCACCGTCAGCTGTGCGATCAATGCCCACCCCAATGCCGGGCTGCCCAACGCCTTTGGCGGTTATGATGAGACGGCCGAGGATATGGCTGCCGAAATAAAGGAGTGGGCCGAATCGGGCTTTCTCAACATCATCGGCGGCTGTTGCGGTACGGGACCTGCCCATATCCGCGCCATGGCTGAAGCTGTTGCCGGCATCAAGCCGCGACCGATGCCGGTGCGCGGCGAAACCCTGCCTGTACAGTGCCGCCTGTCGGGACTGGAGCCTTTGCATATCGACGAGAACTCGCTGTTCGTCAACGTCGGCGAGCGCGCTAATGTCACAGGATCTGCCGTGTTCAAACGCCTGATCATAGCCGGTGATTATAATACAGCACTGAACATCTGCCGTGAGCAGGTGGAAAACGGCGCCCAGATTATCGACATCAATATGGATGAAGCGATGCTCGACGGCGAAAAGGCGATGGTCACCTTCCTTAACCTGATCGCCTCGGAGCCCGATATCTCCAGAGTACCGATCATGCTCGACTCCTCGAAATGGTCGATTATTGAAGCCGGCCTGAAATGCATACAGGGCAAGGGCGTGGTCAATTCGATCTCGCTCAAGGAGGGCGAGGAAGCATTCATTCATCATGCCCGCCTGGTACGCCGTTATGGCGCTGCTGCCGTGGTCATGGCTTTCGATGAGGACGGCCAGGCCGATACCTTTGCACGCAAGACAGAGATCTGTGCACGCTCATACAAGATACTGACCGAAGTGTGCGATTTTCCACCCGAAGATATTATTTTCGACCCCAATATCTTTGCCATCGCCACCGGCATTGAAGAGCATAATAACTACGCCGTGGACTTCATTGAGGCGACCGGCTGGATCAAGCAGCACCTGCCCTATGCCATGGTCTCCGGCGGCGTATCGAATGTATCCTTCTCGTTTCGCGGTAATAACCCGGTGCGCGAGGCCATTCACTCGGTATTTCTCTACCATGCCATCAAACAGGGCATGGACATGGGCATCGTCAATGCCGGTCAGCTGGCCGTATACGATGATCTCGCGGAAGAGCTGCGCGCATGTGTTGAAGATGTTGTACTCAACCGGCGTGACGACAGCACCGAGCGCCTGCTCGATATTGCCGAGAATTACCGTGGTGACGGCATCGAGGTCAAAAAGGCCGATGATGAGTGGCGTAAACTGCCGGTTGCCGAGCGCCTGGCCCATGCACTGGTCAAGGGTATCGATACATTTGTCGATGCCGATACAGAAGAGGCACGTCTGGCCTTCGCCACTCCGATTGAGGTAATTGAAGGGCCGCTGATGGATGGCATGAATATCGTGGGCGATCTCTTCGGTGATGGCAAGATGTTCCTGCCGCAGGTGGTGAAATCGGCACGCGTCATGAAAAAGGCTGTTGCCTGGCTGATGCCCTACATCGAGGCGGGCAAGGCAGCCGGCGCCAACTCATCCAACGGCAAGGTACTGATGGCAACCGTCAAGGGTGATGTGCACGACATCGGCAAGAATATCGTCGGTGTGGTACTGCAGTGTAACAACTTTGAAGTGATTGACCTGGGCGTTATGGTGCCGGCCAAAACAATCCTGGATGAGGCGGTCAAACATGATGTGGATATTATCGGGCTCTCGGGCCTGATTACCCCTTCGCTCGATGAGATGGTCCATATCGCCAAGGAGATGACCCGCCTGAAGCTCTCCATCCCGATCATGATCGGTGGCGCCACCACATCCAAGGCGCATGCAGCGGTAAAAATCGAGCCCGAATATGCCCACCCGCTGGTCTGGGTCAAGGATGCCTCACGTGCCGTCGGTGTGGCCCAGAACCTGATCTCCGCACTCAACCACGACACCTTTGTCGCCAGCATTCGCGAGGAGTATAAAGGGGTAAGAGAGCGCTATCTGGGGCGTCAGCAGCAGACAGCATGGCTGGGTCTGCAAGCCGCACGCGCCAACACCACTACCCTCAACAACAACACCCTGGCCGCCGCACCTGCAGAACCCGGCATCCGCGTGCTGCAGGATATCCCGCTTGCCGATATTCGCCCCTATATCGACTGGAGCCCGTTCTTCTCTGCCTGGGAGCTTAACGGCGCCTATCCGCGCATTCTCAATGACCCGCACAAGGGCAAAGAGGCTCAGAAACTGTTCCATGAAGCACAGCAGCTGCTGGATACCATTATCAGCGAGAAATGGTTCACCGCGCGTGCCGTCATCGGCCTGTTTCCGGCCCAGGCGACGGATGATGACTCCGTCATTGTCTGGCAGGACGAGGCACACAACAGTGAGCTTGCCCGCTTCCATTTTGTCCGTCAGCAGCTGGATAAAAAGGATACACGTGCAAACCTCTGTCTGGCCGACTACATCTCCCGTGACAGCGCCGACCACCTGGGTGGTTTTGCTGTCGGCATCTTCGGTGCCGAAGAGCGGGCCAAAGCCTTTGAGGCGCAAAACGACGACTACAATGCTATCATGGTCAAGGTGCTCGCCGATCGTCTGGCCGAGGCGCTGGCTGAAATGTTGCATGCCGACGTTCGCAAACGCTACTGGGCTTATGCCGCCGACGAAGATCTGTCGATAGATGAGATGATCGGCGAAAAATATCAGGGCATCCGCCCTGCCGCCGGTTATCCCGCCTGCCCGGAGCATAGTGAAAAGGAGACCCTGTGGCGCCTGCTCGATGTTGAAGCCAATATCGGCATGCAACTGACCGATTCATTCGCCATGATGCCTACTGCAGCAGTTTCGGGCCTCTATTTTGCCAACCCTGAGGCACATTACTTTACTGTCGGTAAAATCAACCGTGATCAGGTCAAGGATTACGCCCGGCGCAAGGGATGGAGCATCGAAAAGGCGGAGCGCTGGCTGGCTCCGAACCTCGGCTATTAAACGCGACAGCGATTGATCGGCCGCAACCATGATACCCTATAAACTGCTGGACAGTGCCGCCGATCACGGCGGCACACTGCGCCTCTACCAGCGCGGTGATGAGTTTGCCATCCGGGTCGACAAGGCCGGGGAGCTGATGAACTCCCGCCTGCATCACTCGGAGGATGTACTGGCAGATCTGGCCTGCGCCCATATTTCCGGACGAGCCGACACGCGCATGCTGGTCGGCGGTCTGGGCATGGGCTATACGCTGGCGGCAGCACTGCGCCATGCAGGCTCTGCTTCTCGTGTGGTGGTTGCCGAACTGATGCCGGCGGTGGTGCGCTGGAACCGAGAATATCTGGGGGTACTCGCCGCCTATCCGCTGCGTGATGCACGCGTAGAGGTGCTGGAGCAGGATGTCGGCAAGGTGATGCGCGATCATCACAACGGCTTCGATGCCATCATGCTCGATGTCGATAACGGTCCGGATGGTTTCACCCGCGATGACAACAGTGCGCTGTACGGCTTACGCGGCCTGCAACAGGCGCATGACGCGCTCAGGCCCGGCGGCGTACTGACGGTCTGGTCGGTGGCACCCGATACAGCCTTTACGCAGCGCATGAAGAAGGTCGGTTTCACTGTTGATGAGCGGCGCGTGCGTGCGCATGCGGCACAGAGAGGCAGTCAGCACACCATCTGGGTCGGCATCAGAAAGCGCTCGCGGCCAAAATAAAGATTCTTCGCGAAAATCCGGGAATGTGCTCTTTGGGCATACAGGGAACAAGGCGACCGTGACGTGATAGATAAGCTCTAGCTACAAATCCACACGAATTCCCACTAATGATCACTGAATATTATTCACCCCCAAAGGAACTTCTCTTGCTACGCAAAAGTCACCTTCTGTTCATTCGTGGTTAGATTTTTTATACCGGGGCATCGGTTATTGGCCACCACTCTTTTTCTTGTTGCGCATGCGGCTGTACTGCATCAGCTCAATCTCCCGGGCTCCTGAAATCACCACATCATCATCAGGCACACAATCGAGATCCTGATTTACCTTGTCATAATCCACCGCATTGAGAATCACCCTGATAGCATTCAGGCGTGCAAGATGTTTGTTGGTGGAACGGATCACCGTCCATGGTGCTGATGCCGTATGGGTACGCCTGAGCATCTCGTATTTGACCTTGTCGAAATCATCCCAGCGATCCTGTGCCTGCACATCCACCTCGGAGAGTTTCCACTGTCTGAGCGGGTCATCCTGACGGCGATCAAAGCGTTTCTTCTGCATATCCTTGGTTACACTGAAATAGATCTTCACCAGAATCGTACCCTGACGCACCAGGTCTTTTTCAAAACCGACGACGCCCTTCATGAAGTTTTTATACTCCTCATCGCTACAGAAACCGAAGACCGGCTCAACCATGGCGCGGTTGTACCAACTGCGATCGAACATGGCGATCTCACCACCATGCGGAAACTGGGAGACATATTTCTGGAAGAACCACTGGCTGCGCTGCTCTTCGGTCGGCTTGCCAAGCGCAATGATGCGATAATGTTTCTCGTTCATATAGCGGGTTACACGCCGGATTGTGCCACCCTTGCCGGCTGCATCCCTGCCTTCAAACAGGATAATCATGCGCTGCCCTGTCTCCTCCAGGTGTTGTTGCAGGTTGATCAATTCAGCCTGGAACGGTTTAAGCTCCTGCTCCTGCAGGTAGCTTGTCAGAATCTTTTTGACCTTCTCATCACTGAGCCCGTGTCGATTGACCAACTCATCGAAGCATCTGGGCTGACTGTCGGCGATCTCCGCCATCTCTTTTCCAGCAGTCAGATCATCATTGATCAGGGTACTCATAACACACTCTCCTGCTATTGGATTTATTCGCGATGGAAGGACTGCACGCGACACAAACAGTATACATCTTTTTCATCGCAATTGAAGCAGGCTATAGCAGCGATGCATTGCAAGACTTGCACCTGTTTGTTCGTATACTGCGCACACAGACAACTGAATAGTTGACCGCGGGCACGCCCCGCAACAAGGATTGGCTGATCTATGAGTGATGAACAACCCAAAAACCCGCTGCACGGTATAACCCTGGAAGCCATCGTGACCGATCTGGTGCAATATTATGGCTGGGGCGAGCTGGGCATCCATGTCAAAATCCGCTGTTTCAATGCCAACCCGTCGATTAAGTCCAGTCTGCAATTCCTGCGCAGGACGCCATGGGCACGCAGTAAGGTGGAGAGTCTCTATCTGGAGATGCTGGATGAAAAAGAGCGCAAAAACAGCTCACCATGGTCCAGGATGAAGGGCGCAAGCGATTAGGCGAATCCACCACCTTTCAACATCTCAACAGATTTTACTGGCCAAAATATTTCTGCCGGCTAATCTCGAAACCACATTACCGCGATAGAACTACTATAGGAAAGCTTATACTGATCAGAATATCCCTTGTGAGGTCTGACTATGTTAAGAGTGAAAGTATCCGGTCTGAACTATCAGTATCAACCCAGCTCCCGCTTTGAACGCGAGCAGTCCAGAAGCGACTGGGAAATCGAGAAGTTCAATGCCCCCTTCGATTTTTACACCATACATATAGCCAGTCGGGGCAAGTTGAACAAGGTCACATCCGTAGATGATATTGCCGAGCGGTTTCTCGACGGTGGCGGCAGCGTGGTACGTGAAAAGCTGACCATTCCGGGTGTCGCTTCACTGATCAGCTGCAAGGATGCCCGGGGTCAGGTGTTCTCCTTTATTGAAGAGGATCGCTAAACAAGCGCTGATCAATTCAGCATTTCAGTGCGGGTCATGAGCATCATGCACGCAGGTGCCTGATGTTGTGCGTAAGCGTAAAACCACGCTTTTGCACTTACCTGCTGATGTTTGCCAGAAAGCCGATAAATCAGCATCTCTCTGGTAAACCGCCGCTTCAGCGAAGCATATAAATGGTGAAATCGTTGGCCAGATAGTCATCGTGGAGCTCCGCCTGTGGAGCGATGGAACGGCTGTAGTCCAGCATCTGGTATGGGTCGACGCTCTGCAGGTCATGCGCCTGCAGGTGTCGCGCATCCAGCATGTTGAATGCCACCCCCTTTCGGCACAGTGCGTACATCGCCGCAATCATCCGGCATGCATATGCACCGTCATCAAACAGCTGCTCGTTCATCGCACCGGAGAGAATCACCCAATCGAATGCTGCAGGTTGCAAATCAAAATCACCGAGCTCGCCACAGAGCAGTGTTGCATCCGGGTGTTTCTCCCGTGCCACCCGAATCAGATCCGGTGAGAGATCAACACCGGTATAATCCAGTTGTTTACCCTGCCGCTCAAACCACCGTTTGAAATCAGCAAAGCCACAACCCACATCGAGTAGCGAATCCCCGCTGTTGATGCCGATACCGGCCAGTATGTTAAAACGGATCTCCTGAATATCCCTGCTGCTCCAGTAGAGGGCATTGGGGTGATAACCATGCCTGAGCAGGCTGTCGCGATGGCGATCCACAATACGTTGACGCTGTTCTTTTTTCATGGCCGAAAAATAGCACAAACCGGCAACAAACCGCGAAGGTTTATAACGACAGTGGTGAACCTTCCTTTACCACTCTTCGTGGTTTACTTTTTCAGATCCAACAGCGCCCGGCTCATATCCTGCTGGGTTGTCATGGCATCCACATTGGCAGCGAGTGCTGTTTCATTCATCTTCATGGCCACCATATCCCGAACCGGGTCTGTCGTAGAGAGCGCTTCACCTGCACTGTTGCTGATGGCCGCACGCGCATCCGGACTGATATTAACCCGATCGCCAACCTGAACGGCACTGCTCGCCTTAAAACCGTTGCTGTTGATGTTGGCAATATTGTTCGCCGCCACCTCCTGCATTTTTATGATATTGTTGATCACATTGATATTCGCCTTCACCTGCATGCCATCTCCCTGCCGTTATGCGCAACAGCGTATGCCATCACCGTTGCATGATCTCCTGTTTTTCACAGCTAACCCTTAATCTATCGCGCCTGCGACCGGAAACTGAAATGCATCCGGGCAGTGTGCCACCAGGGCAGGCAGTCACTGCACATCTGTTCACCACAAACGGGCAACAACCGCCACAATGTGTTGATAAACAGCCGATTCCTGATTGGCATCGCCATTGCTGTATATCATCAAGCTAATCTGCTCTCGCATGGCGGATGCCCGCGATGCAAGCTTGTGCTAGTCTGTCGTCTCTTTCTTACCCGACCTCCTCGACAGAACCGACGATGAGACAGCATTTGCATACTGTCTGCTAACGCTGTTTGAGATAATGAGACGGGTAATTGAACGCAGATGGACCACGGATACCGGGATACCTATGACTGAGACTATATTGACCCACCACAATGAACAGAGCAGCGCGCCACCGCATGTATGGCATCAGCTGATCAACCTGAAACTCGCGGCCCTCGGCATGCCTACCTGCCACCTGAAAGAGGGTGATTACGCCTACCTTGCCATGGCCGACAGCGTACTCAAACGCTACGCCCGGCTAAGGCGTTTACTATCCGCCTACCGCTGCCCGGCCGATCAGCGCATTCAGGATTTCCTCAATGTATATCTCTCTGAACATGGTGTGGCGCAGTCGGTCGAAATGCCCGGCACAACCCTGATTGTGGACAAGCCAGGTATAGCCCGCGAAATGTCGCTGCCGCTGAATGGCAACCATTTCCATTCAGATATCATTGACTCCTACCGCCTGCTGCAAGGCGCGCTGCACAACCCGAAAAATGATCGTCGCACCACCAAGGGCGTATTCCATATCGCTGCCGGCAACCTGCCTGTGCCTGCCGACAAAAAAGAGGTGCCAGCCGCCGTTTTCGCCACCTTGCTGAAAGAGGCGTTCAACCCGCCCCGCTGGCTGCTTGAGCTGCCCGCAACCAGTGAGGAGCCTGAAAAAGCCGAGCTCTGGGTATCCCTGCTGCTGCGCCCCACCGTACGTCCCGAAGTCAAGGGCGTACTGCCAGCCAAGAGCCTGGAAGTGCGTATGTTCGCTCCCGGCGGACTGGTCTCCAATCTCGATTTCGTGGAGTCGATCTTCGGCAATGGCGGTGACCCGTTTCTGCCTGAGAACGATGCGGCACTCGATATCGAACACTGGACCGGTCAGACCGGCTGTATCATTCTCGCGCCGCATCTGGTCGGCCTGAAGAAAAAGGAGCTGGGCCTGCCCTGCTTTGCGGATGCCAGCGAACGGCAGCGTCGCGACGGCATGTGCTGGCAGAGCGACGATGAGCTCTACAACGAGGGCAATGCGTTCAAGATCGTCTGCCGCGATATGCGCGGTGTGATTGTCACTATCATTGCCGACAACTATTTCGGTTACAGCAAGAAAGAGATCAAATCACATATCAGCTACTCGGCCAACCTGTTCGGCGGCTGTGAGGAGGAGCATGCCGGCGGCGCACTTGCCTTCCCGCGCTACAACCTCGGCGAGATCTATCTGCCGCGCTCCAGCGATATGGTGGACAGCCACACCTTTGCCGACCTGTGCCAGCGGCTCGGTGACAGGATTGAGCTTAAAGCCGAAGGCTATGCAGTAGACAAGCGCTTCCCCGAAATCATCTACGTGCCGGAAGAGACACAGATCAACCTGCATGACCTGAAAGTAAGCTGGCAGACAGAGAGTGGCCAGCAACATCTCAAGCTGCTGGTAAAAAACACATTCATCTATCCGAGCGGCTTCAGGGTACATCTGGAACGCCATCCCGATGCGCCAAGCTGGCGGTTGATCGGCACCCTCGGTGAAGGCACCTTCTGCCATAAGCCGAGTACGGTATCCGGTGGCGGCAAGTCGGAAATCTCCAAATCCATTGCCGGTGCAATCCTCTCCGGGCCTACCTATGTGGGCGATTTCGAGCAGGACATGGATCAGGTCAGGGCTGTTTTCGAGCGCGACTACTCCACCCGCTTCTGCAATCCGGGATCACGCAAGCCGGATACACGCGAACTGCTGAGCAGGGAGCGCAGCCTCGGTTCGGTGATCAAGCTGTTAACCCCATCAACCAACGACTATACCGATGAATACAACCTGTGGCTGGAAAGCATCCCGCAACACGTTCTGGCACTGGCCTTCATGATCAAGCGTTTCTACAGAACCGCATGGGGCCGCGACTGGGATCAGCACTTTTCCGTGGACGTGGTGAACGGCCATCCGGGTCATGAGCTGCGCCACCACGGTCGCAAACTGATGGCAAGCTACCTGCGGGTCGGTTTCGGCACCGATGGCAGCTGGCGCCTGTTCAAGCTGCGTCAGGACTATATCGCTTCAGACAAACTGCAGATGGAAGACGACATCACCGCTTCGACCGTGATCCCTGTCAGCTATGTGGAAGGACTGAATCCCGAATTCGATCACCCGAGCATCAAGGTGACGGAGAACTGCGAAATGCGCCTGTTTCAGCGACCTGACGAGGCGATCAACCGTGGTGCCGACCTGCAGACTGAATCCGACATGTCTTCGGGCAACAGCTTCATCTCCAACTTCGAGCCCATGCAACGCGATGATGCACAGGAGATGATTGAAGATGTGGTGCACTTTGAGAAGTTCAGCCCACCGATGCGTGGCCTGATACACAATGCCGCCGGCATGGATGAATCCCTCTACTTCGTCTCCTCGGCGCATCCGCGTCTGGTAGACGGCAAGCCCAGCCAGAATGTGCGCTATCTGCAGGACAGACCGGACATGGCCGAGCCACGCACCGCCTATCTGGCAGAGATCAGCACCCGCCTGAAACGCGGCCTGAGAACGGATCAGCCGGTGCACTTCCCGGTCAATGCCGTACTTACAGGGCGTCGAAACAACCCACCGGGGCCGGGAGCCAGATCGCTGGCCGTCTATAACCCCATCCACTATCAGGAGCTGCCGGAACTGTTCATGGACTTTATCTGCAGCCTGACCGGCAAATCACCATCAACAACCGGTGCCGGCTCCGAAGGCGCGCTGACCAAAGGCCCCTTCAACGCCATATCGGCCACGGCTGATCTGAATAACGCACTGGTATCATTCATCCTGTGCGGCTACGACGGATTCTCTACAGCAGCAGGCCACATCGGAGCAGACAGGCGCATTGATCACGATATCAGCATGCTGATTCCGGAGATCTGGTGCCGCCTGCCGGCCCGCTTCCAGAAGCCTGCTTTCATGATCGAGCAGGGCTATCTGGAGAAGCTTGAGGATTTTGAATTTAACGGCAAAACCGTGCTCGCCAGCCGTCTTGGTTATCGTATGACAGAGCGCTTCATTCAGGATCATTTCGGTAAACTGTTCGACAGACCGATGGCCGTCTTTGATGAAGCCATGCTCAAGCCGGAAACGCAGGGCATGGACGACTTTGTCGATGGCATCAACAACATCTGCGAAGCCCAGCAACGCGTGGCCAGCGACTACTTCCTGGATGGCTCCATCAACGATGCCTGCCCGCCACTCAAGGCGCTGCTGCACATCATGGCGCATGGCACATATGAGGGCATGAGCGTGGATGATCCAGCGATCCGTGCACTGTTCACGCGCAAATACCTGATTGAGAGCGACTGGTATCAGGAGCGACTGACTATCAAACAGGCCAGAGACAGGCAGCTATGGCTCTCGCACCGGGAATATCTGATCAGCCAGGTGCAGGAGCTTGATGAAGATGAAGCCGACAGACACCTGCATCTGGGCGAACGCATCACCGAGGCAGACCGGATGATCGGCAAGGTATCGAGCCCGGCCTATCTGGAACGACTGCGCGGCACGCTGGGTGCCGACTGGATTCACCGCGAAACATAGGATCAATACCCTGTCCGGTTACCGGGCAGGGTCTCCCCTTCTCCCAGGACAATACCACCTGCCAACTCAGGTGACTGGTTCGCATCCTGCTGCGGAGCCAAATTGGACATAATAGAAAACCAGCGAAATCAGGTAAAATTTACCGGATTATAACCGGCTACTTTCGGCCGGTTCACGTCGCTCGGGACAGGCTCCGGCCAAACCAGCTCATTCATATTGTGGCCATGAATAGCTAAATGGAAGCTAGTAAACGTCTACTGAAATGTGGGTAGTCCAATCATTTAGAAGAGCCCATGATAAGGAACGAGAGCTGTTTGAATCATTATCAGGCTATAATGCCACGCAGCTCAAGTGGAACGTCAGGTGATATTACAACCAATGAATAAACATATATTAGAACAATTTTTAACTGACCTGAAACCTTTGGGGTTACCCTTAATGAAAGGGGAGCATCTGTTTTTCCAAGGCGATCAGGTTGAGAATTTCTATTATCTGAAAACGGGGAAAATAAAGCTGATAAGAAACACAATCGAGGGTGGTCAGGCACTTATCCATGTCGCGCTGGCTGGTGAAAGTTTTGCAGAGGCATCACTGTTTTCAAGTGAATACCACTGCTCTGCTATCGCTGTCTCAACATCTGAAATCATGCGTTATAAGAAGTCCGATCTGTTGGTTTATCTCGAACAAAAACCTGCCGCGATGAAAGGCTTGTTGAAGATGTTTGCTCAACAGGTGCGCGACTTACGAACAGTCAATGAGATCAAGAATATTCGCTCTGCAAAAGAGCGTGTTTTAACCTTTATCAGTCATGAGATGAATGAGGATAAAGAGCTGTATCTGTCGATGCCTTTAAAAGATGTCGCTTATAAAATTGGTCTGACGCATGAGACATTTTACCGTGAGCTAAAAAAGCTGGAGCAGGCCAGGAAGTTGCAACGCAGGGATGGTTTTTTGAAATTATTATAACTCACCGCATATGATTTGAATCATATATCAATTGTATGGTTCATCCTATAATTTGCCTGTTCTGTGCGAATAGGACCTGAGATTATAGATATAACCGGAGAGCTAGATGAAAAGAAGTATGATTGTATTCGGAGTGCTATGCAGTGCGGGGATATCCGTTGCGGCTTATGCCAAGGATCATGAAGCTATGGGCAATATGGCACATCATCAGATGATGCAGGATACAAATGCTGATCAGAGAATTTCACTTCAGTTAACACCGCAAATGAAACAGCACCAACTGGCAAATATGCGTTCTCATGTAGAGGCTGTGCAGAGTATTATCGGTATGCTGGCAGAGAATAAATTTAATGAGGCATCAGCGGTTGCTCATAATCAACTGGGATTAACACCGGAAATGAGAAAAATGTGTAACATGTTTGGTAATGATGATTTCAGAAAAATGGGTCTGGCTTTTCATCAAAGTGCTGATGAATTAGGGGATACATTGAAAACGGGTGATATGAGTCTATCACTCAAAGCTTTGCATAGAACCATGAACTCCTGTGTACAATGCCATGCAACGTTTCGACAATAACAATCAACTCTGACCCACAATCATCACCCTGCTGTTCGCTCCATAGTGAAAAACTGACTGTGTGAGTAGTAGAACGATTTGCTGTTAAATTTAGTCATCTATGATTTCAGTCTGAGTGTCCGGGCTTGGCCGTTGTGAGCCGATCACGGCTGTAGGAAGCGGCCTGTCCCCCGCTTTCGTAACCTGGAATACACTCCCTCCTTCCAGCAGTGATTCAACAGCAAAAAAAAGAGGCCGCTGAATAGCGGCCTCTCTCTGTTTGTTCTGCGTGCTCAGTGTTACTTGATGAACAGCATCTCGCGGTATTTAGGCAGAGGCCACAACTCATCAGCCACTTCGCATTCCAGTGCATCCGCATGCAGACGCACTTCATCCATCAGGCCGCGAATATCCTTGGCCAGGAACTGCATATGCTCTTCGGTAGAGGCAAAATCATGCTGTTTCATGGCAGCACTGAGTTTGCTTACAGCAGCCATCATGGCATTGGTTTCTGCCGCAACAGTTGCTGCAACGCTGTTATCCAGTTCGATATTCAACTCAGCCATACTTCCACCTGCTGCTGCAAGCTCGGACAGGTAGGTGATCGCGGCTGGATAAATGATGGATTTAGCCATCTCCACTACCAGTTTTGCTTCCAGTTCAATAGCCAGAATGTACTGCTCGGAGTAGACCTCGAAACGACTCTCCAGTTCGACTGGTGAAAGTACGCCGGTAGTTGAAAACAGTTTTTTGACCGACTCCTCGCGCAGTGACGGCAATGCATCGGCAGTGGTTGGAAGGTTTTTCAAGCCGCGCTCTTCAACAGCCATGGTATGCCAGTCAGTGGAGTAGCCATCACCACCGAAGACGGCATTGCCGTGCTCTGTGATAAGCTCTTTGAGCACTGCAATCACCGCATCGGCCTTGCAGCTGGCCGTAGCCAGTTCAGCCTCAAGCTTTTCAGCAATCCACGCAAGCGAATCAGCCAGCATGGTATTCATGACAACCAGAGGACCGGAAACGGACTGCCCTGAACCTACGGCGCGGAACTCAAAGCGGTTGCCGGTAAAGGCGAACGGCGATGTTCTGTTGCGATCGCCCGGATCACGCTTGAAGTTGAGGATTTGAGAAAGACCAAGATCCATCTCGCCACCGGTTTGGGTAACTGTCAGTTTGCCTTCCTTGATATCCTTGTACAATTTCTCCAGCTGATCGCCCAGATAGACAGACATGATAGCCGGTGGCGCCTCATTGGCACCCAGACGATGATCATTGGAAGCCGTGGCAATGGCAGCGCGCAACAGTGGCCCGAACAGATGGACACCACGAATCACGGCACCGCAAAAGAGCAGGAAGTTCAGGTTATCATGCGGCGTATCGCCCGGATCAAGCAGGTTACCCTGGGTTGCATTGCCGACCGACCAGTTTACATGTTTGCCCGAACCATTGATGCCGGCAAACGGCTTTTCATGCAGCAGGCAGAGGAAGCCGTGTTTCTTGGCGCTGTTTTTCAATACCGTCATCAACAGCTGCTGGTGATCAGCAGCAACATTTGCAGCTTCAAAATATGGCGCAATTTCAAACTGTCCGGGTGCCACTTCATTGTGATGCGTTTTGGCTGGGATACCGAGCCTGTACAACTGCTCTTCAAAGTCCTGCATAAAGACCTGAACACGCTGTGGAATAGCCCCGAAATAGTGATCATCAAACTGCTGACCCTTGGCTGATGGCGCGCCAAAGAGGGTGCGGCCGGCGAGCAGCAGATCAGGACGGGCAGCGGCAAAGTTGGCATCGACCAGGAAATATTCCTGTTCAGCACCGCAGCTGGAATTCAGCGGCGCAATGTCAGTTTCACCCATCAGGGAGAGCACTTTCTGCGCAGCCTTGTTCATTGCTGCATTGGAACGCAGCAGCGGGATTTTCTTATCCAGCGCTTCGCCGGTCCAGGACATGAATACACTTGGAATCGTCAGGGTAGCGCCATTCTCTGTCTGCATAATATAGGCAGGGCTGGTTGGATCCCAGGCGGTATAACCACGCGCCGCATTGGTCATGCGGATGCTGCCGTTCGGGAATGATGAACCGTCCGGCTCACCCTTGATCAGCAGGCTGCCACTGAATTCGGTAATGGCATTGCCATCGGAGTTGGTGACAATAAATGCATCATGCTTTTCGGCTGATACATTGGTCATCGGATAAAAGATATGAGAGAAGAATTTGGCGCCCTTGCCCATCGCCCACTCTTTCATGGCTACGGCCACTACCTCGGCGGTAGCCGCATCCAGTGGTGCGCCCGTCTGTACGGTCTTCTTGATGGCCTTGAAAGCGCTCTTGGAAAGACACTGCTCCATGGTCGCCAGATTAAACACATCGCTTGCCCAGATTTTACTCAGAGGCTCCGGTTGCGCTACAGACGTAGCTTTACGATTTGTGATTTGATAAATGGCTTGCAGCCGTGATTCATTTCCGCTCATTAGTGGTCGCCCCAGTTCTGGATTTTATGTTCATTAGCAATATGCATAGCAATGTTAGTGCCATTCTCGATATCTATATTTATCAACGTTCTTGTGTTCCATAAAACGGCAACCGACCATAATTTAATCAGCTATCGCCTATGTTATCACCACGCGCCGCACGGAGGTCAGATCACTCCCCTTTTAGCATCTGTAGTAATCAAAACCCGGAGAACTTAAACAACATTCAGGCAGCAGAAAGATAGTCGAAATAACAAGCCACCGGAGACCATCCATAACATGGAGGCCTCCGGCAACGTTATTTGGTCAATGAGATAAACAACTCAGGCAAGCGTTCCGGCAATCGGTCCACGTGATCGATGATGGTGTACTGCCGACCGAAGATATCGGCCACATATTCATCGGCTTTCGGATCGAGGTTGATGCAGTAGCTATAAATGCCATCCCGATCCAGCTCGTTCACCGCCTGCCTCGCATCCTGAATCAGCAACTGACCATCATGCACATCAATATCGGCCGGTTCACCATCGGTGATCACCAGCAGCAGTTTTTTATCCGCCTGCTGCGCCTTCAGATAGTGACCGGCATGACGCATGGCGCCGCCCATACGGGTAGAAAACCCGGCCTCCATCTCGGCCAGACGTGCCTTCACATCATCGCCCCACTCCTCGGAAAATCCCTTGATATGATAATAGCGCACATCGTGACGGGTATTGGAGTGGAAGCCTGCAATGGCAAACTGATCTCCCACCTGTGAAATGGCCCAGGCCAGCAATGACACCGCTTCCTGACTCAGCTCCAGAATAGTCTGGTTACAACCTGCCGCCTTCTCACTCAATGACTGCGACAGATCCAGCAACAGTGTGACGGCAATATTGCGTCCGTCTGTACGATGAGACATATTGATGCGTGGATCCGGAGCACATCCACCTTTGAAATCGATCAGCGAGCGAATCGCCACATCCAGATCCAGCTCGGAGCCCTCTTCCTGGTAACGTATGCGCACCTTGTCTTGCGGCTTGAGCATATCAAGCATGGCCTTGAGACGCTTGGCAAGCCCCGCATGCTTGGCCAACAGGCTATCGATCCTGGCGGCATTGCCACGAGGGTGAGCAGCTTCATACACACTGACCCAGTCCGGCCGGTAGCTCTGCGCATTGTAGTCCCACTCATGGTAATGGCGCGGAGGTAACCCCTTATACTCCTGCTCTTCCTCCTCCAGCTTGCGCTCTTTTTCGTACGACTCCTCTTCATCGCTATTCTCGATGAAAATCCACAGATGGCGGTTATCGTCGCGATAATCCACTTCGGTGTTTTCGAAATGGGTATGTGATGAGGCATCGGCCTGCCTGCGGGTACGGGCAATAAAGGAGAGGGCAAGCGAAGCCATATTGGCGCTGCACGACTCTCCCTGCTCCATCTCGGCAAAGAAACGATCTACAAATTCACGAATATCGGCATTTTCATACTGATAATCAGGATCAAGAATGGCCCGGGAAACCATGGCCAGACGCAGATTAATCAGCGATACATCCTGCAATTGCAGGTCCGCCTCTTCGGGTATCGGATGCAGGGCAATAAACAGCTTGCGCAAACCCGGGTAGCGCTGCATGGCCAGGTATTCAACACGCGAGTCTTCGAATGTTTCGACCGCAATACGCTGGAACGGACTCCAGTTATCCACGATCATCTTCTGGCTCCAGCGGCGATGTGCCGCCATATGGGCCAGCGACGCGCGGTAGCGATCAATGCCGTCTACGCCCCGCTCATCATCATAGACATCCGGCAAACGAATACCGTTGTCATCGAAATACGGCATCGGTTTACGTAGCTCTTCAAAGGCCACCGCATACGGAATCATCTGATCATGATCATTCCACAGGCTGCGCATATAGCAATCCAGCTTGCGTTCGTTATCCACCAGCAGGGTGCCATGCCGCTCACGCTGCATCACCGCAATGGCATCTGCAGATTGCAGGCTGAAATACTCCTCCTGATTTTCAGGATGATTATTATAATAGGTGATGCCGTATTCAATCCAGTTGCGAAAACCTTCCATCGACAACGCGCTCAACAGGCGCGGGGCCTGCTTGAGCAACGCCGGCAAACCGGGACTCGGGAATGTGGTGTGATGCCCGTGAACGGAGCCGGAAGTGCGATCCATCATGTCCCGGACCACTTCGATATACTGTTTGAACACCTCATAGCTGTGCAGACGGCGCACTACGGAACCACTGGTCTGCAGAAACGGCACCATGGCCTTGAAATTGGTATGCGTGGACATGTAGTGGGCAAATTCACGCAGATCAACAAGCGCCTTTTCACCAACCTCATGCGCAACACCCGGTGCCTCTTCCAGGTATATCAGCAGTGGCTCCGGTCCACGCCCCATCTTGCCCAGAAAACGGGCATTTTCGATATAGACGTTGATGCCCTCTTTGGAAAGCAACGCCTTGGCTTCTTTCATGCATTCATCGAAAACCCGGTCTACCTGAGCAAAATTACAGCCCAGTTTCAACCAGTACATCTCAACGTTCATGCTTCTTACGACAGCTTCACTCATTATTATCACCGCGATCTGATTCATGAGCCGGGCAAGTAACCCGGGTTGGCATCATCTTAAGAAAAAGTGGCATCGATAGCGTGGTCCAGTGTATCACGAATATCCACGTCATCCGTAATTGGTCGAACAAGTGCCATACGGCAGGCAGCTTTTGCTTCCACACCGCCCTTGATCAGCGCAGCAGCATAGGTCAGCAGACGGGTCGAAATACCTTCATCCAGACCGTGCCCCTTCAGGTTACGTGCCGCACCACCAATCGTCACAAGCTTGGCTGCCAGTTCCGTATCAATACCGGTCTCTTTGGCAACAATGGCGGTTTCCACTTCCGGCTGTGGATAATCAAATTCAAAGGCGGCAAACCGCTGCTTGGTCGACTGTTTCAAATCCTTCATCAGGCTCTGGTAACCGGGGTTATAGGAGATCACCAGCTGGAAATCAGCATGCGCCTCGATCAGTTCACCCTTCTTATCCAGAGGCAGTGTACGACGATGATCGGTCAGCGGGTGAATCACTACGGTTGTGTCCTGCCTGGCTTCGACGATCTCATCGAGATAACAGATAGCGCCAATACGGGCTGCTGTAGTCAACGGACCATCGAGCCAGCGTGTGCCATTGGCATCAAGCAGATAACGACCCACCAGATCCGAAGCAGTCATATCTTCGTTACAGGCCACGGTAATCAAAGGCTTGCCCAGCTTCCAGGCCATATGCTCGATAAAACGGGATTTACCACAGCCCGTCGGGCCTTTTACCATCACAGGCAGACGCGCAGCATAAGCCGCCTCGTAGAGCTCCACTTCATCACCCTGCGGCTGATAGAATGGCTCTGCGTGTACCTTGTACTGCTCTTTATCGGTCGTCATTGTATTTCCTCCGGAAAAGATATCCGCTCATACTAGTCAGCGGACAAAAAAATGCATGCTTATAAACCTTATATGATCCATCAATCCTGCTCATAAAAGCGGGCAGCAAGCACAGTCATCTGCATGCCCCGGCCAGCACCTCCGCAGCCGGTCGCCGGCGCGATCCGCTTGAGCATCCGGCAAAAAAGGATTCTTCGCGGATTTTCAGAAAAGATAATCTATGGCCCTTGAGAAAGTAGTAATAGTCAGCTTTGTAATCGAATGCATTCACTTGTTCTTTCGTAACTATACAGGGCTGCTAATGATCAGAATCAGAAGCTTTTCACCGCAGAGGACACGAAGGGCACAGAGGAAAGACGGAGTAAACAAAACAGGGTGATACGGCTCGTCGCAGATGAGCGCCAGCAGGTCACAGAATCGTAAGCATTCTCTTATATTGTCTTGCTTTTCCTTTGCGTCCTTTGCGTCCTTTGCGTCCTTTGCGGTGCATGCCTTTCATCGTTTTTGAGGTAAGTGCTGATAAAGCTCCCGCAAATCCGCGCTGAACCAAAAAAAGGCCCCCACCGAAGTGGAGGCCTTTCATATGCTTGACGATAAAGTCTGGACTTACTTATGTACGCCCAGTTTTTCACGCCAGCCAGGATAGATCTTGTCTGCATCACCCGGGAAGGATTCGAATGCGCGGGCAAACTCAGGATGAGTCTTGGCGAATTCGATTGGGTCAGCACCCTCTTTCCAGCAGTTGTATGCCTGATCCAGAGAGATACCGCCGGAAGCTGGGCTGTCGATATGACCGAAAGCACCACCACCACAGGTATTAATGACATTGCCGTGGCCGAGGTTCTCGAAGAAGCCAGGCAGACGCAGTGCATTCATGCCACCGGAGATGATCGGAGCAGTTGGCTTCATGCCATGCCACTTCTGGTTGAAGTAGTGACCCATGCACTCATCGCGCTCCAGCATGTATGCCAGGACGGTCTCCTTGCCATGACCCTCCATCTTGCCGTAGCCCATGGTGCCGGTGTGGATACCGGAAGCGCCCTGCAAACGAGCAAGCTTCATGTAGCACAGTGGATCCATACCCATAGGGGACTTGTAAGAGGTTACTGCACCATGACCGGCACGATGGAAGTGCAGGAAGGTATCAGGGAAGGCACGACGTGCAGTTGTTACACCGGCTGGACCAGTTACAAAACCATCGATCAGGAAGGCCACATGCTTTTCGTTACCATATTTGGCGAACTCGCCCAGAATGTATTCACCGCGGGCGATGCACTCACCATGGAAATCGGCAGTAGCATTGGCAGAGAACAACTTGGCGTTACCGGTCTCCTGCTGTGCGCGGTCCATCATTTCCGCAACCTTAGGAATAACCACCTTCATCGGGCAGAACGGCTGGTTAGCCTGTGGCTCATCGTTCTTGATGAAGTCGCCACCCAGCCAGAAATCAAGACAAGCCTTGGCAAACGGTTCAGGACGCAGACCCAGTTTAGGCTTGATGATAGTACCGGAGATGTAGCCGCCATCCACTTCAGGACGACCCAGCACTTTCCACAGATCGGCAATGCCTGCACTTGGACCATCAAACTTCTTGATCATGCACTCAGGCACCATGAAGTCGAGCATACGCAGACCCTCATGGTCACCCATGCCCTGGTTGTTACCCAGAATCAATGACCACATGTGGGAAACATTGTAGTGACCGTCGGTCAGGTTCGGATCGAACAATTCAACAGGGTATGCGACCTTCATCAAGCCGCCGCCTGTGACACCGTTGTCACCGAATGCGGTTTCATCGATGTCATAGACCAGTGCGTCAACGCCACGGGTAAAGTCGTCGGTGGTGGATACTTCTACGTTGGTACCGGTTGAAGATTCAGCTGCAATGTGCGCTGCTACTTCCAGAAAACCGTAGCCCTTGGCCGGAATCAGTTTATATGCAACCAGCATATGCTGGCCACCTGCGATCAAATCCGCTTCATTCAAGCTAAGATTTGCATAACGATTTGATTGATCCATTAGAGAATACCCTCCAAATTTAATTTGTTAACAAGGAGGCTTTCGCCCCCCTCCTGCGCAGTGAGGCATGTTATGCCTTTCGAGCGATGGTGGGAAGTATATAAATCACTTTCATAATGTAAAATCAATGGTTATGATTATTAATATAATAAAAACTTATGGGGTGATGTGATGCATATAACGCTCAAGCAATTCAGAATCATCGAGGCCATTGTTGAAAATAGCAGCTACACCGAAGCTGCCAAGGCACTGTTCATGACGCAACCGGCGGTCTCCATGCAGATCAAACAGATAGAGGGCGAGATCGGCCTGCAGCTGTTTGAGCGCAGCGGCAAACAGATTAAAGCCACCGAAGCAGGACAGGAACTACTGCACTATGCCCGTACTATTCGTCAACAGCTGGAAGAGGCGGAAACGGTCATGGAGGAGCTCAAAGGGCTCAAACGCGGCAAACTGCACCTGACCATGGCATCGACCGCCAATTACTTTGCGCCGCGCCTGATCGCAGCATTCCACCACCAGTATCCGGGCGCCAAGGTGACGCTGGATGTAACCAATCGCTCCGGTCTGCTTGAGGCTCTCGACACTAACACCACTGACATGGCTATCATGGGACGCCCCCCGGAAGGTCATGAACTGACCGGTATCTCCTTTCTGGATAACCCGCTGGTCGTTATCGCCTGGCCCGAGCACCCTCTGGCCCAAAGCAGCTCCATTCCTCTGGCCGATGTGGCTGATGAACCGTTCATTGTGCGGGAGCCGGCATCGGGCACACGCATGGCTATCGAACGCTATTTCGCCGCCCACCACCTGACCCTGACCCCCGGCATGGAGATGAACCGATCCGAAGCAATCAAACAGGCGGTCATGGCCGAACTGGGGCTGGGCATTGTATCGCTGCACACGATTGAGATGGAGCTGGCACTGAAACGCCTGGTGGTACTGAATGTGGAGGACTTCCCCATCATGCGCCACTGGTACATCGTTCATCGCAACAACAAACGCTTTGCTGCGATTCCGGAAGTATTCAGGAACTTCGCCATCCGTGAATCACGCGCACTGCTGGAGCTTCCCGAGTATTAATATATGACTACGGGCATGGGCGGTGTGAGGATATCTACAAAGCCCCGACATCCGGCTCAACCGCTCCTGCTCCGCTCTCCTCCTGCAATGCCTGAGAAAAGTTGCGCAGAGCCGCTTGCCCCTTGATCGCATGCTTAACCAGTCGCTCAATATTTTTCATCAATTCGATCATGGTTACCATCTGACGTCCGCTCAGCTGCCCGCATGCTCCGGCACGCAACAGCAGTGATTTGATATGCTCATAGTGCTTTTCCAACACCTGCGTGGTGGGCAGATCAGCCTCATCAGCCTGCTCCAGCCGGCCGGCATCCAGTACCACAATCGCCAGTTTCCGCATCCCGGCCAGCGACTGCCCCAGCTCATCCGACAGGTCTGTGACCTGCTGACTCTGTTGCTGGTCAATTTCGGCCGCCAGCTCAGCCATTTCAACAAAATAGCGCGTGGCTGCCAGCGCATGCGGCAGTGACTCGGCGACATCTTCCGGCAAATGACCACGCCGCAATTTTGAGGCAAAGGTACCAACCGCATTACTCAGGCTATCCAGCACAAAGCGGTCGGCACTGATACGCGGGCTAAAACTGGCCTCGGTATTTATGGCATCCTCAGCCACCTTGATGCTGATCAGCTGAATGCGCTGCAGCTCCATGACCAGCGCCTTGTGTGCCAGATCCGGTGCATCAATCAGCGTATCATCGAGAAAGCGAGGGCGGGCCTCATCCTCTTCGGCCGCACGAAAGCGGGTTTTGAGAAAATTGACCATGCGTGTGGTGAACGGCAGCAGCAGCAGTACCCCCAGCAGATTGAAGCCGGTATGGAACATGGCCAGAAATGTCGCAACCCCGCCATCCAGCATCCACTGCTGCTGCAACTGCGTAAACAGATAAAGCAGCAGGGGCAAAATAAGCACAGCAACTACAGCTGTGGCAATATTAAAGATCACATGTGCCGCTGCCATGCGCCGGGCATTCGGCGTTGCCCCGATCGCGGCCAGCACCGCTGTTGAAGTTGTACCTACATTGGCGCCAATCACCATACACGCGGCAGCAGGCAGAGCTACGACGCCACCGGCGGCAGCGGTCAACGTCATGGCAATGGAGGCGCTGGAGGATTGCATGACCAGCGTCATCAGGAATCCGATGCCGACAAACACCACCATGCCGAGCAAGCCCCCCTCCTCCAGCGCCGTTAGCGGAATCATCCCCTGCAGATCGGAGAAGCCGGATTTCATCAGATCAATGCCGAGAAAAAACAGACCGAAACCGGCCAGCACTTTGCCAATCGCCGCATATCGACCCTGCGTCATCAACAAGTTCATCAACATACCGACACCGATCGCCGGCAGGGCAAATACTTTAATCTCGACATGAAAACCGATAATGGCCACGAGCCAGCCGGTCATTGTTGTGCCCAGATTACTGCCGTAAATAATGTAAATGGCCTGCTTGAGCTGCATCAGACCTGCATTGACGAAACCGATTGATGCGACTGTCACGGCACTGGATGACTGAACAGCAGAAGTGATCAGAGCACCGGAAGCAATGCCGCGCAGTGGCGTACTGGTCGAGCGGCTGAGTATCTGCTGCAGTGACTTGCCCGCAGACTGTTTCAAGCCGTCGGTCATCAACTGCATGCCGAGCAGAAACAGTCCGACACCACCAGCCAATCCGGTAAACACCTGCCAGCTCAACAGCACCTCCGTACTTTCATGCGATCATGCGATCATGCGATCATGCGATCATGCGATCATAACGCTTGTGCCTGCAGTATGCACCGTCCGGTTTACTGCATCACAACAACATCTGCTACGCAAGGATGATTCACTGCCAGCGTCATATCCGCCCAGCGCCCACAAGCCACTACCTAAACTATTTCCGGAACAACCTGCTACATCAAAGCTGGATCTGCCCGAGCCTGCTGGCTTCAAATACAGCTTCGGAGCGGGAGTGCACCTGCAGCTTGCGGTAAATACGTTTGCAATGCGTCTGCACTGTACCCAGACTGCAATGCAGCAGGTCGGCTGTTTCTTTATAACTGCATCCGCGGGCAAATACCTCGAGCACCTCAACTTCTCGCGTGGTCAGTGTCTCCATCACCACTGCCTCGGCACGTCCCCCCTTTTCCAGACGTTCAACCACCGACAGATGCGACTGGATTGCAGCCATATCCCTGGCCATAGCAGCCTTCAGGGATGAGAGCATGCGATAGAGGTGCATCAGTTCACGATAACTCGCAGAGCCGCTCCCCGTCAGCACAGAGATCATCGGGATCGAACCGGGCTGCAGCTTATAGCTGCTGAAATGCTGTTGAATCTCATTCAGGTTTGCCTCGGTTTTCTTTGACTGGTCCATCAGCATCCCTCCCCCGGATTAGTCGTGTCTGATTGTATAGACGATGCAATTGATGATTGCAACGCGACTGCCAGAGCTATGAAAGCCGCAGATGATGGTTCCCCCGCGCGCATTTTTACTTCAGCTTTGCCGCCATGAAGTACGATGCTATATACAGGGATGCCATTCACGATCAGGGGTTCACCTTTGACGACAAGGTCGCATCGGTGTTCGCCGACATGATCGGGCGTTCGGTTCCCGGTTATGCCCAGACACTGCAGATGGTGGAGTTGCTGGCGCATCAGTATGCCCAGCCGGAATCAAACCTGTTCGACCTCGGCTGCTCTCTGGGTGCTGCAACCATGGCCCTGAGCCGCGGCAGCAGCGGCCGCAACTGCCGGGTAATCGGTGTGGATAACTCGCCAGCCATGGTCAGCCGTTGCCGTGAAATGCTGAGCAATGAAGCTGTAGAGATCCGCTGCCAGGATATTATCGACACCGATATCGAAAATGCATCGGTGGTGGTACTCAATTTCGTATTGCAATTTATCGACCTGCAACAGCGGGAGCATCTGCTGCATCGCGTTTATCAGGGTTTGCGACCCGGCGGCATTCTGGTTCTGTCAGAAAAGGTCTGTTTTGCGGATGCGGCCGAAAACGGACGACAGATCGCGCTGCATGAGGATTTCAAGCGCGCCCATGGTTATTCCGAAATGGAAGTCAGTCGCAAGCGTACGGCGTTAGAAAATGTACTGATCCCCGAAACCCTGAGCGCGCATCATCAGCGCCTGAACAGTGCCGGTTTCGCTACGGCATCCACCTGGTTTCAGTGTTTCAATTTTGCCTCGATCATTGCCTGGAAATGATTTTGCCGCCTGAAACAGACGCGCTCGGTCAATGGCTGGCCGACTCCCCGCTCTCCACGCATGCGGAGGCCCTGCAACAGCTTGTCGGGCGGGCAATCGAGCTGGCTGAGCAACACGGTGATTACCCCCGCTGGCAGCAGGCGCTGGCACAACTGCCAGCCGTCCACCCCGGCTCACTTGCGCTTGATAGCAGCGCCATTCGTATCGGCCAGGCCGATGACTGCTCAGCGATTGAGCAGGCGCAACTACTGCTCGCCCTGCAAACACTGCACCCGTGGCGCAAAGGGCCGTTTGATTTTTTTGGCACCCGCATCGATACGGAGTGGCGCTCCGACTGGAAATGGGACCGCCTGAAAGATGCCATTCAGCCGCTGGCCGGACGCACGGTACTCGATATCGGCTGCGGATCGGGCTACCACTGCTGGCGCATGCGCGCAGCCGGTGCAACAAGGGTAATCGGCATTGATCCGACTATCCTGTTTCTGATGCAGTTTCGCGCCGCCCAACATTACATCCGGGATGAAGCGGTACAGTTCTGGCCAGTCGGCATTGATGAGCTGCCAGCAAATATGGCCTGCTTCGACAGCGTCTTTTCCATGGGCATCCTCTACCATCGCCGCTCCCCGATTGATCATCTGCTACAGCTGAAGGATCTGTTGCGTACGGGGGGGCAACTGGTACTCGAAACACTGGTGGTAGAAGGCGATGCTCAGGCCTGCCTGATCCCTGACGGCCGTTATGCCAAGATGCGTAATATCTGGTTTCTGCCATCGGTTGCGATGCTTAAGGTCTGGCTAAAACGTAGCGGCTTTCACGATATCCGACTGGTTGATGTCGGCCCGACTACGACGGAGGAGCAACGCGCTACCGACTGGATGCGCTTTGAATCGCTGGCGGATTATCTGGATCCGCTTGATCCGAGCAGAACCATTGAAGGTCACCCTGCCCCGCTACGCGCAGTACTGACTGCCATCAAATAATATCAGGCAGCAGTTACTGCGCGCATGAATCACCATGTAACACACGAAATATTGCAGACAACATGCCGGTCATATCACAATAATCTATATCTAAAGGAAACAGACCGGCAGCAGTTTCCAGTACCAGCGAAGGAAACCCGGTCACGCCCAGCCGGCGAGCCATCGCCATCTCCTGCTGTAGTTGCAATTCGGTTTCTACAGCATTCAGGTCACGCCTGAATTGTGTCGCATCAAGCCCAAGCCCGGCTGCACAGGCGACCAGCACATCATCATCGGATGGGTTGCGGGCTTGTTGATAGTACGCCTCTCCGATAGCGCGGATCATGGCCTCTGCCGCCTGCTGTTTTCTGGCGACGATGACCGCCCGGCAGGCAGGATATGTGGAGCGACGCGCAATGCACTGCTGCCAGAAAGCAAAGTTGAACACCGTACCGGGCACAACCCGCTCAATCCTGCGCCAGTGAGCCTGAATGGCCTGCTGCATGGATAGAGGCATCGGCAGATCACTATCCGCAGCCAGCCCGCCCAGCAGATCATGCACAGCGAGCGATGCAGGCAGTTGCGCCCGCAGCGCTCGCCACACAGGTTGGAATGCCCAGCACCAGCTGCACATCGGGTCATGGATGTAATAGAGCCGTGCCTGCGCCCTTACCGGCTTATCCTGCTGCATTATCCCTCTTCGTTGATTGTTACCGACAGCGTCAATCCTCATCCAGCTTCATGCGGATCAGCTGACTCAGCTCGCTGATGGAAAAAGGCTTGGAAATAATATCCATCGCCTGCAGCTCACTGCTTTGCACTGCCGCACTGAGCTTGTTGTAACCGGTGGCAAAGATCACTTTCACCTCCGGATTCGTTGAACGGATCTGTTTAAAGGCCTCAATGCCGCCCAACCTCGGCATAATCATATCCAGTAGCAGCAGGTCAATATCATGCCCGTGGCTGGCATACACCGCCACCGCTTCCAGACCATCGGTAGCCGATAACACACGATAACCGAGCCCCTCCAGCACCTCTTTACCCGTCTCAAGCACCATCGCGTTATCGTCCACCAGCAAAATCGTTTCGCCCTGGCCGTTGAGCACCTCTTCACTCTCCCTCAACTGTTTCTTACCCGCCTCAGCATTAACAAGCGGCAACCACACCTTAAAAACCGTACCCGCACCACCCTCTGCGGGCGTGGCATAAATCCAGCCACCGTAGGTCTTGACCGCTCCATAGACCATGGCAAGCCCCAGCCCGGTACCTTTGCCTTCAGGCTTTGTGGTAAAAAATGGCTCAAAAATATGTTCGCGTATATCGTCACTGATACCGCAACCATTATCCGCGACAGAAATACAGGCATACTCGCCCACCTTAAGCTGCTCCTGTCGGCTCAAGTTGGCCTCCACCACGGATTCTCGACTCAGACTCACCACAATCTCTGGTGACGCTACATGCTCAACTGCATCGCGGGCATTATTGAGCAGGTTCATCATCGCCTGCTGTAGCTGATTGATATCGGCGTGCACTTTTAAGCCGAGCTCATCAATATGTTGATGCAGGATGATATTCTCGGGTATCGAGATCCGGTGCAGCTTGATGAACTCCTTGAGAAACGGTGCGATCGACAACGTACTCATATTCACCACACCCTTGCGTGAAAAAGTGAGCAGTTGCTGGATGATGGCTGCTGCCGAAAATGCCAGCGTTTCAGCACTCTCTATTCTGGACTGCACCTCCGGCTCACGCGATCTCTGCCGTGCGAGATAGAGATTGCCGGTAATCCCTGCCAGCGAATTATTAAAGTCGTGCGCAATACCGCCGACCAGCGTACCGATTGCCTCCATCTTCTGCGACTGATGAAACTGTTTTTCCAGATCCTCATACTTCTTCAGGCTCTGCTGAATACCTACGTAATTGGTAATCTTCCCATCCACATCCTTCAATGGTGAAATGGTCACCAGCGCCGGATAGAGGGAGCCATCCTTGCGCTTGTCGATCACGCGCCCCTGCCACACCTTGCCACTGGAGATTCGCTGCCACATAGCGGCATAAAACACCCGCTCATGTTTGCCGCTATTGAGGATGCGCGGGTTTTTTCCGATCACCTCTTCGGCGCTGTAGCCGGTAATACGGCTGAAGGCGGAGTTGATGTACTCAATGGTGCCATTCGCATCGGTGATCACAACAGCTTCGCCTGCCTGCTCAATGGCCCGGGACATTTTCTTCAAGCGGCTTTCGATCTGCCTGCGCCCGGTAATGTCTTCACCCGAAGAGAGCACACCGACGATCTTCTCCCCCTCATAAAGCACGGTATTGCGGAAGGCTATCAGCCGCTCCTCACCGCTCTTCGTCAGCACGCTGTTTTCATAATATCGGCCCAGATCAACCTCACCAAGCATCACGCGACTGAAGAGCAGAGCCACTTCATCGTACTTGAGTGCCGGCAAGCAGGTATCGAACCAGTTACTGCCAACCAGTTCATGCTCCTGATAGCCGAGGATATTCAGCCCCTCCCTGTTGATCAGGGTCACCTTCCCCTGATCGTCGAGGACAAGCAGCATCACACCCGCCACATCCAGGTAGTTCTGTGCCAGATCACGCTCTTTTAATAACAGTGCATCCAGTGCTTTGCGGCTGGAGATATCCTCGATGGCCGCAATAAAGTATTTCGCTTCACCGCTTTCACCATGCACCAGCGATACGGTCAGGTGAATCCAGACTGTGGCTCCGCTCTTGTTGAAATAACGTTTTTCCAGCGTGTACGTTTCAATGCTTCCAGCCAGCATCTGTTCGACAAAGTGCATGTCTATATCCAGATCATCCGGATGCGTGATATCCTGAAAACGGTGGTTTAACAGCTCCTCTTCGGAGTAACCGACAATATCGCACAGGCGCTGGTTCACCCGCAGCCAGCTGCCATCCGGTGCCACGTGGGCAAGTCCGATCGCCGCCTCGGCAAAGGTGGCGGCAAAACGCTCTTCGCTCTGCCGCAGCTCGGCTGTCCTGCTGGCAATCTGCCGCCGCAACAGTACATTCCAGACAAAACCGATCAACAAGATCAGCAGCAGAACAGCGGCAATCATCATGACGTTTCTGATCACTGTACGGGATGCCGCGGCACGCGGATCGATTTGACCAAACCACTTGTCATAAATCCGGTCATATTCACCACTGGCCTTGACCAGCACCAGCCCCCGGTTCAGTTGCGCCAACAGTTGGGTATTCCCTTTTCTTACCGCAAACGCATAGCCTTTACCATAAGCCTCCAGCGGAGGGCCAAACGGTTCAATATTATCAATGTCCAACTGCTGCAACAGCAACAGGCCGGAGAGCTTGGGGGCAACAACAAAGTCATGCCTGCCGGAGGAGAGCTGCCTGAATGCTGCTGCCACGGTATCCGTGGTGAATATCTTTTTGGCCACCTGAGCGGAAACAATAAACTCATGCGAGGAGTCTCCGCGCATGACAATAGCCTCTTTGCCGCGCAGATCCTCCAGCGTGCTCAGGCGCGGATGATCCTTGCGCACAAACACGGAGGCATGACTGATAATATGCGGTGTGGAAAAATCGAAATACTTGTCGCGCTCGGTTGAATAGGCCACCAGTGGCAGTGCATCAAGCTCACCGCGTTGCAGCTTCGCCTTGATTTGACTCCATGGTCCAACCTGAATATCCAGCTGCAGGCCGACTTCCCTGGCAACGGCCCGGATCAGATCAACCGAATACCCGGCAGCATGGCCTGCTGCATCCACGCTGGCATAGGGCGGATAATCCAGCTCACTGCCAACCGTGATCGTGCTGCCGACCATGCTCTGCCGCTCATCGGCAAATGCCGGTACGGTGGCCAACAACGCGGCAACGATGGTTATAGATCGTGCAAATCCATTGCACTGCAACAAGGTCATCTCAATCACTGCTCCCGGCCCGATGCGGGCTCAGGATCAGAAAGCAATATGTGTGCCTATTTTTACCGGCAGCACATCATCTAATCAATTCAAGGAAAATCCTGCCATTACAGATGAATAATATGGGAGCGATCAGGACCGGTAGAGAGCATCGTTACCGGGCAATCACACACCTCTTCAATGCGCTTGAGCAGTGCTCTGGCATTGGCCGGCAACTGCTCCATTGACGTTGCGCCAAATGTATTTTCCGACCAGCCGGGCAATGTTTCATAGACCGGCTCTACCGCTTCCAGCTGCTTGCAGCATGCAGGCACCGATTCCAGGCGTTCGCCGTCCAGCTCATAAGCGACACAGAGCTTCACCTCTTCAAGACCGTCCAGCACATCCATTTTGGTGATGGCCAGCCCCGTAACGCCATTGATGCGTACGGCATGCTGCACAACAACACCATCGAACCAGCCGGTACGGCGCGGTCGACCTGTGGTGGATCCGAATTCGTTACCCTTCTCGGCCATATGCTTGCCGGAAGGACACTCCATACCTTCGGCATTGTACAGCTCGGTCGGGAATGGGCCGGCACCGACGCGTGTTGTATAAGCCTTGCAGATACCGAGCACCGCATCCACCTGACCCGGACCGACACCGAGCCCCGCAAGGGCTGCACCGGCGACGGTATTCGATGAGGTGACAAACGGGTAAGTACCGTGATCCACATCCAGCATTGAGCCCTGGGCACCCTCATAGAGAATGCTGTCACCGGCCTTGATACGGCGTTGCAGAATCAGCGGCACATCGGCCGCCAGCGGTAGCAGGCGTTCGCGCGCCAGATCCAGCATGGCATCCACTTCCATGCGGGATACAGGTGCAGCCTTCAGATATTCGACCAGCATAAAATTGACATATTCAAGGTTAGCATCAATGCGTTCGTCCAGATCATCCGAGGTCAAATCGACCAGGCGGATACCACGGCGCGCGGTCTTGTCTTCATAGCAGGGGCCGATGCCCTTGCCGGTCGTGCCGATCTTGGCCTTGCCCTTGGCCACCTCACGCGCTGCATCAAGGCTGCGGTGATAAGGCAGGATCAACTGACAACGTTCGGAAATTTTCAGCCGCTCGGTAACCGGAATACCGGCCTCGATCAGCATATCCATCTCTTCCACCAGTCGTTTCGGATCAACAACTGTGCCGTTGCCGATCAGGCAGAGTGTATCTTCATGCAGGATACCGGACGGGATATGGTTCAATACCGTCTTCTTGTCGCCGAGAACCAGTGTATGGCCGGCGTTCGGACCACCCTGAAAACGGGCCACTACATCGACATCAGGCGCAAGCAGATCAACGATCTTACCCTTGCCTTCATCTCCCCACTGGATTCCGATCGCTATTGTATTTGTCATTTCAATCCCCAAACGTTTGCACCACGAAGAAGCAAGCAACGGCAATCCCGTTGCGCGATAGAAAACCAGCTATGCTGACTTTCCTCTGCCTCCCCTGCGGTGTATATTTTAAACTGCGTCGAGCCAGGCCCACAAATCGCATGAGAAACCGGTTGCAGGCATATCGCGTCCATGTGCCGCCATCATCGCATCATAGCGGCCACCGTGTAATAATGCATGTGCAACACCATCGGCATAACCGGCAAACAGGATGCCGCTGTGATAGAGAAAGCGCGGCATAACACCTGCATCGGCATAGACATGCACGTCCCCTTCCATGCGCTCACCCACCTCATCAACCAGCGCCAGCAGCTCATCAGCAGCACTCTTGAAGTCGGCACCAAAGGCATCCCGGTTCTTTTCTATCCAGCGTCGATCAGCCAAACCGGCCGCCAACTCCAGCAGCGCCGCACACGCAGGCGCGGAAAGCGGCTCTCCCTGCATAGCCGCTTTCAGATCATCGGGCGAGCGGCGGTTAAGCAGCTGCGTCCATTTCTCCAGCGGCTTGGCGCTACCTGCAACCAAAGCTTTCAGCAGGCCAATGTGACCGACCTGTAGCACCGGCCTGGTAAAGCCGGCAGTCAGCATACTGCGCGCGGCCAGATGCAGCACTTCAGCATCGCCATGTGCACCGGCGATGCCCAGACACTCGATCCCTGTCTGCCACTGCTGACGCGAGCCGCCCCTTACTTCCGGCCGGGCCAGCATGACCGGACCTGAATAGCTGAGCTTGAGAATCTCCGCACCAAGCAGGCGTGTGGCGGCAATACGGGCAATCTGCGGTGTAATATCCGAGCGCAAAGCCAGCAGTCCCGCACCGGCAGGATCGGTGAATACCACTGTCTGGTCAGCCAGAAAACGACCCGCACCGGATTTCAATGCATCCGGACGCTCAACGATAGGCGGGATCACCTCTTCATAGTCAGCTTCGGCAAACAGATCCAGCAGTTGCCCCTGCAATTTGCGCAGCGCGCGAGCCTGCGAGCCAAAGGCATCATTGAGTCCGATAATCGGTTGCGTAGTCATTACAGTTCGCCCAGTTCGGCAAATCTAACCATCAGCATATTCGGCAACTCGGCCAACTCGGCCAGTACAGCTTCCGACGGTAGCGTATCCACCTGAATCAGTGCCACAGCATTACGGGTATCCTCACGCCGACCCAGACGGAAATCACCGATATTAATATTAGCCCGCGCCAGAATCGCGCCGATGGCCGCAATCACACCCGGCCTGTCCTCGTTCTGCAGGAAAATCAGATTACCTGCCGGTGCCATTTCGATGCCGCAGGTATCAAAGCTGATCAGGCGCGGACGGGTTTCATCAAACAGCGTGCCTGACACACAGCGCATGCCCTCATCGCCCTCCACCTGCAGGCGGATCATGGTGGCAAAACTGTCTGAATTTTCACGTGCCGACTCAATCAGTTCGATACCGCGTTCACGGGCCAACATACCGGCATTGACGGCATTGACCTCTTCCATGCTCTGCGACAACAGCCCCTGCAGCATGGCATTGATCAGCGGCTTGCGATTGATCGATGCCGCATGACCTTCCAGATGCACGCTCATGCGCGAATAGCCCGGACGCATGGTCTGGCCGAGAAAGCTGCCCATACGTTGGGCCAGCAACAGGTAGGGCGCCAGCAGCCGCTGCTCTTCAACCGACAGCGATGGTACATTGACCGCATTGGTGACAACACCGGAGAGCAGGTATGCGCTCATCTGCTCGGCTATCTGTACCGCTACATTTTCCTGCGCCTCATCGGTGGATGCACCGATATGCGGCGTAAAACTGACATTTTCCAGCTCGAACAAAGGGTTTTCCCGTGCGGGTTCCTGCTCGTACACATCCAGTGCTGCGGCCCTGAGGTGACCGGACTTGCAGGCTTCGTACAACGCTGCCTCATTGACGATGCCGCCGCGAGCACAGTTGACCACGATCGAGCCGGGCTTCATGGCAGCCAGGATATCGGCATCAATCAGATTACGTGTTGCGGGTAACAGCGGCACATGCACAGTCAGTACATCAACAATGGCGGCAAGCTCAGCCACAGTAGCCACCTTGGTCACACCCATGGCCGCGGCCCGCTCATCCGAGATGAACGGATCATACACATAGACAGCCATGTGCAGGCCCTTCAAACGATCACAGACAATAGCGCCGATATTGCCCGCGCCAATGACACCCGCCTTCTTGCCGGTCAGCTCCATGCCCATAAAACGTGATTTTTCCCATAAGCCGGCACGTGTGGAGGCTGAGGCCTGAGGGATCATACGGGCAGCAGCCACAATATGCGCCACCGCCAGCTCTGCCGTGGTGATCGTATTACCGAATGGCGTATTCATCACCACGGTACCGCGACGAGAACAGACATCGACATCGACATTATCCACGCCAATGCCAGCTCGCCCGATCACCTTGACCCGGGTAGCAGCATCCAGCAACGCCCCTTTCAGGGTGGTGGATGAGCGCACAGCGATGCCGTCGTAATCAGCGACTATGGCCAGCTGCTCCGCATCGGAGAGACCGGGCCGGTAATCCACTTCAATGCCGTGTGCCTTGAATACTTCAATGGCACGCGCACTCATTTTATCCGCGATCCAAACCTTAGCCATCGTCCCTCTCCTTCAAATGCAAAAGCGTTTCACCACAGAGTAAGCCATGAGAAAAGCCGTGCATCCGGTTTTCTCTGCCTGCGCTGTAGCCTCTGTCGTGCGTCAAATCAGACCTTCGGAAAACGATTGGCCAATACCTGCTGTGTATCAGCAACACCGGTATCATCCGGCGCGCACAGCCTGATGATCGCATCGATCCCGCCGCAACCGGAGGATGAGAGCAGGTACGGTTTAATCAAGACGACTCCACAATCAGAATTGCACACCTGTGCCGGAGTGCGTGGGCACTCTATAGGTGGCCTGCGACGGGTCAATGTTCAATGAACCGGCTATAGAGAGCCTCTTGCAAAACTATTCAAACCAATTGATTTAAGCCTCGCATAAGAGGCGAAAGGAATCTCCCTGTCTGGTAGGGTAAATCTACCAAGACAACCAAACCAGACGGGAGACCAAAGATGAATCA